>CENK01005627.1_pt1 | contig 29781 bp, 50 predicted proteins | sample 530191 | NCBI WGS metagenome assembly CENK01 (sample SAMEA2619686, study PRJEB7988) | marine metagenome | biome: marine biome (ENVO:00000447); feature: deep chlorophyll maximum layer (ENVO:xxxxxxxx); material: "saline water (ENVO:00002010), including plankton (ENVO:xxxxxxxx)" | depth 60 m | reverse complement strand
GAAGGTATGTTGTTTAGAGATGAAGAAGGAATAAAAACAAAACCTAGAGCAAACAACGCAAATATGAGTTTATCAGGAGTATAGTAAATGGCAATTTTTAGAGGCTCACCTTTAAACGATACTGGGTTAAATCAATTTCAACAGATAAATAATACCCCTAATACTTATGAAGATAGAGCTATGGGAAAGTTTGGTAATGAACCTGTTACAAGTTTACCTGGAGTGCCAAATCAAATAGACCCACTAGCTTTAAATCAAGTATCACCTACTGAAGTAATATCAGACAAAGCATTTGACCAACAAACAATATCTGGACCTATTAACGAACCTATATATGACAGAGCTTTTTCTGCTAGCGAGTTGCCTGTAGAACAACAAGTAGGTATTGGTTTGACTCCTGCACAACAAGAAGCAACACGAAGGCAGTTAGCGTTATTAGACGAACAGCCTAGAGGATTAGATTATCTTGAGAATTTAACAACAGGCAGAACACCAGAAGAGCTAACAAGGGTGGGTCAAGGCATTGAAGATTTAGGTGCTGACTATTATCGTGGGTATATGGACAGGGGTTCTTATACTATGGGCAGTTTAGAACAAAATTATCCAGAATTGTATGAACGTGAACAGGCAATTAGGGCAGGTGATATAGACCCTTACCTACAACAAATTGGCGATCAAAGTATAGACCCATATTTAGAAAGAGTACAAACAAGAGGTATTGACCCTGCGGATATATCACGTTTCCAAGACCCTTATATGCGTGACGTAGTAGATGCTTCATTAAGAGACTTTGATGTAGGAACTGATAGAGCAGCAAATGTAAGAAGAGCAAGACAGGCAGGTGCAGGAGCATTTGGAGGCAGACAAGGATTATATGATGCTCAGTTAGATGCTGAAATAGCAAGGCAAAGAGGTGGATTAGGTGCAGGATTAAGGTCACAAGGCTATCAACAGGCTTTAGGTGCAGCTATACGCCAAGCAGATTTAGGTCAAAGAGCAGACATATCAGACCAATCTACAATGTTAAGAGGTGGTCAAACACAGCTACAAAGAGATTTAACAGCAGACCGTTTAAACCAAGCCACTATGTTAACAGGTGGAAGAGATCAGTTAGCAAGAGGTTTAACTGCTCAACAAGCTACAGCAAGAAATATTATGAATCGCAAACTACAAGATGCAGATTTAGCATATCAAGGCGATAGACAAAGATTAGGTGCTATTCAAGCAAGAGAACGTGGTTTAAATATGCAAGCAAATTTAGCACAACAAAATGCTAAATTAGCACAAGAATATGCACGTTTAGGTTTACTTGGTCAGCAAATAGGTCAAACAGGCATGGGTCAACTTTATGACTTTGGTAAAGGACAATTTACTCAACCTCTGCAACTTCTTGAACTTGGAACAAATAGATTTGGGGAAGATGTAGATTACGACAGATTTACTGATTTTGACCAAACAACAAAAAGAACAGGATCAGGATTTAATGCAGGTTTAAGTGGAGAAGGTTTAAATTTTTAGAAAGACAAGAAGGCTTTTTTGGAGAATAAGGATTAATTAACATGGTAGCACCACTCGCATTATTTTTAGGGTCAGCTTTAGGAGCAGGTCTTTTAGGCAAATCACAAGCACAAGCACAAGCTAAAAAAGACAAACAAATTTTAGATACCCAAGCACAACGGTTAAAAAGAACTGTAGGTTTAAATGATATTCGTTCAAGTAAAACTATAGAGCTACCAGATTTTACTCCAGGCTCTTCAGTAGATAATATGCCAGACCAAACGCAAATTGGTGGCATGAATGTTGGTGGTGGAATATTAGGACAAAGACCAATGCCAATTGAACGAAAGCCTAGACTTCTTACAAGTAATCAATATGTTGAAAATCCTTTGATTAGCGATTTTAAAGCAGACCCTCAATTTCGCCCAGTTATGTTGGATATTGAAAAAGAAATATTAAAAGGGCAATTAAATCCAAACAAAGCACAAAGAAGTTTTAGACCAGCGGCTAAAGAATATGTAAATAAAAGTGAAAACGACATAACTTTTAATGGACAAATAATAGAGCCAGGTGAAAGGGTTACATTAGACCTCGCAGACCCTAGAATTATAGATAATCTTAGAAATTATCCAGATTTAATACAATTCCGAGAAAAAGAAAAATCACCAACAACTACCCAAATAACTAATCAAAACTATATTTATGCACAAAGAGAACTAATAGAAAGGTTAAAAGAAACAGACCCACAAAAAGCACAACAATTACAAAAAGATTTAGAAGGTTTTATAGCTAGTACAAAAGATGCAAAAACTTTACAGTCTGAAAGATATAGTAATATATATAATCAAATGGAAGAAATTGCAGTTGACAAAGGAAAAGATAATCCAAAATATAAAAGGCTACAAAGAAAAGCTATGGATTTTTCAATTCAAGCAAAAACACCTAATATTGACGTTTTAAATTACAGAGCCGACAAAAAAGATATAGAAACACAAGTTGAAAAATTAAGGGTAGAAAGAGCATTAGCAAGTGATTATAGAAAATTAAAAGGTTTATTATTAAATGTAGGTGATGGTGAAATTGATACAGATAAATTTGCAGGAATAAAATTACAAGTTGGACAGGTTTTAAATGGTTTGGGAATTTTACCATCAAGTGAAATTGAAAGTTTAGGTGCAGCAGAATATTTTGATGCTTTAAGTAAAAAAGTAATACCTAACTTAAGAGTTGAAGGTTCTGGACAGCAATCTAACTTTGAAACTGCTTTTTTGCGAGATGCAGCACCACAGCTAACTAAATCAAAGTTTGGTAATTTGTTAATTATTAATGGTGTTTTAGCAACACAAGAATATAACCAAGAATACCTAGATGCAAAAAGAGCATGGATAGAAAGAAACAATACTGCTTTTGCAAAAGAAAGAGGAGAAACATTTGAACAATTTGCAAATAGAACAATAAGAACTCCTTTTCAACGCCTTGAAATAGTGCAAATAGATGCTAGAGGATTAACAAGAGATCAACTACAAGCAAAAGTAGATGAGCTACAAGAAGAAGGAGCGATTAAAGCAGGGCAAACAGTAATGTATAATTTTGGTGGAAAAAGACAACAATTTGCCGAATTGGAATACGAAGATGAGTGAAAATAGAAGATTAACAAGCAAAATTTTAAAAGATGATCAAGAATTTAACAATATAAATACTAATGTAGAAGAAGATTATTTTACAGAGTTACGTCAAAATATTTTGCCAAGTGGTCAGCAATTTGTTTATGACATGATACAGCCATTTATTAGTCCAGTAGAAACAGCAAAAAGCATTGGTGCATTAACTTCAAGTGTGGCTAATAAATTATTTGTAGAAGGTACTCAGGAAAACGAACAGTTAGCTGATGCTGTAGGAGAATATTTTAAAGAACGATATGGTGGCTTAGAAAACATAAAACAAGCATTTAAAAAAGACCCTTTTGGTGTTGTTTCAGACATTATGCTTGTAGGAACAGGTGTTGGTGCAGCGGTTAAAGGAGTAGGAACAGCTACAAAATTAGGTGGTTTAACAAAAGCAGGACAGGCTTTACAAACAACTTCCAGATACGTTGACCCTGCTACTCTTGTAGAAAAGGGGGTAGGAGGTGGTTTAAGAATAGGAGGAGATACAGCTTTAGCAATAGGAACAGCTTTTTCTGGAGCAAACCTTAATGAAGCATTTAGAGCAGGAAGAGAAGGTGGAGACCTACAAAAAGATTTTGTTTCACAAATGCGTGGAGGAGACCCTGCAAGACCTGTAGAACTATTAAAACAATTAGGAACTGACTTTAAAACTGGTCTTGTTCCAAGAATGAAAAGAGATATAGCTAAAAACGTGCAAGAAAATGTTTTTGACCCTACAGAAGAAGTAGGAAGGAGACCAATAACAGGTGTAATTGATGGAGAACCACGAACTGATTTAACAAGAACATCACAAGGACCATCTGTTTTTCAAAAAGAAGATATGAGAATACCTGATACAGAAGTAAAAGATCGTGTAGATGCAGAAGAAATCATTATTGATAAAAGGCGTGGTGATTTTCGTTCTGTATTTGATGAGTGGCAAAAAATAAAAAATGATGATTCATTATGGAAACGAAGTGCAACAGGTGAAGATAAACCAGTTCCACAAGCAGATGTAACGGATGTTTTTAATGGAATTGACAAACTGATGGAAGAGACTTTAACTGATCCTGGTTTGCAAACATTAGAAAATTTGAACAAGTTACAACAACAGCTTGGTAAATTTTATAAAGTATATAGTCAGTCACAAAACCCAAGTGACAAAGGATTAGTAAATAAGGCTGTAATTAGAATACAAAATAAAGTTAAAAAATCTATAATAGATGTTGATGAAACCTATAAAGAAGGTTTGGATGCTTGGACAGAAATTTACAAATTACAAAACAAGTTATCAACGGATTTTGGAATAGCTCCAAATAAAACTGACCAACAAATATTGACAAAAATAAGAAAAATAGCAAGAGACAATAAAAATGTTAAGTATGGACCAAGTTTAAAAGCACTAGAGGATATTGACCCTGACGGTCGCATAGTTTCAATGGTAGCAGGAGCAGATATGCAACAATTTAGACCTTCTGGTTCTGACACAGCTAGTCTCCTTAGAAGGTCAGCACCTGCGATTGCAGGTGGAGGTGGCGTAGGTATGGATTACCTTAGTATGGCAGGAGACCCTTTGTCTACGTTACTTATGGTAGGAGGAGCAACAGCAGCAACATCACCAAGATTATTAGGAGAAATTACCAATTTATCAGGTCGTGGAATGAGAGGCTTAGACACTGTAGGCAATATATCAGGAGGTTTATTAACACCTGGAAACATATATAGAGGATATGGTGGTTTAGAGAGAAGTGCATTAAAACAAATAGATGAAGAATATGAAAGAATGAAAAAAGATAATGCTTTGGGTGTAGAAAGTATAAGGCTAAAAAGAAAGTCAAATTAAAAAAATGAAAATTTCTAAACACTTTACTATCCAAGAGGCTTGTCGCAGTATGACCGCAGACAGGTGTGGCATTGATAATACTGCACCACCAAACGTAGCCAAAAACCTTGTCTTGGTAGCAGAGAACATACTAGAGCCTGTTCGCAAGAATTATGGTATTCCTTTTACACCGTCAAGTTGGTTTAGATGTTTAGAGCTAAATACCACCATTGGAAGCAAATCAACATCACAACATATAAAAGGTCAGGCAGTTGATATAGAAGTTCCTTCTGTAAGCAATATAAAACTAGCTCAATGGATAAATCATAACCTGGATTTTGACCAATTAATCTTAGAGTTTTACAAGGAAGATGACCCAATGGCAGGATGGGTACACATTAGTTATGTATCGCCAGAAGATAACAGACGAGAAGTTTTGACAATCGGAAAAACAACATTAGTTGGATTACCAGATGAACGAAAATATTCCTGATAAACAAACGTATCAATCTAACAGGCGTTATATGTGTTGGGCATTATTAGTTGCTATGCTCGGCACAACAATCGCTACACTCTTACACCCTGAACGCATGGCAGAAGCAGAAAGTATTATTATGACACAATACTTGGCTATGTCAGGTGTTGTTGGTGCATACTTTGGTTTCACTTCGAGGAAATAATCATGCTAGGAGCAATAATAAGCCCATTAACTAACCTTGCAGGTACTTGGTTAGAAGGCAAAGTAGCGACCACTAAAGCTAATGCAGAAGTAAAAGTTGCTAAAGCTAAATCAGAAGCCACCATAAAAGAGAAACTTGCTACAGGTGAGATTAAGTGGGAACAAACAATGGCAGAAGCAAGTCAATCATCCTGGAAAGATGAATATTTAGTTTTGCTTTTTTCTATACCTTTGATACTTGCATTTTGTGGTGATTGGGGAAGAAGTATTGTCGAGTCAGGTTTCCAAGCTCTTGATGCTTGCCCTGATTGGTATAAGTACACACTTGGAGTTATTGTTAGTGCATCATTTGGTGTTCGTGGTATTCAAAGAATATTTAGGAGGTAAACATGGAAGAAAAACCAAAACGTACTTTTTTTAAAGAATTATTAGATCAAACAGAGTTAGATGAACAAGCACTCAAAGCTGTCAAAATGGCAGAGCTTTATGTTGAAAACAGAAAAAACAATTTGTTTTATATAGTTGATAAATTTCCTGTTGCATCAGCTATGCTAGGCAGTAGTGCTTTTGTACTAGGAGTTGTGATAGGTCTGTTATTTGAATGATCGACCCTATAACAGCCTTTGCAGCCATCAAGTCGGCTCATGGTGCTTTAATGTCAGCAGTAAAGGTTGGAAAGGATTTATCACAATTAGGAACTGCTATTGGCAAGTACGCTAAAGGTGAAGCATCACTCCAGGCTAAAGCAGAAGCAAAAAAATCAGGTTTCTTTAAAAAATTAACAGGTGTTGAGAATAGTGCCATTGATGAATTTTTAAGGAAAAGAGAACAAGACGAATTGCGTAATTCTTTGCGTGAGTGCTTTCAATTATATGGCAAAAAAGGTGATTGGGAAATGCTCCAATCGTTTATTGCTAAAGAACGTGCAAGGCTGAAAGAAGAATTTTTAGCTGAAGAAAAAAGATTGCAGATGTGGAAAGATATGGGTATGGCATTTTTAATAACATCAGCAGTTGCACTTATAGTAGGAATTGTATTCTTTATTACAGTTAAAGCACAAGCCTATTCACCTATGTATATGATGTATTATTAATCTGCATTACCCTGTATAAATGTTTGAGAAATGATACCAAAAATCTTTATCTACATCATAACTGTCAGGATATCTGTCAATTCTACACTTATTACCAATAAATATATCTTCTATTGGTCTTTTATTATCTAACATATATTGCCACGCATCATAATCTACATATAAATATAAACTTGGTTGCTTTTCATCTTTTATATTCTTTTCTTTGTAATTGCCGATAAGTTGTTTATTGTTTTCAAAATTAACATACAAGCTATAGTCTATATGATGCCACTCAGGTAAACCCACATCCAAATATAACCGCAAATTTTTTCTAAAATTAGATTTTTCAAAATACTTGAAAGTCTTATCTAAACTAGAAGTTCTTTTTAGCAATTTATGTAATTTTTTTTTAGTATGCTCTGATGGTCTTTTAATACTTGATGCAGTACATTCCAAAGAAGGTATTTCAAAAGTCCACTTATCATTTTTATCAGAACGTAATAATTTATATTTTTTATCTTCATAATCCTCAACACTTAAAAGAATATCAGATTTTCGGACATAATCATTTTCCATATTAGCAAACCCTGCATACGGTAAATAATACTTTGCCTTTGTTTTCTCTATTGTTGCTTTGACATTAGTTTTTAATGTAAGCAAGTTATCTTCTAATATTTTAATTTTTTCTTGCTCTGTTTTATTATTGAATAAAAGAGGATAACCAGAAGCTCCACCTGCAAAACTACTCGCATACACTGTTATGTTATCAGGCAAGCCACCATTGTTTAGATTATTACTATCTACAGAAGTAAGAAATTTAAAGTTTTGATATCCCATAAGCAAACCGCTATCATCTCTATCGTCACCAGATGGGTAAATTTTAAATACACAATTTTTGACTGTATTAGTTTCACAAAAATCCAAAGGTATAAAATTATAAAAACCTAAATTTCGTAGTGGTCTTTCAACCGATTTTGTTTCAAAGTTAGGTATAAGCATAGGAATATCTTTGCGGATATATTCCAATGTATTTTCATTTAGGTGGTCGTTATGATTATGACTAATATATATAAAATCAACATCATTAACTATTTCAAACCAATTCTCAGGTGGCACTAATGCAGGTTGCCAACCATCACAAAAAGCACCTCCGACTAACCAGGGGTCTGTTACAAACTTTATTTCTGGTGTTTCTATTAACAGACACGCATGACCTAATAATGTGATTGTAACTTTCATATTAATTTCCCTTGATCTGGATTTTCAGTTAAAGGTTTCCAAGTGATATCTGCTAACTGATATGACCCTTTATATTTGGATTGATGCACTTTGCCATGAGGCAATACCCATTTTAATTCTTTTGGTGTAAGTCTCATTTTCTGACCATTGTGACTAATTTCCAAACCGCCAAGTCTCTTGGCTTTTTCTAGCTCATAATCCCTTATTGAGACCTTAGTGCCTTGCCAGAGTTTCTTAACATTTTTCTTCAACATTTTATTCTTTCCTTAATTTTTGTATTATTTCATTAAACTCACCCATAGGTGATGGAATACTATTCTCAAGTTCTTGTTCGTGAATATGATCTTCGTTACGTTCTATCCAAATATTTAATTTTCTCTTTTTAATAAGTCTTTGTAAAAGTTTATGTCTTAATTTTTTTTCTTTTATTTCTGAGAAGCGTAGGTTTTTAAGCTCACTATAACTATCAAGAAGTTTTTCGCATCTCTTTATCTCACCAGAAATATCCTCCCCAAAAATATTTTTATTTTCTTCAAGAAGATTCTGGATTCCTGCAATTACTTCTTCTAGTGTTTGATTGTCTATTACTATTTTAACCATTTCTTATCACTCTCTCCCTTCATTGATTGCAATAATACAAGCGTTTAAACACTCTCTGTTCTTGTATAGTTTTTCTGCTAACGCAACAGGGTCTTTAATACCATGTTCCGCAAAGAATTTTGTTTCATTTCCCCTATTATGCAGTTCCTTATGTTTAGCATCTGTCATAGGCAAGATATGATTGTCTCCAGAACGTCTATATCCCCTCCTAGAAGGCGATCTTAACAGATGGTGGACAACTATCTCAGATTGTTGATTTGTGCAAACACAGGGCAGTTTATGGGCTTTTCTGACCCATTTACGATTTTTGATAATCATAACATCTGATACACTTCTGCTAGAAGTGACTCCTTATCCATGTCTGGTATTATAGTCTTAATAATAAGATTTACTGCACGATCAAAAAACTCATTAAATTCTGGTTGTTTCATATTTTCAAAGCTGATTGATTTAGGCACATAACAGACATTTCCATCCTTCATTGGGTATTCATCCGCATGACCAATTCCTATTTTAATTGCTGTTATCATAGATTCTAAGTTTTCATAACGTTCTTGGTTTTCAAACACTTTCCGCATAAGTGCATAAAACAACCTATGATGCTTCAAGTTACGTGGCTGTTTAAGTTCACAAACCACGTAACCATCCGCAAGCCTCCGAAGTGCCTCAAGTGAGGCATCATCTGAAGGGTGGAGGCTTAATTCTTTCTTTTTAAGAATTATCTTCACCAGGGAATATCGTCATCTTTTTTTGCGTTTTCCCAAACCTGATTAGGGTCTCTTGATGGTGAGTTAAAATCTGTTTTGGGTTCAGGTTTCCAAGTGGATGTTTTCAAACTAATTCTTGCTTTTTCACCTTCTTGCCATCCTGCTAAATTAAGTATTGGTGGCTCATTGTGTTTTTTTCGGTCATCTAACAACATTTTTAGGACATCATCATCAATAACAATCTTACCCTTCCAATTTGGTTTTGACGTACCCAAACTGTCATCTTGGTGGAATAAACTTCCTGTATTGGGCTTATGCTTAAACTTGCTCATTTTAATTTCCTTTTTACTATTTATTAATATTTCATCAAAAGTTTTTAAATTCATCTGTTATTAAATTTGATAGTTTTCAACTTTAGCGTCATCATCTGGTGCAAGGTTAAGAGCTAAAAGTAAAGAGTATCTTCTGGCATATGTAATTGCTCCACCAAAGTCTTGTGGTGCGGCTTTAGTTGAATGAACAAATACTTTACCTGTTCTTTCTTGTTCTCCATATCCACATAAAATTGTCTCTACACAAGAACCTTTCTCATTTTCGTAGGACATTGTTCGTATTCTTATTTTTAGTTTCTGCAAGATAGGTATTACCAATTTGTTAAGTGCTACATGAGAAGCATAGTTAAATCTGCCTTTTGCATCTTTAGGTATTTCAACCTGCATACCCTGGAAAGCTAACAGGGCATCATGTAATGAATTATACTCCCCATCATCACTATCGTTATCTTCATTATTTTCATTCATTTTATTCACATATTTTATTTCATAATTACTCACTACCATCTCCTTTAATTAGATTATTTGCTTTGTCAATAAACACCATATTTAAGGTTGTACTCATTTTATCTGCCATATTGTCTTTGGATAAATCGTAGCAAAGCTCGTTTAAACCTTCTTCATTAAGCCTTCTAATTTGCTCTGCAATTTCTGAGGGATTAGTCATTCAGTCATCTCCTTCATTGTGACCCTTCCTGTTTTACCTATATTTACCTGAACACCACCCCCTATAACGGTTTTAGCGTCATTGGGAATAAGATTTTTAAGTTCCTTTTTGCTCGTAATGTGAAGATCATGTTGTTCTTTTGACATAACATAATTGACAGAATGATTAACCCACTCATTATTGGTGGAGTAATCGTAGTTTTTGCGTTGATCTAACGGAATAAATTGAGGTGCAGTTACATCATCAACAATAGGCTCATCATTGGTAATATGTTTGTCATACCAAGCATTAACTTTGCTCAGCATCTCAGCTATATATTCGTCATTTTTTTCGACATAAGTAACACTATCAGGCAACCTATAATCATTTCCATAAATAACAGATAGAATAACTCTTGGGTAGCCTGTCACATATAGTTGCCATTGTAACTGAGGGTAATATGTATCATGTACCTTATCGACTGAATTATAACTGCTCGTATGTTTACATTCCACAATGGTTGATACATCAGCACCGACAACCACTCCATCAGGACTAGCGGTGTGTAGTGGATTGTCAGGGTGTACGAAAGGTTTTATATTTTTAATTTTGATATATAGCTCTTTTTCTAAGAAGAGCTTGTTTAAACACTCTGTCCACGTTCCCATCATTACTCTGGGATTGTTTTCGATTTCTGCAATTTCTTCTGCTGTTTGTGTTTGGGTTATTGTTTTGTATGCCCTTATCTGATCTTCTGGTGAACCAAGAATACCTCTAATTGTTGAAGCTGTTACTTTACCTAGTCGTGCAGGGTCATTCGCTATGTTATTGGCGAGTGCTTGCTGACAGTCATTAGGTGTGTACTCGATAATTGATTTACTCATGGTTTGTCTCCTTTAAAAAAGGTTTTAATGAGTCAGGGTCATCACACATATCGTAAACATTTTTAGGGCAGAAATACCCTGCATCATAAAGTCTTTTACCTCTTTTCATCAAAGATTTATACTTTTGTTTCGCCTCATAATCATTAAGTTCACCATCTTCGTAAAAATTCTCAGGAGCTAATGAATGGCATATTTCCTCCCATTTTTCTCTAGTAAAAATTTCCTTTTCTGTTTCACTCATCATTTGTCTCATTTCCAAATTTTCCCTTCAAAAAAATTTATTGATTTGTATGTTATACAGTGGTACATAATGCAAGTCAACAATTAAAGGATAATAAAATGAATAGAAAATGCGAATGGGCTAAAGCCATTGTCGAAGATATAGGAGATGGAAGTTTTGCCAAAGGTAATCAAAAAATACAAGATCGTTTTGGCATTAATGAGAGCCAGGTCTATAGATGGGCTACACCCAAAGGTAAAACAGGAGGGAGTGGTGGAATACCCGATCATTGGGTTTGGATAATGTTAGAGTGGCACACCCAAGAATATCCAGACAAAAATTATTTCAATGATATAGATTTACTTAAAGAATTAATAAAGCCAGATCATGTCCAGTAAAAGCAAACAAAAGGGCGATAGGTTTGAACGAGAGATAAACGAGATGTTTAAACGTCATGGTTTTGATAGCAAAAAAGTACCGCTATCAGGTGCAACTTGGTTAAAAGGTGATTTAATTACAAAGATTCATGGCAAAACAAAAACTATTGAGTGCAAAGTTAGAGCTAAAGGATTTAAACAAATCTATGAGTATCTTGAAGGCAACGACTTCGTAGTCGCCAAATCAGACCGTAGTGTACCCTTAATCATCACTAGACTGAATACAGACTTTTTTAATTTGATAAAAGGTGCGGAAAATGGATGCAATGAACAATTATCTTCAACTGAAGAAGAGAGCAATTAACAAGTATAATATTCCAAGTATTTTAGCTTTGCTTGGCAACCGTCAAGACAAATCTATTGTGACTGCCAGGTTATATTGCTATCAAAAATTATGGAATATAGGCAAATCACATGGAGAAATAGCTAATATAATGAACAAAGAAAGGACAACTGTACTTAGAGCTTTGAAGGGAGCAATTAATGACAAAAATCAGATATTATCAAACAAATCCAACTGAATTACTAGATGGATTAGCAAGTCTGGAAAGTACCGCAGAAGTCGAGGCTTATGTAATTGTAATGAATTTGATATATGCAACAGGTGGTAGCATAATGCCAGATGACATTAGGTTACATAGATACTGCAACCAAACTAAACCAAAGTTAAGAAGAACATTATTATCCCTCGTTAAGAAGGGAAAATTAGTAATGATAGGTAAAAGAATAACCCAATTAAGATGCGAAATAGAGATAAAATCCATTCAAGAAAGGTCAGAAAAAAGGTCAAAAGCAGGACAAAAAGGAGGCAGACCAAAGAAGGAAAATGAATTAAATCAATCAGATAAGAAAAGCAATGCTTTATCAGGCAAAAAACTAAACAATAAACATAATATATTAAACAATAAACATGATACACTTAGAGAGAAGTTAGATTTAGATATTGAAAATAATTTCAAAAAAGTCTGGGGTCTTTGGCGTAAAAAATCAGGTAAGTCAAATTCTAAATTAGCTCTACGTAGAAGTTTACAACGAACCAGTTTTGATGTAATCCTCAACGGAGTTAATCAATATAATTTTCAAAATGCGGAAACTGAGCAAAAATATATACTGATGCTATCAACTTTCTTAAATCAGGAAAGGTACAATGATTATGATAATCCGCTTGCAAGCAACGATAAAATCCCAAAAATGTGCGAATGGGAAAGGCGAGTCTCTCACTTTTCCAAATCTGGGTATTGGTCAGCAAACTATGGTGGTAAGCCAACAGAAGTTAATAAATGCGAAGCTCCAAAGGATATTTTAGAAAAGTATGGCTATTTACAGAGCAATCCAAATCCAAAAGAAGAGAAGCCAGCAAAAGAAAAAACTTGAGATGAAACAGTTTATCCAAAGAGCTTTGGCAAGAAAAAAACAGGCAAATATTGAAGCAAACTTACCTGAAGATATATTAGGTCTCGGATTGTCCACAAAAAAAATAAATCGAGTTGAGTATGATATATGTCGATCATACGAAAACATTTATAATTCTGTATGGAATCCAAACATAAAGGCATCAAATTTTAACGAAAATCCAAAGGGGGAAATACAAGAAGAAACACTTGCATTATTAAAATCCAAACTTGATTTAATGGATAGATTATTGGGGGGAAATAGGCACAAGGTCGTCAATGTAATTGTATATGGTCAACCGCCTAAATTTGGGTGGGAAAAATTTAAAAAATATATAAGCCCTCTCGCCAGGGTATGAGGGTGTTTAAACACCCTCTTTAATATTAATCTTTTAGAAGTAATGTACGCATCTATTTCCTATGTCAGTCATTTGGTATCTCCTTTAGTCTCTTTAATGTCGGTAGGTATTGGCGTTCCTAATTCTAATCGTATAATCTTGCATACAGATTCAGCTTCAACATGTTTATCGTGAAGAAGATTAAAGCCCTTGTTATACTCTTCTCCCTCTACATCTTGTAAAAGGGTTATTGAGGAACTTAAACTTGCTTGATAGTCCACAACGGCAGACAATATAAGTTTTAACTGATTATTATTTAATTTCATCTTAACCCCCCTTTCTATCAGAAATAACAATATAAAAACCGCTAAAAGCTACAATAAAACCCATCACCATTAGTAGTAATTTTATTATCAGAGTTGCAGTCATTAATTCTGGTGACTCCCCATAATATTGATAATCCTTGCTTGCAATAAATAACATTCCTGCAAAAGCAAAGCAGATAATTCCTAGTACTTCCTTCATTGTACTAACTCCCTTTTTGTTAATGTTACGAAGCGTTTAAACACTTCTTTGAATAGCTCACCAAAAAGCTACTCAAAGAAAAGTTCATAAAAAAATGGGAAGGCGTAAAACCTTCCCAAGTTTGGGGGAAATTCTAATTCAATTCAATGGCATTATATTCGTCTAAAATAATGCCATCATGTAAAGATTCAAAGTGTTTTTCAATTTCTAATTCCAATTCCACTTTTAAATTATAAGATTGAAAAACCCACCCTTGACCATATTTCTTTCCCCTGTATTTAGTAGCAAAGTTAGGTCTCCTATTTTCATAATTTTCATTACTAAAAAAATTGCAAGGTATATAAAATCTAGGATTCCCATTTATATCGTTTTTAAGACGCCTAGAGGCATCTAATTTTTCTTGTATTGTGTATCTCTCTTTCATAACTACCCCCTTCAAAGGTTATTAAAAAAAATGAAGTATTTTGTAATACTTCTAGGAATAGCTCCTTGAAGCTACTCTTAGAAATATTAAGGGGAGTGCGTTTAAACACTCCCCCCTTTAAACTACTGTTTTTGTATTAGTGATATTACTAAATACCAACCAACAAACAGATACAATAAAACCCACAACATAAAAAAACTCCTTAATTCAAATCAACCAAAGTATATTCACCACTATTTATTTTTTTAAGTGTTTCAGCTTTTTTCTCATTTAAAAAAATGTTTCTATATTTTCCAGTAGTCGTTGAATAATCCCAACTATTAGAGTCGAGATAAACTTTTTTAGCACCACACTCTAAACTAGCTTTTACTACTATCATTGTGTCGTAAGACTGAAAAAAAGCAAAATTATTACCTTCTACAAAAGTATTATTTCCCTTAGTCGTAACTTTTGTACCAACAAAATCTTCTACAAACATAAAAACCCCCTTCAAAGGTTAAAATTAATAAAATGAAGTAATTAATACTTCTTGGAATTTTACCTTAGTAAAACTCAAAGAAATATTAAGGGGGAACGTTTAAACGCTCCCCCTCCTCCCTTCGTTAGTAGTTAAACTTCTCTAAGTGTACCGCCTGAACAAGCTAGACAATCTGGTGTTAGGTCGTGTTCGAACATCTTAGCAATATTTGACCCTGAGGTTCTAAAACTCCAGCCACAAGAGCGACAATAAATTTTCTTGTTTCGTGTTGTCTGTTTTTTGCGACCTTCAATGTCCATAGCTTTATGTGGATATTCGCCTAGTTCTTTAACCATAGCGTCAAATTTTAATAAAAGCGGTTCACCAGCACAAGCAGTCTTCATGCTTTTACTTCCGTTCATGCCTATTAATAAACATCTTTGTTTGAAAATTTTACCATGTCCTGAGCCACAATTATCCGAAGCGTGGACCATTTCATGCGTTAAAATATCAAGGACTGTTATTGGATCGTCAACTGTTGGCACAATGTGAATTTCATTAAAGCCACCAGTAGATGATTCTTTAGTCCAGCAATCACCATGCGTTTTATATTGTGAATTTCTACTACCTATAACGAAACTGCAAGCGACTTGAATGTTTTTAATGTCAACTTTTATTCCTTTAGGTTTGAAAACTTCGTTGTATATTTTATGCATGGCTTTTTGCAACCATTCTTCTCTAGTAATTTTAGTCATTTATATTCCCCTTTTGGTTAAAATTAAAACATACTCAATAAAGAAAGCGTTTAAACGCTCCCTTGATAGAATATGTTAAAGGGGGGTTTCTGGGTATGATCGTCAATCTGGGGAACCTCTGGAGATAAGAGTTTAAAAGATCATTTTATTACCTCATTTAATGACCTTGTATAATTGTATTATACATGTACTTGTATCAGATGCAAGTAGAAAAATGAATTTAATTGGTATTGTTTAAACATTTATTTCTGGTGTTCATGTATCGAACGCAAGGCGGTGAAACCCCTTGATTACTACCATTTTCTTAATTTGAGTATATATAGGTATATAAAGAATTGTTATATGTGCGTGAAATGTTGAAATATATTAAATTCGTGTTTAAACGTGTTTTAAGCTGTCTCTCTCAACTTATCGTTTTTCTGGTATGATTGTACCTAAAAGCGTTAATTCGTTAAATCTGAGGGCAGACAAAGGGAGTACAAACGTTCACGTTTTGTTCCCCTTATGTTCTTGTAAAGGAACAAGCGTTCTTGTTTTGTTCTTTTGAGGAACATATCGAGAACACCTGTTCACGTTTTGTTCTTTTTGCTTTGTTCTTCTTATGTTCTATAGCAAGCTATTGTAATATTATTATATAGCAAGCTATTGAAATTTAATTACTGAGTATGCTATGTTTTTTGTGATTTGAGTGACCCCCCACCACCCAAATAATTTTATGGGGGTTATTATTATAGTACTTAGATCACCCATCCAAAAATATCTCAAGAAAAATGAAGCAAATAAAAGTTAGTTGCAGAAAGTGTCGGAGGATAAAGAGGGAGTCGAACCCTTTATTTTTTTGGCTAAAAGCCTAGTGTTTATAAAAATATAACCTAACTACTCAACACACTACTCAACACAAGATATAAATATTTTCTTGCGTTACTTGTATTTTTGTGCTAATGCGGAAAACGTCAAGGTGACACTCTTGACTACTCATACTACTCATTATGTACTTCCTTCGTGTAGAGAAACTAATCCCTTCTCTACACATAGGGATTGGGGTTTCATGGATATAGTTGAAAAAGAGTGGGAAGCACGCAAGGAGCATGGTTTACCGCCTTATCATGCAGTCGATCAAACAGATATAGGGTTTATCTATCATCAACCACGTTTAAATGGTGATGTTCGCTATGATGAAGGCACAATAGCCTTTTTGAATGGTGATTTTGATGTTATGCGTTCCCATTGGAAGCATGAGAAAGATATTAGAGGTGTTTTTACAGATACTACACCTTTGTATCTTGGGTATAGCCTACCCCATGTCACTGAAATAAGACCCACCCCCAAAGGGTTTGTGGCATATTTATTTTGTGATGGTGTATATTTTAGGAAGTTTGGTGCAAAGCTGTTAGCCTCTCTTGGAAATGGCTGTCATGTGCATATTATGGATGGTCCTGCACAGTTTGTTGAGCAGGTCATAGATGAGCTTGGGCTAGACACTGGACTAACGGTAGAACAACCCGAAGCCAATGCGGAATATTATCATAGCATACGGTTTATCCGTTGGTATGAGTTTATGAAAAAAACAGGTGAATATTCCTGTTTGTTAGATGTTGATGCACTTGCACACCGCCCTTTTAAAGAGCTTCCACAGGTGGAAATCGGCATGAGATTAAGACCTGCACGATTAGAACCCTGGAATGTCTGTAATGCCTCTGTATGCATAGGAAAAGCCAATACATATTGGAAAGGGGTCGCAGATTATATCTATCATTTGTATAAAACGGATAAAATGATATGGCAGATAGACCAGGCGGCACTATGGGCAGTTTGGCAAAGACAGCACCCCAAAATACACACACTTGGAGAGAAAGAAGTTTCTTACGAGTATGGTGATAACAGCATTATCTGGTGTAATTCGGGCAAGAATAAATGGCAGGAAAGTGACCCTACCCGACAGAAATACAGGGATAAGTTTAATACGATTGTTGTTACACCGAGAGAAAGAATTAACAAAGAGTTAAACGACCTTGAGGTAAAAGCAAAGAATGAGTTGAAAAGCCTTAATCTCAAGGAGGCAGAACGTCTGTATCTTCGTTTATTAAGACGGTGTTTTGAAAACCTGCCACAAAAAAAAGTTAAAACGGAAACTGTTGAAAAGCAGGAAAGAAGAGTTGAAAAAATACTTTATTTGCCTGTTGAGGTGTCAGCAAGAGAGTTAGCCTCAAGAGAATGGCTTGCTAAACAAATGAAGGGATGGAAGGTTGTTATTGGTAATAGATGGCAGATGCAGAACTGGCATGATCTTCCACCTGGAGTTATATTATGGAAATCCGCTAATACACAGGATGTAGGTGTATTTACAGATGCAATAAACTCAGGGCATTTAATAACCCTGATGGATGAAGAGCTTTTTCCTATGCAACCCCTTATGGAGTTGTATAAACCAAGTGTCGATAAAAGATGTCTTGATTATGCAGATATGATATTTGCACACTCAGACGAGCAAAAACAATTATTTGAGCAATTAACACAAACGCCTGTAGAGGTAACAGGCAACCCACGAAGTATTTTGGCAACAAAAATCAAGGGAGGTAATCGTAATGTTCTTTGCACTATGGTTGGAACACTCAATAACTTTGGTCGTACTTTTAACGATATGGTTATAGGCACAGTCCGATTACTCGGAGGTGTGTCAGAAGAAGTTTTTGATTTTCTTGCTTATCAGATATCCCATGAAATACAGGGGTATGGGCTAACACGAAAAGCTATAGATGAGCTTGAAAACCCACTTATACGGTGTCACCCAAGTGAAGATATGTCCTTTTGGGAAGGATTTGGTGAATTAGACGACAGAACACCGTTTTTAGAAAGATTAGAAGATTCCAGATGTATAATTCATGTCTCTGGTTGTGGCACAGGCTTGGAAGCCTCTTTAGCAGGTATTCCGACCGTCAGGCTTGGTGAAGGTGGACATGGATTATCAGCTAGAATTGGGCAGGGTATAACTGAAAACATCAAAGAAGCTGCCGTTTCTGCACAAACCCCAATTGTGCCTGAGTTTTCGGATGTTACTTTGCCCAATACGATTATGAAATTGCAGAAAAAACACAGCTTTAAATGTAATTTTGATTTAAAAAAGGCGTATGATTTAATACCGTTTAAACCATTAGAGTTTCATCAGAATAAGTTTCCAAAAGACCCTGATGGAGAGCTTATTGGCTGGAGAACTGTTTTATGTCAACCGTAACACTTGAAACCCTTGCTAAAACCAATTTAAAGGAGACAAGTTTACAGAAAAAAGGTCAGGGAAGGCTTTTATTCTGGGAAATGGTTGAAAGAACACGAAAGGTTATGAAACGTAACCTTCCTGATATTTTTGAGTATCAAAACACAGGAAAAGGAACACTTTTGATTTGCGGAGGTGGTCCGAGTTTAGCAGACGAGTTAAAAACTATTCGTAAACTGTCTAAAAAGGCAAAAATACTAGCGTGTAACAAAACACACGATTATTTGATGGGTCGTAAGATAAAACCTGACTATGCATGCCTTTTAGACCCTAAAGAATGGGTTAAAGATTATGTTCAGAACCCCCATAGAAAGGGCAAATATCTGGTGGCAGGTCAATGTCATCCGAAGGTATTCGATAATCTCAAAGGCTCGGAGGTTATACTCTGGCACGCAGGAGTTGATTACTTTGGTGAAGAATATCCAAGTAAAATTCTCTATGAGGAGTTTCGTAACAGGGCTTGGAAAGTTGTCCCTGGTCCTACTACAGTTGGCTTGCGGTCTGTCCTCGTGGGTTATTTGCTTGGTTATAGGGATTTTAGGCTCTTTGGTTTTGACAGTTCTCTCAGGGAGGACAAGGCTCATGCTTATAGTAAACCAAAACCCCCTGATGCTCGAGAAGGAGAGGTAGCTTTAAAATCCAAGCTCGGCAAGGAAATATTTAAAACAAACAGTCATATGGCAAAACAATGTCTTGATTTTGAGGCATTATTAGAAAAAATCGGAGAATTAATACAAATGAAAGCATTTGACCCAATAAATATACAGGTTTATGGCAAAGGGTTACTTCCTAGTTTGGCAGCAGGGTATGGACTTCATGCAGATGCAGATATGAACCTAAAATGGTGTGGTAAGGAAGCAGCATGAGAGGGCAACCGCCATACGAACCAAACGATAAACAAAGACAAGATGTTATTTACTTAGCAAGTTTAGGTTATAAGCCTACAGCGATTGCTAAACTGATTATTAATAAAAAAACAAATAAACCTATTTCATTACAAACTTTAAAAAAAAATTACTCTTATGAAATGAAAACAGGTAAGCAAAAAGTAGATTTTGAAGTTGGAAAAACAATTATTGAAGCTGCTAAATCTGGTGAAAGTTTACAAGCAAGTATTTGGTATTCAAAAGCTCGTATGGGATGGTCTGAAAATATAGATCACGAAGTAAAAGGTGATGTAAAAATTCAAGTCATAGCTGATTTTGGTCAAAACGACCCAAAACATATTGAAGATAATGCAAAGGTCATTGACGTTGAACACATTGAAGGTTGATATAAATTATAGTGCAAGAGAAGTTTTTAAACCTTTTCATAACAGAAAACAAAGGTACGGAGTTATTGTTGCACACAGGCGAGCAGGTAAAACAGTAGCGTGTGTAACTGAGTTAGTTAGAAAAGCAATAGAAACAAAAAAAGATAAAGCACGTTTTAGTTATGTTGCACCTCATTACAACATGGCAAAAGATATAGCGTGGGATTATTTAAAAAGTTATTCATCTCCAATATTAAAAAAAGTTGGAGGAACAATAAATGAAGCAGAATTACGCATAGATTACCATAATGGAGCAAGAATTAGGCTTTATGGTGCTGATAATGTCAATAGATTGCGTGGAATTTACCATGATGGCATTATTTTAGACGAATATGCAGACATGAACCCTAATATTTGGGAAGTCATACGCCCTGCTTTGTCAGATCGTAAAGGATGGTGTGTTTGGATAGGTACACCAAGAGGGCATAACGATTTTTATAAGGTGTATGAACAAGCAGTTACAGATGGGTGGTTTCATACAACTTTGAAAGCAAGTAAAACAAACATACTTGATGCAAAAGAGTTAGAATCTGCTGAACATGACCTTACTGAAGATCAATATGCACAGGAATACGAGTGTTCCTTTGAAGCAGCTATACAAGGTGCATATTATGGTGAGGAAATGAAAGAGGCAGAGGATGAAAAACGAATAACTTTCATACATTATGAAACAGACCATGAAGTGCATACAAGTTGGGATTTAGGTATTGGTGACAGTACCGCTATTTGGTTTATTCAGATGATTGGAAACGAGGTAAGGTTAATAGATTACTATGAGGCTTCTGGTGTTGGACTCGACCATTATGCAAAAGTCTTAGAAGATAAACCTTATAAGTATGGAACTCATGTTTTTCCCCATGATGTTGAGGTAAAAGAGCTTGGAACAGGAAAATCACGCCTTGAAGTGCTGAGAAATCTTGGTTTAGAGCCATTTGTTGCTGAAAAACTTGGTTTAGAAGATGGAATACAGGCAAGTCGAAGCATTTTAAACCGTTGTTGGTTTGATAAGCAAAAATGTGAACGTGGAATAGAAGCATTAAAGCAATACAGACGTACTTTTGACGATAAAAACAAGGCATTTAAAAACAGACCCTTGCATGACTGGACAAGTCACGCAGCCGATAGTTTTAGATACATGGCTATAGGCTTAAAACCCAGACGTAAATACAAAGAATTGGAGTTTAACACAGCATGGATAGCGTAAAAAAGAAACGAGCAACTAAAACAGCCGATAAAACACCTCCTAAACCTAAAATAAAGCCTGTCAGACAACCAAACTCACTTTCTGAGGGTTTTGCACAGGCAGGATTAAAGTTTAAAAAATTAGGTACAGATTGGCGTTTTAGTAACGGAGCAACATTAGTACAAGATCAAGAGCCACATTATAATAATATTTCAAAAATTGTTAATTATATGGCAACACATACTGGAACAAATGTAACAGTAACTATAGCCTCAATACTTAAAGGTGCAAAATAGTGGCAGAACCCCAAATTTTAGATGAAGAAATGATGCAAGAGACTGTTATGGGCGAAGAGCCTATTGCTAAAGTTGAGCAAGTAACAGAAACAATCGAAACTGAAGTAGAGCAAGGTATTACTGAAGATCAATTAAAGCAACTTTTATCATCTGAAATTTCTGATGCTATGACCTATATACAAGGGTCAGAATTTATAGCAGATGACAGAGAAACAGCCTATGAATACTATCGTGGTGTTATGGATGATTTACCTGCACCACAAGGCAGGTCAAGAGTTACTGACAGAGCAGTATCAACTTACATAAATATGATGTTGCCTAGTTTACTGCGTGTGTTTACAGCAGGAAAATACATAGCTATCTATGAACCTAATAATGAGCAAAATACTAAAATAGCAGAAATTATTACCCATTATGTAAACGAGTGTGTGTTTAGAAAAGATAATCATGGTGAAATGATTATAAGAGATTGGGCTTGGAACGCACTTGTAGGTAAAGTTGGTGTTGTTAAAAGTTATTACAATGAAAGCAGTAAGAAAGAAGAAGAAACCTATGAAGGTTTAAACGACATGGAGTTTGCTGATATTGTTCAAAAAGTAGAGGCAAATCCAGAACTTGAAGTAAAGGCTCATACTGCAACATCTGTTGAAGGTCCGTCACCTATGGGCGAAGGTATGTTATCTTTAACAGAACATGATCTTACAGTTGAAAGAACAGTAAACACTAGTACCGTTAAAATAGAAAACATAGAGTGGGAAGAATTTGTTATATCAAGGGATGCTCGCAACCTTGAAGATGCTGTTTTAAAATCACATAGAACGTATTACAGAGCAGGTGATCTTATTGAAATGGGTTATGACCCAGATACAGTTGCACGTTTGCCAACCTATACAAACAGAGCATATCAATCAAAAGTATATGATGATTACTACAGAGAAAGAAACAGAGCCGACAGTCCTGACCCTGCATTAAGAGAAGTGTTAGTCCACGAAGGTATTGTTAAGTGTGATTATGACGGTACAGGTGTAAGAGAGTGGTATTTTGTTTGTGGTGGTGGTGAAAATGTAGTCGAAGTTCTTGCTATGGAACGGTATGACTGTCAAATTGTATTTTCTGATTTTTGCCCAGAGCCTATTCCTAACTTGTTTTTTGGTCGTTGTCCTGCTGATGCCCTTGTAGAAATACAAAGAGCAAATACTGTTATTACTCGTATGATGCTTGATAGCGGTTATTTATCTATGACTCCCCAAAGAGAGGTTGTGTTCGACAACTTAGTAAACCCCGAGCAGTTGACCAACCTCTCACCAGGTGCACCAGTTTATGTAACAAGAGCAGGTAGTATTCGTGAAATGCAAGTTCCTTTTGTTGGAAACCAAGCTCTTAATATGCTGACTCACTTTGAAACAGAGGCAGAAAAACGCACAGGTGTATCAAAAGCATCTATGGGATTAGAGCCTGATGTTCTTGCAAACCAGACTGCAACAGCAGCTAACATAGCTTACAGTTCAAGTTTAGGTAAAGTAGAGATGATTGCTCGTATGTGGGCAGATGGAGGCATGAGAAAGCTATTTTCTGGTGTACTAAAACAACTTATAAAATATCAGGATTTTACTCGTATAATTCGTATGTCAGGTCAGGAAGTTGCTATAGACCCTCGCCAATGGGAAATGTTTAAAGAAGCAGATGTTAATATTGATACAGGTCTTGGTACAGGTAACAGAGACAGAGATATGGCTATGATTAATGCTATTGTTGGTAAGCAGGAAGCTATTATAGGTCAATTTGGTGTTAATTCACCTCTTGTTGACCTTAATAAATACTCAAGAGCTTTACAGGACATGGCTCAAACAGCAGGTATAAAAGACCCTGAACAATACTTTGGTGAAATACCTGTAGGGTATCAACCACCACAAAAACCACCTTCTGCCGAGCAAATGGAAGCACAGCGTAAACAACAGAAAGATCAACAGGACTTCCAGGTTGATATGATGAATTTACAGTTGAAAGCAAGAGAACTCGCCTTAAAAGAAGCACAAGTTCTTGCAGATAGTGGAACACAAATGTCACCTGTTGAAATACAAAAACTACAAATGCAGTATGAAAAAATGCTGTTAGATGCTGAGTTAAAACGTCAGAAAATGGCTCTTGATGCCACTAACAAGTTACAAGAGCTAGAAGTAGAGGCAAGTTTAGAAAAATATGCAATAGATAAAAAATCACCAAAAGGACAGGGTATTATCCCTGATTAGGAGGAATTATGTCTTGGTTGCAAAATATTAAGAATTTTTTTATGGGTGAGCCTTCTGGAGAAAGAGCAAGGAATAATAAAGGTCATTTTATTCCTGATGACCCAGAAACACCACATATAAACGAAGCCTATAAAGATGGTCAGACACCTGAAAACAAACTGTATTAGGAGAGTAAAATGCCTGGATATATGTATAAAAAACCTATGAAAACTAAAAATAAAAAGAAACCAATGAAGAAAAATAAAACAAAGAACAAAGCTAAAAAAATGGGTAAAAAATATTAATGGCAACAACAGCACAAGTTAAACGCACACCTTCTGGTCGATTACAATATCGTGGTGAATCTTTTAGTGGTTATAACAAGCCTAAAAGGTCAGTAAAAGGTGATAAAAAATCGGCTGTACTTGCAAAAAAAGGCAATCAGGTAAAACTTGTACGTTTTGGCGATAAAAACATGACAATTAAAAAAGATCAACCTGCAAGGCGTAAATCATTTAGAGCAAGGCATAATTGTGATACTGCAAAAGATAAATTTTCAGCACGTTATTGGAGCTGCAAAGCGTGGTAAAAAAGAAAGCTAAAAGTCGTGTAAATGAAGCAGGTAATTATACTAAACCAACTATGCGTAAAAGATTATTTAACAAGATTAAAGCAGGTACAAAAGGTGGTAAAGCAGGTCAATGGTCTGCTCGTAAGGCTCAGATGTTAGCTAAACAATACAAAAAAGCAGGTGGAGGCTATAAATGAAGGTAACAGCACCAAAAGGTTTTCATTGGATGAAACAAAAAAATGGTTCTTACAACCTAATGAAACATAAAGGAAAGTTTGCTCCTCATAAGGGTGCAAGTATGCAAGCTAACTTTAAAGTTCAAAAAGTGCATAAAAATGGCAATCAAAAAAAGTCAGCGTAGTTTAAAAAAGTGGACAAAACAAAAATGGCGTACTAAATCTGGTAAGCCTTCTGGTAAAACAGGTGAACGGTATTTACCAGAAAAAGCTATTAAATCTATGTCTGCAAAAGAATATGCAGCAACAACACGCAAGAAACGAAAAGATACTAAAAAAGGCAAACAACACAGTAAACAACCTAAAAAGATTGCTAAAAAAACAAAACGGTACAGAACATGACAACTAAAGATTTAAGATCAGCACTAGAAAAACATGAACTTGAATGTTCACAAAGATTTGCAGATGTAGAAAGAAAGATAGACCGTTTAGATAGCAAGCTATGGGGTTTGGCTGTACTTATTATTATTGCTAGTGGATTGGAGCAGTTATTATGACAATGTTAGCAGTAGGTTTTGAAGAAGCATTAATCGGTTATGGAAACCAATTTAACAATTATCTAGCTATTTATGACCGAGAAAAATGCATTGATATTTTAATGGAACGTGACGGTATGGATATAGAAGAGGCAGAAGAATACTTTGAATACAATGTTCAAGGTGCTTATGTTGGTGAAGAAACACCTGTATTTTTGAATCAAGAAGAAAACAGGTTTAAATAGGAATTAAGTTATGGCAGGATTTAAAAAAGGTAGGCTTTCAGGTCAAGTAAATTTAAGTGGAGGGTTTCCATCTCGTTATTCAGGAACTTCTGGGCGTGTTGCATTAAATATTCCTTTTGGTCCTGATACAGTAAAAAAACCAAGACCATCTATAGACGCTAATATTTTTAGACAACAAGGAATTGGTGGAAATAAATTTGTGCCTTCTCTTACGTTTGGTGTAAACTATAAACGCAACATAGGTAAAGAGTATAAAGGCACATCATCTGATTTAGAAGGTATGTTTGATAAAGATAAAAAACATAGTGGTCCATAATGACTGAAGAAAAAAGATTATAATTTTTATAAAAGGAGAAAAGTTATGGCAGGATATGGTGTCCGAAAACAAGGTGGTGGACAAATGTCTGACATTGAAAAACAAATTTTAGAAGCACAAAAAGTTCAACTAGAACCTTTTAGACAAGGTTACTCTGGTCAAACATCAGACTTGGATATTATGTATAATAAAAAAGGAAAGCATAGCGGACCAGCATGACCGAAGAAGAAAGATTACAATGGGCTAAAGACGCAGAACGTAATCCTGCAATTTGGGAAAGTTTTGAAGTCCTAAAAAGAACTTATATGCAACAAGCATCACTTTGCGATCAAAAAGATGATTTAGGTCGTTATCGTTACTTGGAAGCATATAAAGATATAGATGTTGTAGAAAAACATCTAAAAGCTGTACTGCATGGCGGTAAATTAACTGACAAGCAACAGCGAGAATTTACTTCTAAAAAGAAGTTTATTCCATCATTTTAACATTAAATAAGAGGTATTTATGTCCGACAACATGACCTTGCCTTTAGAACAAGGCAACAATGCTCTGTCTTTGCATGGAGGAGTTAAAGCTCTCCAGGCACAAAGAAGTGTAGAACAAGATAAAGTTTCAGAAGCAGGTCGTACTTTGGCGAAAGCACGATCTACAAAAGCTGATGAACCTGTACCCGAAGAGGAAGAGGCAGTAGAAGAAGAAACAGTTGAGGCTGTTGAAGAAGAAACTGTTGAAGCTCAAGAACAGGAACAAGAAACGCCTGAAGAAACAACCATAGAAGAAAGTCCAGAAGAAGAGGTTGCAGAAGAAGAAGTTATAGAAGAAGCCAATGGTGTTCTTTTAACTTTGGATGATGGAACACCTTTAACTGCTGATGACATCAAAAAAGGTTATCTTCGTGAAGCAGATTATACCCGAAAAACACAGAAACTCGCTAGTGAACGAAAAGCTGTAGAATCGGAAGCAAAAGCTAGAATTACTGCTTTAGATGCTGCTTTAGCGTCTATGAAACCAGAACCAGAGCCAAATTGGGAACAATTAGCAGAAACTAATCCTAATGATTGGCAGATATATAAACTACGTTATGAAAAAAGGTCACAAGAACGCCAAAATGCTGTTGCTATACTAAGACAAGAGCAAACAAGCATTATAGAAAAATCAAAACAAAACGCTGTTAATGATTTACAGTCTGGTGTGTATAGATCAGATTGGAAAAAAGCAGATGTATTTGAAAATGATTTATCAAAAACATCACAGTTTGCATTAGAAAAACTTGGTTTTGGTGCTGACGAAATTCATAACATTGCAGACCCAAGAGCTATTATGGCTTTAGATATGGCACGAAGATTTGCTGAGACTTCTAAAAAAGTCCAAACAGCAAATAAAAAGGTTGCTCGTAAGCCAAAAGTTCTTAAAGGGGGAGCAAAAACAAGTTTAAAAGCAGGTAAAAATCGTGTTGTTGCATCAGCACAAGAGGCTTTTGATAAAAACCCATCCAGAGCTAATGCTATGGCTTTAATGAAAGCAAAGCGTAGTTCTAAAACATAATTTTATTTTAGGAGAATAACGTCATGACAATGACAACAAATGCCCAAAATACCTTTGCTCAGATAGGTATAAGGGAGGACCTTGCCGATATTGTCTATCGCATAGACCCAGAAGAGACACCTTTTCAGAGTAATATTTCTACCGCAGGTAGAGCTACTAACCGTTTTGTAGAATGGCAAATTCAAACTCTTGCTTCACCAAGCACAAGTAACTTCCAACTTGAAGGTGATGAGCCTACACCAACTGCTGCTACTGCTCGTAGTCGTGTTGGAAACAGAGTTGCTATTTCTTTCAAAACATTTGCTGTAACAACAACTGCTAATGCTGTTGATGTCGCAGGAATTGATGACGAACTTGACGAACAAAGACTACTTCGTGGTTTGGAACTCAAACGTGATATGGAAGTAATTCTGTTAAACAACAATGCACAAACAGTCGGTGGCACTCAAACTGTTACCGAGTGTGCAGGTTTACCATCATTTATCACTAATACTGATAATACAGGCACAGAAAGATTTACTGCTGCAACAGGTGATGGAACTGATGCTTGGAATTTTGCTAATTCCACAACAAGAGCATTAACACTTACTATTCTAAATGGTGCTTTGAAAGAAGCCTATGTAGATGGTGGTGCACCAGATTTCATTATGCTTTCACCTGACCAAAAAATTAAGTTTTCTGGTCTTGCATTAGCATCTTCTATTAGTGGAGCTGCACAAGTGCGTCAAAGCATCAGTAAAGATGAAGCTGCAACTATTGTTGGTTCTGTAGAAGGTTGGCTATCGGACTTTGGTTCTATTGCTGTAACCGTCAACAGACAAATGGCAAGTGATACATCTTTCTTAGATATTACTGCTTTTATGGTTGATAGTAAGTATGCAGAAGTAGCATTTCTTGAGCCAATGCAAAACAGACCTTTGGGAACAACAGGTTTGGCAGATCGAGAAATGATTTATGCTAGTTACACACTTAAAATTGGTGCACCTAAAGCCCATGCTTTTGTAAGTAATTTATCGTAACCTTCTTGGAGTGGAGAGGTTTAAACGCCTCTCCATTTTTTTATTATGCAAATTAAAAATAAAGACGTAGAAAAAGATGCTCCGTTATTAGGTATGGGTCATCCTGTACTATCGGATTATAAACTTGTTAAGAAAAATAAAGAGCAAGCTGTTTATGTAAAAACAGACCCTTTAACTTACACAAAAAGTTACATGGTTGTTGACCATAAAACCAAAGAAATTACTGTAGGAAAAATATTACCTGACAATATTGCTAAAGCAACTGTTAAGCTAAACAAAGAAAAACAGAATAACTTTGATGGTTATAAGGGTAAAGAAATGGTGCAAGAGTTTTCTGTACCAGAAATGTTATTTCAACAGATAAAGGAACAATCAGGCTTGGAAGCAAGAACAGGACTTTATGACGAGAAAAAAGCTAAATCTATTCTTGATGACCCTGACAACAAATATTTAAAAACTGTACCCCACAAAATAGGCAACAGGAAACGTGAGATATGAGTATTGAAAACTATAATGAGTTACAAGCCCATTTAGCAGATACAATTAACAGAACAGATTTGTCTGATTCTGTAACTACGTTTTCACCAACTGCTTTAGACAGTCAAATTAAAAGAGCTATTGCACAAGCAGAGCAAAGAATACAAAACAATATTATGTCTAAAGGTGGTATTAGCCACATGGAAAAGGTTGATGATACAGTTAATACAACAGGTGGTACTGAATCAGTTACTATGCCAACAGGTTTTTTAGCTTTACGCAGTATGGCAATTACAACAAATCCTTACACAGTGTTGCAAGGGTATGGAGATATTAACAGTTTGTTTAATACCTTTCCATCTACAACACAGTCTAAACCACAAGCCTATTCAATAGTCGGCACTAACAAGGCTTTTTTCAGACCAATACCAGATGCTTCTTATGATCTTAGAATTATTTACTATGAATCAATACCTTCTTTGTCAGCGTCTAATACATCTAATTGGGTTTTAGAAAATGCAATAGGTGTTTATGTCGGTGCTTCTATGGTTGAGTTATGTTTGTATGTGCAAGATTATAATGCAACACAGATATGGGAAAGTTTTTATGATGCTCAATTAGCTGACCTAATGAGAGATGACAGAGTAACACGATTTGGTGTTGTGCCAACAAGAGCTAGTGTCCAGGTTGCTATTGCATGACCAAGCAATCTACCCTTGTAAGCAATAACCCAATAGAAATAACAAAATTTATAGAACGTCAATTTCAAAGACCTTTACCTTTACAATCCTACTTGGTAGCCGATTTACCTGACCCTGCTGAATTTATTAATACAGCAATTATAGTTTCTAATGAAACAGGCGGTAGAACGATTGCAACAAGTGATGGCAGTAATTGGAAAAGAGTTAAAGACGGAGCAACAGTAAGCTAGG
>CENK01004104.1_pt1 | contig 30155 bp, 28 predicted proteins | sample 530191 | NCBI WGS metagenome assembly CENK01 (sample SAMEA2619686, study PRJEB7988) | marine metagenome | biome: marine biome (ENVO:00000447); feature: deep chlorophyll maximum layer (ENVO:xxxxxxxx); material: "saline water (ENVO:00002010), including plankton (ENVO:xxxxxxxx)" | depth 60 m | reverse complement strand
GCATGTCGGGCGATGACCCCGACTACAGTGGAGAAGATCACGAGGCAATCACCAGATTGTCTGGAAGTATATCGTCGGCTGGTGACGCAAGGTTTCTGATCTGTCTGTTGCACGTTCTTAACTATGACTGGGTGATTAAATCACCGAGACCTATGACAGGTCGCGGTGGTTTGAGATATGGAAAGCCGATCAAGTTCAACTCACACATAGTGCTTGAGATTGATTTGCCTAAAGTAAACGGCGTGTCGATAACGCCTGACGACTACCTAGAAGAAGTGCGCGGAATGAAAAGATTGCACGATGTGCGCGGCCACTTCCGCAAACTGCACGACGGTCGGCGAGTGTGGGTCAAGTCTCACAAGCGCGGCAACAAAGAACTTGGCACCATCACCAAGGACTATCTCTTAACTAACAAATCGAAAGGAAGGTCATCATGATCTACAGCGTTAAATCTTCACGAGACAACACAAAGGGTCACCCTCCGCAACTTGTAAGCGATCCAAGTGGCTATAAAGCAGTTGTAGGCGACCCTGTTCAGCAGGTTTACTTTGTTCTGAGAGATGGAGTCGTTGATAAGCGGTGCTATGATAATTTTGAAGGCGCAGACCAGAGGTTGAGATACTTTAAGCATCATCACTGGTCTGGGAAATTAACTAGAGACCACGAGATTGCTAAATCTAGTCTTTCTAACTGGAAAATAATTTCTGGCTATGAAAAAGCTATAAATATCTGGAAAGAAGATCAGCAGGAAAGGATCACACAAGGCCATACAAGGCCACGTCTTAGCGAATTTGAGCGTGGAATAAAAGAATGGCACAAAAAAAACAATCCAGCCCCTGCCGCGCCGTCTAATAAGAACTTGCAACGCCAACCTCAACCCTTGGTCGAAACTGTTGAACAGGCGATCAATAACCAACAGCAAGGGCTTTACGGCAACCTTGCGTCACCTGCCGTAAGCCCACCAAAAAGTTCTAAGCTGCCAGCCTTTAAATCTTTGGGGGGTTACAAAAGTCTTTACATTGTAGAGTGTGAGCAGCCCGAAGAATCTGATGATTGTCTTATTAAGATAGGGGTTTCGACAAACCCCAGCGAGAGAATACGCGGCCTACAAATCGGTTCTCCCTTTGAATTACAATTTGTTTACAAGACAAAAGACAGTCCTCTAGCTTGTTCCCTAGAGAAATGGCTGCATCGAAAAATGGAAGAAATGTGCGTGCGCGGTGAATGGTTCAAGCTAAATTGTTTACAACTTGAAAAGCTCAAGAATTTTTTAGCTGATGATCGTTTGTTCAATACAGTTACTGATAACGCACAAGAAACTTGGGACAGTTCTTGGGAGGAACAGCGCCCATTTTCAGATCGTAATTGGATGACGCCTAACAAAAAGGAGGAAGCAGATGAATGACGGCAGCATAAAAGAAGCTATACAAGCCACCGACAATTCGCAAACGGTCAAGGCTTTAGTCAAGCTTTGCATTGACTCGTCGGTACGAGTTCCAGTGATTTACTCTTGGCGAAACGACTGGGATGAAATCATTCCCGACTTTGATTTTGACTGTCTGGATTGCGAAGGAACAGGAGAAGTCGAGGGAGAGGTGACTGTCGGAGGAGTTAACGCCAACGGTCCTTGGCAAGGCTACGACCCCGTAGACATAGAGTGTGAGAGATGCTGGGGTAAAGGAAACATTGCATGGGAGGATGTGCCAGATGTTTATACAGACGAGTGACTTTCTCAAACAACCAAAAGAAATCCACGCGGATTCTTTGGGCACCTTGGCTGCTCAACTTAGCCTTGCTGACATGGCTGTGCTTTTGGAGGCCAAGCATCAACAGTTGCTTGTGTTTCTAGGTATGCGCGGCAGCGTGTGCCTAACGAGCGAGGTGGAGAGCGTGACCGTAAATGGTGATTGCATACAAATAAATTTGGAGACCGCGACCTATGATGACGTGCTTCAATCTCCAGAGTTTCACGAGATCAGTCAGAAGCTACCATCGGCTGACATCGTTAAGCTGGTGCCAAAAGATTATCCAGAAAAGGACACACCAGATGAGGGGGCGTGATTGCTCCGGCCCACGCAGTGTGATAGAAGGAGTATCTATGAACAACGTAACCAATTCGTCTGAACAGGCGATCAATGTGTTGAGGAGATTACACAATGCAACAAGAACAAGAGAACAATCTGACGAGCGAGGTGAAGACTGGGCCAGCACCTATTGGGGATCAGTCGAACACGCCCTCCGTCGTCGTCTCAACGCCTTCAACGCCTTCAACGCCTTCAACAATTCAGGCAGAGAATGGTGAGAACACGCGACTTCACATCGTTCTAGACCAGACCTGTCTTTCTAAGTTAAAGAAAGCCTGTGATGATAACGAGCGGACCACGTCTGCCCAGATCAGATACCTGATCCGTAATCATCTCTAGCCCACAACCTCGACGGCTACTTACTCCGCTCCCTGTTGTGAGGGAGCGGAGACCACCTCTTCCTCAGTACTCATAATCTGACTCGTCAATATCTGATGCTGCTCTTCAGTCATCATCGTGATGTTGCCACTGATTGAACGCCGCTCACCCTCACAATCGAACGGGTAGACCATGTGGTTCAACCAGTGTGGGAAGATCACCATTTTCCCCACCTCTGGAATTATATTCAGAACTTTCGGCCAGCGAAACGATGCCGCAGCTTTCTGGCTGGTAGGCCCGTTAACAAAGCTGATGCACCCGTCCATCCACCCAGAAGCGTTCTTCATATTTGATGCTTCCTTGTTTCTCATGTCAGGCGGCACCTGCGTGTAGATCACAAAACTCATGGCACCGTCGAGACGGTTACCGTGATCGTGGATAGGATTATAATCCCCCCTGAAACTATGAACTGACCACGCCTCATAACAATCTGCGTGAACATAATCGACAGCACCCTGCTGTATTGCATCTCCAGAACCGATCATCATGAACCTCTTGGCGTATTCCTTGGCCAAGCTTTCCGCTACGCCATACACACCGTGGAACGCCTCGCATCTGTCTTTCTCAAGAAGAAGCTGTGCCCCGTTCTTGATCTGCCCAACAAGGTTTCCAGAGTAATCCTTTTCCTTGACGTTCTCTTCTGCCAGTAACTTGTCAATCTCTTCGTTAAGAAGGGCGACGAAATCGGGTGGCAGGTTTGTTTCAAGCACAAAGAAATCTACAACAGAGTGCGCTCTAATCTCTGCCTTGAATGTAGACTGGGGATTGAACGGCTCCTGTGTATTGGAAGGGTTCTTTGTACTGTCCTGTTGATTTAAAGTATTCGACATCTCTTACTCCTTGCTGTCCGATCCACTTGAAGCGCACCTTCCAGCAGTGGATTTCTGACAAATTTGTGTCTGGTTTTCTGTGAACCGTCACGCCAAGATCAGCCTTAGCAAACCACGCGGCTGACCCTGAAATGTCGTAGCCCTTTGGCGCAGGAAACTCTCCGCCATCTCGCATCATCTTTGCTGGGTGCGCGACGAACCAGACGTGAACGTCATGTGCCCGTGCGAATAGACGACACCGTGTCAGCATTTGACTGATAGCTTCGGTCTCGCTCACCTTTGACTTGTCAATATCAACATAGTTGTAGGGATCGATGATCAAACCCCTCACCCCATATCGCAGAATGGCGGCTTGTGCCCTCTCTAATATCGACTCGATAGTCGCTGGTTCTCCGTCGTTCTGCTCAACAAAAAAGAAATGCCGACCGCACCAGTCCTTCGCTTCGGCAAGTTCTTCCCGCGTCATCCTCATGCTAGGACCGTCATGGAAGGGAACGCCCGAATGCTTTTCCATAAGCTTGATGATGTGGGTTGGGGGATCGTTCTCGAATGAGCATACAGCAAACGACCACCCGTATGCCTCGGCCATATTCACCATGATCTGATCTATAAACTCAGACTTACCTGATGATGGGTGCCCGGTGACAATCGAAAGCTGACCGGGGCTGATTGTGAATAGCTCATCTATGCAGTCCAGACCTGTAGACAATCCGCGCTGATGGCCGCGCTCATATATCTGGTCAACCTGATCAGCGTAATGATCGACATCGAATAGACCAGTGATAGGCCACGGCTTCGAGTCACCGATGACTTCAGCTAACTTCTCGCTGCCGTGCTTAACCAGTACGTCATTGGGGTCTTTGCATTCCTCAGGCCACTCAACCTGCCAGCACTTGATCTTGCCAATCCGTCTAGCAAGTTCCTCTGCGAGGGCTTGGCCCGGACCATCGATGTCAACGGCCAGAACAACCTTATCAACCTGTTTCAGCAAGTCCTTTGCCGCCCAGACAAAGCCGTACTTACGATCATTGTCAGGATCAACCTCGCCCTCCGATGCCTTCATCGGGGCACCATTCGGGACGCTGATAGCATTCAGGACACCGGCACTCGCTAGGCTTAACTGGTCAATCTCACCTTCGCATATCACTAACGTGTCGGCGTCTGCTGCTACCCGCTCAATGCCAAAGAAGCTTTGGGCACCACCAGCACCCTCTTGGGTATGCGCCTTCTCTCCACCCGATGTACGGTACTTAACTGCGTATACCTCCCCGTTGTTGTAAAACGGAAAGCCAACGCAGTCTGCTTCAGCCTGTAGTTTCTGAAAGTATTTTCGTGAAGCGGCAACTCCGTAATCCTTGACGACCTGAGGGCTGATCTTTCTCTCTTTGACAAGCCAGTCGATGGCTGAAGGCGGGGGGCTGTCCACTCGTTGGACTTTAGGATAAGAGCGCCGAGGCTTTACCTCCTTGCGGTCATAAGCAATGACGCCTTTCTCGTCGCAGTGATGGCACTTATAGACAAGACGGTCATTAAAAAAAGTGACGGCCATCGACCTTTCGCCGTCCTTCTTTCTTGAGTCCGAACAGACCGGACATCTGATCCTTGCGGTGGTCGAGTAGCCCGACCTTGCGCTGTTTGCCCTTACTTCAATTTGGTCTTGAATGTAATTGTCTTGATCACTCATCTGCATTATAATTCCTTACGTCTTGTTCTGATTCCCAATTTGAACGTGACCTCCCTGATAACTACCGCCTCCTCACGGAGGCGGTATTTTTATTACTCTAATCTCAGAGCGGGGGTTGTCCTTGTCGAGACCCCAACGGATGTGCTTCTCCTTCACACACCTGTCATTCTCGTAGATGCGCCCTTGCATACAATCAAGTATCAGCGACTCATCAAGGTCAGGGCGACGACTGGCATAATAGATTGTCATGTGAACAGCCACGTTCTGCTTGTCTTTTTTGTTGTATGGAATAATCGGGTCAAGCACAGGGCATTGAGCAGCAAAAAGCTTTTCGTATTCTATGGCCTGTGGAGATTTAATGAAGGCAGGGCGCTTGCCAAAATAGACCAGCCTTCTGCTGTTGGCTTTGCTGTGGGGCTGTCCCTTGATTTCAAACTTGATCTCGGTCATTGACTATTTATATACAGGCTTATATAACTCATGGCAACAACAACCCATAGCGTGATATCTAATGGTCACAAACAAATACGGATTACCACACCAGTTCGAGAACCTTTTGGCTCGTGACAAGTATGATTCCGGGGACAGCCGCATAACTATAACACGCCTTCTTTCGTCGCCAAGAATTTCGTTGCTTCAGAAGAAACATGAGGACGACATCGTCGCAGATATCTCCGACGATGTATGGAAGCTGCTTGGAAAATGTATCCACACCGTGCTGGAAGAAGGTGCCGACGATAATGACATCATTGAAAAGCGGATGTTCGCAGAGATCAACGGATGGAAAATCTCAGGGCAATGTGACGCCATTAGAACGGAAGGCGACCAGAAGTTCCTGATGGACTGGAAGTTCACCAGCGCCTACGCAATAGGAAAGAATCAGTCGGGTTGGGAGCAGCAATTAAATTGTTACGCCTACCTCGCTCACCATGATCTGGACATCGACATTGATAGGCTACAGGTGATTACGATTCTTCGTGACTGGCAAAAAAGCAAAGCAATGAACAGCAACAGCTACCCTCAAGCGCAGGTCCATGTGGTCGAAATACCAATGTGGTCACGAGAGGAGCAGCACAAGTTTATCTTACGGCGGGTCAGCGCCCATCAAGATGCATGGTTTGAATACGACATTGATGGGTCTCTGCCACTGTGCAGTGACGAAGATCGATGGAAAAGGGATTCGATCTGGGCTGTTCAAAAGATTGGGGGTGTCAGGTCAGTGAAGAACTTTGACTCACCAGAAGAAGCAGCATCGTTTCACGACAAGATGAAAGCAAGAGAGGAGTACCAAATAGTCGAAAGGAAAGGAGAGCCAATGCGGTGCGTTGGGAATTACTGTCAGGTCGCGCAATTTTGCGACCAATATCAACAGGAGGTCAGGAATGACAATGAATAGAAAAGATAGAAATCAATTTATCATTGACGAGTTTGAAGAAGGCGCAAGCATCAATGATATTGTGGCGAACCCTAGCGTCAACATTCAGTACAGCGCGGTGCGGCGAATCATTATCAACAGCATGGGGTATCAGAAATATAAACAAATTCTCAGGGGAAGGCGGAAGGTAAAGCCTGTCGCTGATAAGCAGGAAGAACAGAAAAAGTTGAAGCGCAAGAAGACTTTCTTGGAATGGCTGTTGGGGAATTAAAGAATGGCTAAATTTCACGAAGACCTAGTGGCAGCGTTGTCTGAAATCAGCAACCCACCTTTAAATGGTAGAGCTAACTACGGCAAGTATGCCACATTGCCAGCATGTCTAGAGACTGCTCGTTCCACACTGGCACAATATAACCTTTGTGTGGTGCAGATCACGTTGATTGATCCAGATAGGTTGGTTACTCGCATCGTTCATTCGTCAGGAGAATTTCTAGAAGACGGTGGCGTTCCCCTATTGTGTGAGAATAATAACAACCCACAGAAGATGGGATCAGCAATTACTTACGCACGTCGTTATGGATTGTGTAGTTTGCTTGGGATTTGTGGCGAAGAAGATGATGACGGACAACGCGCTACCCCGCAAAAAGAGTTGCCTCAAAAGAGAGTAGCCAAGCCAGCGCCTGACAAGTCAGCGGCAGAAGACATTGATCTTCTTGATCCTGAGAGCATCAAGGAACTCTACTGTGTTCACTTCGACAAGATCGGAGCGGCGACAGAAGAAGCTGTGAATGACATGGGCATTGACGACGCTCGTGACTCTAAGCGCAACCTTGTAAAATTTTGGAAGGATAACTCTGAGCAAAGACAACAGCTACAGCAGCGAACCGACAAGGCCAGCGTCGAAGCCTTTGAGTTTATAACCAACCAAGTCAAGCTGACTCAAGGCTGGCTTAAATCCCGCATTGCAAACCTAGAGGAGATATAACTAATGGCACCGTGGAAACTTGAGAACAAACCCAAGGAAAATAATTGCAACCTTCGTCCAGCAAAAAACAAAACGAAGGACTCGCAAGCTGACTTCCGAGGGAACCTGCACATCTCCAAAGACCTCGTAAAATTTCTTATTGAGTGTGCGAAAGAAGGCAAGGAACCGCTGCTGTCTGTGCAGGGATGGGACAACGGCGTAGTTAACCGTGCGAAAGAAGGACAGTACGGTCCTAACATTCGGTTGTCCGTTCAACAGTATGACGAGTCATGGATGGATAAAGGACCGCAGCGCCCGCAGCCAGCAGTTGATAATGACATCGATCTTGACGACGACATTCCATTTTAAAAGGCGGTGTTATGAGTGAAAAAACAACATTTAATTTTGTGGTTGAGGCTGATCAACTTGAACGATTGCGGCGAAGATCGAAGCAAGAGGAAAGGAGCATCGGGTCTTTGATCAGAGAAGGTCTCGAATACATCTTAACCAATCGTAGTTACGAGCAAGGCATTCGTGACTGCTGCCAGTGGTTGCGTAAGTCTACCATCATTGATGGCAAAGACTTGCCTGACGGTCGGACATTCAACGAGTTTCTTTGTGATGAAATGTCCTCTGCTTTGAAGGCTACTGACGCATCTGAGAAAGAGGGTTCTCAAGAGCCTTCTTAATTCTATCTGCTACCGATGTTTCTAAATCTTTTATGGACGCCTTTGTATCTTTTTCGAGGGCGTCCATATTTCTTCTGACTGCTTCTCGTCTAGCATCAAAACGATCTTGTTCTTTTTCAAGAACCTTACGAGTGTCGTCCTGAATTGCTTTGATGCGGCGGTCCATATTCTCTGCAATTCTTTCAATGCGAATGATCTCACCCTTGAGATCGCGCTTGATTGTCCTTGCTTCGTCTCTTGCTGCGTCAGCAGAGTCTTGGATATTCTGCTCTAGCTTTTCAAAAACAACCATCTCCTTACGAAGAGCAGACATATCTGTAGTTAGGATTGCAAGTCGCTTATCAAATCCTGACAAGTCAGGAGCAGCATAGCTTTCTATCTTCTCTCGCATGTCCATGTAATCTTTATAAAACTCGAACCCTCCCCACATCGCGCCGCCCAAGCTAGACAAAGCAGTAAGAATGACAGCTATCTTTCCGCCTCTAAACTTAACTCCGCCTACCTCGACCTCTGCCATCTCACTCGCTTTCCATTAACAACCAATTATTTCTGTGGGCTTCTTTGATCTCTTCCTTGCTTTGACCGTGGTACGCAACAGCATTGTGCGTCTTGATAAGCAAGCTATTTACAGTGGTGTTATCCACCACAAACTCGCCCAAGATGCGACCAAACTTTCCTCGTGACTTGTCAACCTTGGTCCTCAAAATCTGAGAGCTTTCAAGCGGAAGGTGATGCTCTACAAAAGCTTTAGCTCGAAGGCCGTACTTCTTCTCTTCCTTGTCACGGGTTCTGCTTTCAGGAGTGTCCACTCCATACAGACGAACTCGCTGCTTGGACAGCCAAACATCAAACCCTAAGTCGATGTCTACATCTACCGTGTCTCCATCAACTACCCTGACTACTTTGCATTTGTATTCATACATATCTGCTACCTGTATTGTGTGCCTATCAAAGCACTGTGACCTGCATCACTGCCTCCGAACAGCATGTACTCAGCAAAATTATTCTGAGGCAAAGACCCGTCTGGGATAGTTGTAGGCTGGAAAAATCCCTGTATATCTTTGAGTGCTGACTGCTGCTTGAATATACCACTGCTGGCTGAGATCACATTCATAACTGCCAGAGTTCTAATCTGATTTGTTGCATCGTAGCGCGACTTGTCGTTCATCTTCTCCATAATTTTTTTACCGGCCTTCTCCTTTGCCTTTTGTGCCACGACTTTTTTTGGCTCCGCTTTTTCTTCCGGGCCTTGCTCTTCCTTAGCTTCCCTAGTATCTGCGGGTCGCTCTTCTGTTGCCTCAGGCTGCTCTTCCGGTTGCTCTTCAGGCTGCTCCTCAGGTTGCTCCTCAGGCTCTGACTCGTCAGGCTGTGCTTGTTCAGGCTCTGATTGCGGCTCCGGCTCTGGCTGCGGCTCTCGCTGCGGCTCCGGTTGTGCCTCAACCTCTGCTTCTATTTCTGCAACTACCGACTCTGAAACTGAAACTTCTTCGGGAGCCGCTGGTGCTACAACAACAGGCGGCGCTAATTCGATTGTTGGTATTTCTTGTACTTCAGCTATCTGGATAGGAGCAAGCGGCGCTACCTCGGGTTCAGGAGCAGGTGCTGCGATCACAGGAGCAGGAGCAGCGATGACTATCGGGGCGCTAATCTCTTCGGTAATCAAGTCAATAACTTCTGCCTCTACCAACGTAACAAGGTCAAACGTAGTTGTAAGAAAGGGTGCCTCAAATCGAGGTCCAAAAAACCCGGTCGAGAAGCCAGCGTCAATGCCGAACAACTCGAACCCCCCAGTAAGCTCTGTAAAATTGTTTGACGGTATAATCTGCGAGAAGTCAAAAGAACGAACGCCTGTAAAATCTAACTCAACCTCATGCTGAAACTTGTGAACAACAGAGTTCTGCTCTGATAGCGTCAGAGTTAAATTAAAGATGTCCTTGCAATCTGAACGCTGCATTACGTTTCCGCCTACGCATGACGAAAGAGTAGAGTTACTGGGGTGAGACTCAACGTCTACACCGTAGTCCATTGTGAACCCGCGATTGATATCATCGATGGTCATGTTGTCTTCAAAATTAAACGTGGTGGAGTAAGTTCCTCCCGGTCCTTGAGTACCCGCTGTGCAAAACTTTCCAGCTTCGCAACCTCGTTGAGCGCCAGTGCCAGCCCCCGTCTTAGTCCCACCTGACGTAGTAAACTCACTCATACCGGGGAGTTGATTGGCAGTAGTTTCTGAACCGACTACGACCTCTGTGCTTTGAGATATCGCAGCGCCAGAAAAAAGTACGACGCATACAGCAGCACAGACTGACGAGTAAATATAATTACTCAGCGTTTTGATTGGGGTCTTCATCGCGCCACTCGTTTTCTGATTCACTAAGCCTTTCGGCCTCTTCTTTTTCCTGCGCTTTCTTTACTAAATCGATATAGAACATGGACTGGTTGGGGGCTTCGAGATAATTCTTTTCCCAAGCTACTACTGCATCCTTACCAATTTTCCCGCGATATGGGCACGGTGTTGCGGACATCATCATGGCGTCAAACACCCGTGAGTCCTGACACAGAAGACTAACCCCGGCGACTTTCATACCCATGCCGTAGAGACTACGAGCCAGCTTAATTCTTTCGCAGTTCTTATCGATGACAGTGTGACCCGTGGACAATCCCAAGAACCCTGTCTGTGCCCCAACACTCATACCTGATCGGCATACATCATTATTGTTTACCACGATGCTGGGAGCAGATGCTGTAGGCGGCGTCTTGTCAGTTACCACCGTAGAACTGACTGTGTTTGTCTCAGCAGAAGTTGCTTCGCTAAGAGGCGCAAGCCCAGCAAAGAGAATGAGGAGTATGAAAACAAATGCGTTCTGTTTCATTTCTTCGGCTTGTCATTAATGCCTTTCTCAGGCTTCGGCTTAGGCTCTACCGCTTGCTCGTAGTAAATAATAATCTGTTTTTGCTGGCCAATGTATCTCTGTAACTCAGCCATATTAAGAGAAAGAGTTTCGTAGTCCCTCACACTAAATGCGTAGAACAAAAACTCCCCATTTCTCTTGGTGTATTTCTTTTTGAACTGATCAAAGTTCTGATCTGTTACGACATACCACGTTATATCACTCAGCTTCAGTGGGCGTGGCCGCTGCTGTGTGGGAATAACCCGCTCAACTTGAACGGTCTTTACCTCTACCTGCTTAATTGGGTTCCAGCTACCGCAACTACTTAACAGCAGCAGGGTCGGGGGGCAAAGCAGTAAGGCTTTCCAATCTCTCAAAAAGCTTCTTCGTTCCATTGTTAATCTTATTCTCCACCAAGTTAGGCTTCTTCTGGCTCAACCTAGTCAAATCGTGTTTCCGTAATTTATCTATCAAGTTATTCCTGTACTCTTCAGCCTTCTGTAAATCAGTTGCCAGCTTCTTATTCAGGACACGGAAGTCTTCCGCATCCTCAACAAGCGTTTGGATTGTATCGTCTTGCAGTTGTTTGGCCACTTCAAGTTTAGCATTGTTCTCTGTCAGCGTTTTAATTCTTTGCTGAGTGTCCTTATAATAATAATACCCACCGTAGCCCACGCCACCCACAAGACCCAGCACCACAATAAGAGCGTAAACCTTTAGCATCGATCTAAGCTCCTATTTTTTAGCACTCATATAGGCTGTCATTCCCATGTACGCACCGACGACACCAGCCATTCCGATGTAGAAAAGGCCAAAGAGATCAGCCAAAGCTTTAATCCGAGAATCAGGAAAAATAGGAAGGAAAAGAAAAGCAGTGAAAACGAGCATGGATATAATAGAAATCCAAGCCATCTTTCTTTGAGCGTCTGCCTTTTCTTCTGCAACTTCGGCTTCGTGTATGGCTTTGACTGTTGCAAGTTCAGCATCGCTAACCACACCATCCCCATCAACGTCGTACTCCTCGTAGGCACTGTCCTTTTGGAGGGTCTTCTTTCCCTTAGTAGCCATTGTCCTCTCCCGTCTTCATCATGTCACTCAAAACATTTGCGCGATCACCCACTTGCCTTGCCCACTTCGAGTCAAGCATCTCAACACTAGCCTCTTCGTAGCGCCCGTTCTCAATGTGAGCAAGTGTGTTGACAAACTTAGACAAGGAACCAAGGCCCATGTTGAAAGCCATGTCCACCACAACCCTCTGACGCACGTCATCCATATCAGACCACCACGGGAAGGCTCTCTCTACTTCTTCCTGAAAGTCCCTGATGTCATTGGCAAGCATCAACTCAATCTCATCATCTGACAGCCCACGGTCTACCAGATTGCGTCCAACGCCGATGGTTTCTATGCCTTCTGTGTCGAGGTAAACAAACTTACGCACCCCTTCGTGAACCTTCAACTGTGTTATTAACCTGTCAATATCCATAATGCCTAGCCTCGTTTAAGTTACTGGTAACTTGTCGTCATAAAATTTTCGTGACCAGCGCCTGTGCCTTAGCAACGGTCTCCATATGTATGGAAAGGCCCAGCTTATTTTCATGACTGTCGAGTTAATCAGGTTATACGGGAACCTCATAGGTCTCATATAATCTATAAACAGTATCACCCGTAACTCGTCAGTTTCATTGACAGCGTAGTGATTGTAGGTGTCATCAAACAGAACGACCTTGCCATTCTGCCAGTGATACTTATCGCCCTCTACGTTGATGTGGCACTTCTCTGAGTCGGGTATGATCAAACCCATGTGCATACGCAGCACCCCAGCCCACGGCCCTTCGTGTGGGTTGAGCGCCTTCTCTGGACCTAAGACAGAAAGGTATGCAGAAACAACCCGCTTGTCTTTGTTGAGTATGTTCATGAGGGCGGGGAAATTAGAGGCGTTCTTCTTAAAAGTTATGCCAGCACCCTTGAGAAAGAACATGCGCCACTTGTCGTCGTTGCTTATGTAAGTCTGGTCAGGGGATATATCTTGGAATGGCGCGAAGTCATCGTACCGCTCCATAATTTTTTTGGTCTCGTCCAGTATAAGGAAGTAGTTCTCCTCCAACTCACTAGACAGCGGGGTTGAGGAGGGATTGAAGAACTTCTTGTCCCCCCACAGACAGGCTTTGCGAAAGGGTTTCTTCACAATCTGTGCAAGCCTGTACGCACTCATTGCACTGCTATCTGTCTGAGTATCGGCACCGCTGCGGTGATAGCTAATTCCTGCTGCCTAATGATGTTAAGCAACTCCCTCTTCGCTTCCGGGTCCATCGGTGACCTGAGGATTTGGTTCTTCTGTTCTCGCACCTCTTTAAGCTGCTGACGAATTTTCTTTACCTCATTCTCCAAGGCAAGAACCGCCCCTCTTTTAGTCGCAATCTCTGTAATCTTTTCGACATCGCCTTCACGTTCAGCCGCCTTAAAAGTATTAACGGCTGTTTTAACAAGCTGGTCTAGCTCATAGAACTGAATGACAGTGCCGCGACTGTTGGGGTCTTGGAAGAAGCTCCTCACCATAGGAAGGCTGTACCAATTCTTATCGGGCGGGAGCGGCTTATCGGGAGATTGGAACGCATCTATCATATGACTTGCGGCTGACAAACCGTAACTTCCCAATGTCCCGGTGTACCCTTTAATAAGCTGATCAATTTGAAGCGGAGACATATTTAATTGTTTGCCGAGATTAAGTGCAAGACTGCTGGTCCCTTGAAACTTCTGGTAGTCAGGGTCCAAGTTCTTCATATAAGCAGGAACAATCTCCCTCCCCGAAAAGAACGAGTGATTAGTAACCACCTCTACAGCAGGAGTAATAATCTGAGGGGGGTTAACTGCTAGTGTTGAGGTGATGCCTCGCCCCAAAGAATCTAGAACATCTTGCCCTGTGTCAGAGTCAAACGACCATTGCATAATCCGCTCAGGTATTGTCTTAAATAAGAAACCAACCTCAAACGGAACTGGTATTTTTACACAAGCCCCCCCAAAAGGTGTGGGCACAAACCAGTTTAAATCTCTGGCTTCAGCAGTTGCGTTCTTGTAACAATCTGCATCTCTCATAAGCACGCTATACAAAGCTGTTGTGCCTACAATAAGAGAAGCCTTCGCAAGAGCCGCCTTTCGAGAAGCGTTTGGGTTTGCCGTTTCTTTGCTAAAACCAGCCCTATACAGGACATCTAGCCCCTGCAATCGTGCATTCAAAAAGGGAGTAACAGCAGTAATAAGGCGAATGGTTGCGCTTGACCCGCGTCTGCTAAAGTTAAGAACTTCAAGCGCCTCAAAAACAGCTTGGGCTTCATTGCCAGTTTTTTCCAAAACCCTTTTATAGACCGCAATTCTTGTTGCTGCTTCTGAGGCATTGGTTGCAACGGTAGTTGCATCCCATAATTTTTTAAAAGGACTAGCCGCTGTCTCTAAAACGCCAGATGGTTTTTGAGTTTTTGTTTTACTCTTAATGTATTTAGCCATGTCTTTAGGGGTTCCGGCAAAATCAAACCCCCCGAAAACCCCAGCCAGCCTTAAAGCCTCGGAAGACTCGCTGCCTCGTATAACGTCCATAACGCCTTTTGCGCTATCAATAACTGGTATGTAATTTTGCCCCGATGTAACCCACGCGCTTAACGTATCACGCATCATATTACGCAACATAAATCCGGGGTCTCTTGTAACAAGTTCCCTCAACACCCTTGCTGGGCTTGCTGCAAAACCGACAAACACATTATCCATAACACTGTCGGTGTTCTGCCCCAGAATTGTCATGCTCGTGTAGAGAAACTCATCAACAATTTCAAAGTAACGATCAACACCGTCCACTCGTATCTGAACAGTTTGCCTTGGTTTGTTTCCTGACTTATCAGGAGCAACCTCAGAAGCTACTCCCAAGGTCAAGGAGTCTCTGATAACCCTTTGAGCGGCTATATTTTTCATGCCGCCCTGTATTGCTGTAGCTGTGTTCCTTGCGACGTTATCCAGAAAATCATCTACCCTGCGAGGGGCGGCATAAAGATCAACCGAAACATCTGGATTAGATTGTCTTAGGGCACGAACAGACGCGACGGCTTTGTTGTAACTGTCGTACTGTTCCGGCTGAACCTGCCCGTCTACATCTATTTGGAACACCCTACCAGCGCCAACAAGACGCTTGTCAACTCGCTTACCGTCTAGGGGAATGCGAGTTCTTTTCTCTCCTTCTAGGGGGGCCAAGCCCTGACCAGAGGGTCCAAGCGTAGGATCGCCGGGATAGAAGTATGTCAGGTCTTGAGTTCCGTCAGCGCCCTCTAAAGACTGTCTGTAGTAGGGGGTATAATCAGCAGTATCAATCCACGTCTGGCCCATCTCGGCTGTGATCAACCCAGTGTCAACCATGTACTTAACTAGGTAGCTGTTCCAGACCTGATATTCATCAAAGACTTCTGCAAAGTAATCATACTTGTCACCAAGCGACAAACCGTTAACAACGTCCTGATCAGTCATGCCAGAGTCGCGACCCTCTGCATTAAGTCTTTGCGCCCTTCTTGCCTGAGCATAGGTGCCAAACTGAGAAACAACGCGGTTCTCTAGGACAGGGCTTAGTATAAAAGCAAGGCCGCGAATTGATTGCCCTTCGATATCACTCGTTACATAGGTAAACCCTAGCTCCTTATCGTAAACAGGAACCCCGTCATAGAAAGCAGCCTTTGTTACCCCTGCATGTTGTTCAGCCATGAGAACAGCAGAGAATGCGTTGGCATCCGCTAAAACTTCTCCCGCGACCTTTGCTGCTTTTCTGGAAAGAACAGATATAGCTTCATACTTGTTAAGTATATTTTTTCTAAATTTACTTTTAATCAAGTCCCAGTTGTTGCTAAACAATACGCTGTCTGTGTAATCACCAAAGATTGCACTAAGCCAAGCCTGACCAGCGGTCTCCTCTGTATTAACAGCTTGCGTTCTGTTGATTGTTTCCTGAACTTCAGGGCTTTCGTCCTTGACCGTGCCGCCCCTAGAAAACTTTTCCTTTGCAGCCTTGTTAAGCTTCAAGACAGGACGATCAGTTGGCTTCTTAGTTTTGAAGGTAAGCGCAGTTTCCTGAGCCGTAGTAGACAAGGAAGAAAACTTTGGCCCTAAGTGATTTGCTTTCCTGTAATTTTCTACGTCCTCACGGAGGTTGTCCCTTGTCATAACCTCGCTGTCAGGATAGGCCGTGGTTATACCAAGGAACTCTTGCCCCGACTTAGCATCGGTCACTGTATCGAAAACAACTTTAACCCGTGTCTTTGAACCCACGGGTTTCCACAACATTTCAAGAGACCCTGCACGGCGGTTCTCTACAAACTTAAATCTTGACTTGTCAACACCAGATACCCGTGCCTCGGTGTATGCGTCTAAAGCAGCAGCAACAGCAGCATCTGAACTCGTAAACGGTAAATCTTCTATGCCCCTGAAATCATCATCGTGTAGACCAGCGTGAGCCTGACCGTAACCACCAGTCTCGTAATTCTGACCAGCAGACATACGCACATTTAAAAATTTAGTGTTAAATGGAAGCTTACCCCAAACATCACTGCGTGTTCCGTCTGCCCTTGCTCTTTTTACAAACCTGTTTGGCGCAGCGTTACGGGGGTCTTGTGGGTACTTACGAGAAAACCTTTCATCAGGAACAAAGTTTTCTTGCGTATTAAAGCCAGTTTCATCCTGAAGCTCTTGAAGATTGACAGGCTCTACAAGGGTTTCAATACCTTCGTTAATAACAAACTCTGGCAGTATCCCAACTTTCTGGTCTGCATAAACTGTATCAACAGCAGAAGCGTTTTCATTTTGCTTGGCTGCTGGTCCGAAGTTGACCCAAGAGTTTTGGCCACGGGTCTCGCTCGCTAATGCTGCGCGAGCGAGCGGACTAAACATAACCGCATGGCTGGCATATGCAGCATCTTCTCCAGCAGCCCTGAACCCAAAGCCTTCCTTAACGTGCCCGAAGTAATCATGAACCGCCCGGAAGATGTCATTCACCCTAGCCCGACGACCTGATATAAACTCGTCAGTAAGGCGCAGCATAGGGTTATCAGCCACTTCTTCAGCGGTTACCCCGTCCATGCCGTACCCTGCGTCAGTGGGGAAGACATACATATGGTTGTTCTGTTTCACATCTTCGATCATCTCACGCGGCGAGGCAGCGTAAGGGTCAACGTCAGATGGATAGAACTCTACCTCAAGACCAGTGTCTTTGATGAAGTCATATTGCGTCATGACCTCTTCTGCCAAAGCTTCATAGGCCGCTTGCGTAAAGGAATCCTCTGGAGTGTTCGGCATGTCTTCGTATGCTTGCGCTATACGAGTTGCCCGTTCTCCGTCCACTGGTCCGTAAACGTAATTACCAACAAGCTCAGGCACACTGCGCCCAACGGTTTGACCGTATTCACGGGCAGCTTGTCTTGCTGGTGCAAACGGCTCAGTGGGAACTGGGCCTGTTCCGGGTATGTTGTAGGAAGCTGGTAGCCCCTCTACCCTTACTTCTTCTTGCGCGGTAGCACCCGACCTATCCTGTGCCTGTAACTGTCTCTCGCTTCGAGATAGTCCTGCTCTGTCGGGTATGCGGCTCTCGACGGCGCTGTCGGTACTCCGGCGACTAAACTTTTCTCTGTTTCCATACTTGAGTCTTGCGCTTGTGATGGAGTCTTCGAGTAGCGGCTCAAGTTGGCCCCGCTTAAAATTCTTGATCCGCTCTGTAACAGCGGGTCCGTATCTTTGATGAATCCTTTGTAAGTAGCCACCACCTTCTTTGTCCTCCGTCCAGTTATTTTCTATATAATCGCCTTCGTAATAAGCTGCCTCAACATCTAAATCAAAACCCATTTCCTCAGAAATTTTAGATATGGCGCTTATCACATCTCCATCAGGCTCCAACCTAGCCAACAAACCGGCTTTCTTTGTATCAAAGAGAATAAGCATTGAAGAATTGCCATTCTCGTCAATAGTCCCAGTGTACCCTGTAATAATGTTATCCTCATCAGGCAACCGGGCATCTTCTTTTCCAGCTTTGCGTTCTTTGGCTAACTGTTTTTCAGCTTTCTTAGTTCCTGCTAATTCAGCATTGCGTATTTTGTCCCACAGTATGGCCATGTTTGTGTCGTTATTCAACAAATCTTTTGACACATCACTGGGGCGAATTTTTAAAGCAAGCTTAGATTTGCCTGTTTTGGTAGGCACAATCCGATAGGGAAACATTCCTGTTTGCTCTACCGCATAACCGATAATACTAGCCATATCCATCATTGCTTCTGGAGAAGCAACAACTTGCTCTACCATGTTTGGATTAAGACTATCGTCAAGCCAACCGCCCGTAGAAACATAGCGATTTATTTCAGCAACGCCTGTCACTTCTCTGGCAAAATTAGCAGCAGCTTCGGCAGCTATACCCGTGACTTCCTTTTGTCCGATAGCAGGTAGCTGATAATAATCTACAAAGGTCTCGGAGTAAGGAGAGCCTTCTCCGAAAGCTACCTCAAATGGCAAGTTCCTGATATTAAACAGAATTGATTCTTCGGCTGTTTGTCCCGGCTTACCAAGGAATTTAGTCGTCGCCATCCAGCCAACAGACTGCACCTGATATGGCGTCCAGCCGCCGCCCTTGTAGTTTATGTCATTGAGGTGATCACTAAGCGCCCTCATAAAGTCGCCTGAACGCTCGTATTGATTTTCGCTCGGTGAGCCTGACGTGTCAGTCTCAACACGCACACCGTAGTTTTCCTGCAAAAACTGCTGGTAAGTTGCGTCAACAAACCCAGTGTCTCTAAGAGAATGAACGTCTGCAACGGCAGGTGCCCCGCCGCGTACATCGTCACCCATCCATGACCGCGTTTCTCGCAGAAGCCCACTGTCTATAAAATCATAGAGTTTCTGTGCGCCCCCTGAAGGCAGTTCCCCACCTGCCTCCATCGCCATCCAGAAATCAAACAACCTATCTGCCGCTAAACCAGCTTCTACTTCTTGTGAAACAGGAGCTTGCGCCGCTTGCGTAAGGGCTTGCTCTCTTGAACGAACAGCATTCATAGCCGCTGTCGAAGGACTAGCCTGTTGGTTAGCCATAAGCCATGCGGCTAAAAAGTTAGGCCAGTCTTTGCCAAAATACTTTTGATACGATTTGGCTGCTTCTGGATACCATTCCCGTGCCGCCGCTATTCCGGCATCATCAAGACGAGTTTCTGTCTGATTGATCCAGTCGTCAAATGTAATCTTGCCAACAACAGCGACTACTTCCCCATCATCGTTTACGATTTCTTGGCGTGGGTTTCGTGGTCCTGTAGACTCGGTAGCACCCGCAACATCTGTCCTCTTTGCCTTCCTGCCTAGACGTGCTTGTATTTCGTCTTCGGGAGGGGTGGGGAACGGGTTATCTCCAACTGGAGCAGGTGTCTTACGGGCACGTTTTCTAGAGAACTTTTCGGCTGTTGGAAAGTCGGGAACACGACCCTCTCTTTCAACCGTAGCTGTCTCTGCTGCGTTAAGATTAACTGGAGTAGCGGTTGTCTCTGTAGCCCTGCCGCCAGACCGCCTCCCTCGAAGGGGTGCCACACCAGCATCAAGACGCTGGAATATCTCGTTACCAGTTATGATGTCCGCGTCTGCCGCCGCTTCTTTGACAAGCCTAAAGAACTCAGCAATCTTACGGAAAATGTTTCGCGTCTTAGGCGGGAACACGCGACGACCTGCGGCGTAATCTCGGAACGCTTCCGCTACAGCTTCTTCTACAAGTATCTCTTCACTAGGAGGATTATCTCTAAGAGCTTCGACCCTGTCCTCGTAATATGTTTTGTCAGTACCGGGACGCTTGGCCTTCTTCACAAAAGACTCTAATGCCGCCTTTTCCTGATCAGTAACAACACCAGCCTCGTAAGCTGCGTGAATAAACTCGTGATCAAGCACTTCAGCAAGAGCGGATATGTTTTCTTGATCTGACTTTGACGGATCAACAACAGGGTCAAGCGCCAATCGTATAGTCTTAATAAGCTGACCAGCTTCTTCCTCGGCTCTAAACACACCTTCAGCGTCAGCTTGGATTTCCCCGCTCTCTATACTTTCAATTAAGTTGTTAAACTTAAGCCTGACACCCTCCAGCGCAGGATTGGCTTTTACCCTTGCTTGGAACCTATCGTTAATTGCCCTAGCTAAAGGCTTAAGCCGCTGCAACAGTTCTTGTTTTTTTACACTGGGTGGGGCCGTTCTTTCGGGACTGCCCCTCAGAACCAAACGACGCTTGATTGTCCCGTTCTTATCTAGTATTCCGCGACGAATAAGCTCTCGCCTAATTTCACCAGCCACTTCTTTCCGTCGAGCGCCCTTTATATTAGGTGCGCCAACTGCTTCTAGAATTAACTTATCTGAAACTTTAGCTGCCTTAGGGGGAGGCTTTGAAGTGTCTTTCCAAACCTCTGCTGTACCTGTTTCCCTAATTGCTTTCGCTACGTCAGCAATCTGCTGTGCCGTGAAATGAGGATACTTAATAACAGGGATAGAAGTTTCTTCTTTGAACTCCGGCATCGCGTCCAGCCGCTCAAACAAAGCATTCCTCTGCACCTGCGACATATTTTGTGGCATTGATTTGCCTGTCGTCCGCAACGCAAACGTCTTAAACGACTCATCGCCAAAGCGAATGTTCTTAGTCGACGCTAGGTCTTCTATGTCTCTGACCGTGACATTAAGAGATGCGTCTTCTGTAAGTGGTTTTTTCTTAGCAATGATGGCGCTTAAGGCTTTGTTGGATGCTCCTGTTTCAGCCACCTCTTCAATGGTATAGAGGCCATCGTTTTGCACGATCTCTCCCGGCCTGAGAGAAACAGCCATAGTCCGCTTGCGGTCTATTTGGGAAGCAATTTTTTTACCAACTTCCTCACGGCTAAAAAATCCCAGAGGAGTCACTGTTTCTCTAGCAGCATCTAGAGTAGCAGCGGTTTCTTCAATCTTATTATCTTCAAGCGCACGACTTGCTGCCGCTTGTGTGAACTCAACTTCAGCAGCTTCAATAGCTGTCGGCACTCTTTCTGTTAAAAGATTGGCAGCTTCTTGAGCAAGGTCAAGAGTTTGGAAAGACGGTGTCCGCACCTCACCCGCAGCATTAACAACTGCAAACCCACCGTTAGGCATTTCGCGTACAGTGAATGGGCCGAGAGGCGCACCCGCTCCGATATCTTCTCCCAAACCTGTGGGGGCAACATCGTTGACTGACTCGTCAATGATAGTTTCTACAACTTGAGAGGGGCTATCAGTCGTAAACTCTGCTTCGTTGTAACTTAAAAGAAGAGGACCATCTGGATCGGGAGTAATAGTTTCACGAGCGCGAGCTTCCCGCTCTGCTTCCTTCTTGTCTAAAAGCTTTTGTATCTGATCTACTTCGTCTTGAGTTCTGGTTTTCTTAAATCTTTCAGACGCGGTTCTAACGCCACCGCCCATCAATGCGCCAGCAGCACCAGCATTGATCATCATCTTTCTTAGTTCAGCGCCATCCAGTTCCTGTCCGGTGGCCTCAACCGCTGTTACCTCTGCTATTGCTTCCTGCATAGCCTCGGTAATTCCCTCAACAGCCATACCCTTACCAGCGGCTTTGAGATACTCCCGCTTGATAGGCTTGAGTAGCGTTCTTTTTGCTACCTCTTCAGCAGATTCTGTTCCTAATCGCCTAACAAGCTGACCTCCAATCTTTCCGGGCAGGATTGAATCAAGCGCCGCTATTGCAGTACCTCCAGCAAATGCTGCTTCAGGATTTACAACGGATGAGTCTTTCGACTTAATTGACTCTTGAACTTCTCCTACACCAAGGGTAAGCGAAGGAATAAATGCGCCCAGCAAACCACCAATCGTTCCGCCTATTGCGGCTCCCGGTATTGCACCAACGCCGCCAAAAAACGCACCCGCTGCTGCCCCTGCTTTTGCCCCAAGCTTTGCTCCTACCAGACCACCAGCAATCGAAGGAGCAAACATTACAGTTTGTTCGGGGATGGTGTCCGTAAGCCACTCGCCAACGTCACCTAAGTTATCAATGTCGGTAAATTGTATGGCAGGAATTTCGCGCTCTTGTTCTCTTTTAACAAAAGCTTCGCGACCTTCTCGGCCAAAGCCTGTAAGGTCTTCGGACCCTGTTAGCTCACCCGTAGCCTCAACAGCACTGGCACTAAGGCCACGAACCTTGCTAACGCCAGACTCAAAAGACTCGCCCACACGATCAAAAAAACCTGCTTTGTCTCGTGCGGCATAGGGGTAGACGGATGGTGCAAATGTGCCAACAGCAGTTTGGCCTAAAGATATTTGCCTTGCGACTTCGTTTGCATATGCTTGCTGACCAGCAGCGTCTAGGGTGAAAAATTCATCACCCACCTCCACATCACCAATACCTTCTATCGTAATCTCAGCCATTATCTAAGAACTTGGTTTCTTAACTTTGAAATTTACGTTTGGTAGGGCACCAGTCGAAGTGCCAGCCGGTGCTACCCCACTCAGATTCAACAAGCTGTTAATTTCTCTTTGCATGACAGCTTGCTGTTGTTTCAAGTTATCAAACTCTTTTCTGGCCTCTTCTTCTGTAAGACCCTTTATCTTTGCCTGTGAAATATAAGTATCGACCCCATAACCTAGTGTCTTTTTAATACTATCAATTTGGGCATTGTATTTCTTAACTAGCTCTTGCTTTCTTGTAGCCGTTAAAAGATCATCACCCTTCATTGACTTAACTAAACCAGCTATATCTTTTCCTCTGGTTTTTAATTCTCCAATGCGATCTTGCACCGCTGCTTTCTCAGCATCAGTCAAAGGTTGACCACCCCTGCTTTTCCCACTACGAAGCAAGTCTTCAAGCTCAATAATGTTAGCTTGAGTTTCTCCAAGCTGGTTCGCAAGAGAGTTTTTTTCTCTTTCATCCTTTGCTGCTGAAAGTTGAAATCTTGCGTTCTCACGAGCCTCAGTGGTTCTTGCAGTAGCAAACTGCTGTTCGGCTTTAATTACATTGATCTCAAGGTTGCGCGTCTTTTCAAATCTATTGAAAGCTTTTTCATCAATATCTCGACGCACCTTGTCAAGATCACGAAGCTCTCCACGCAACTTTGAAACCTCGTCTTTTCTGCCAGCAGCTTCTGCTACTTCTAGCTGCGTAAGCTTTGCTTCTGCGTCAAACAAAGCATTCTCTTGCTTTCTAACTTCGCTTAAGCTTTTACCGTAGCTTGCAATCGCAGGGGCTGCTTCGCCAATAGCTTGAGTAATGAACGGGCTTTTAGAACCAGCAATTCTAGCGGCGGCTTCGAGAAGAGCCAGTCCAGCAGCCTCATCGCGCTGGCCACCAATAGCATCTCTCCTATCAGTCAAAGCCGTAGCTAAATCTTTATACGCAGAGTCAGCCGTTAATCCCGCCTGTGCATCTGTTAACGCTTTCTTCGCCGCCGCTTCGGCGCTAGTAAGGGACGAGCTATAAGTAACCTCTGGCTGCTGTCTTGCTGCTGCTGCCCTTAACCTGTCTTCATACAAAGACAGAGGAGTATTAAACCCAGCAGCGGGACTGGCCTGAGGCTTAGGCAGCAATGAAGATATATCTACAGTAGATGGTTTAGCCCCACCAACCGAAACAGGAACAACAGGAGGGGAAGTGGGTTCGACCTTCTTTACAGGAGATTCACCGATGAGAAGCCCTGCTGCATCGACCGGAAAACCAGTTTGCTCAACCACTGAAGGGGGAGCCGGTTTAACGGCTGACCTAGAACCCCGCCCCATTTGTCCGCTGCTTGATGGAGATGTACCGCTAAAAATTCTACTAAAAATACTGGGCTGCTTATAAGTAGCAGCAACTGCTTCGATAGCCTTGGTACGCGCATCCATATCACTAGGGAACGCTGCTTCCATCGCGCCTCTTGGAGTAAAAAAGGTTCCAGCCCCAATATCAGAACCTGCTCTAAGTCCACTTCTCACGCTGCTCTGTCTTTGTTGATTAGCAGGTACTTGGCCAAGGTAAAGTTCCCGAAAAGCCTCAGGACTAAAACTCCCGCCCGGAAATAAGGCACCAAGATAGGAGGGGTCATAACCAAGGCTCATACCATTACGCGCCTTGATCTTTGCAAGGCCACCATCAGCCATACGAGTTACTGGTAACTTATTAGCCATTGGTTGAGGAGACGGCGGCATGGTTGCCATTGACTGCTCAATGGGCAGATTTTGTGGCTGGGTAGCCATCCTGTTCTGAGGCTGCGCCATAGCACCTAGACCACGCGCCATGTTAGCGGCAGGAGAAAGTATGTCCTCCGCAACAGTCGTAGAACCTTGAGCTTGATTCTTCTGGTACTCTTCCTTCATTTCCTTGCGACGACCCATCTCGGTCATAACCAGAAACTGAGGAACAGTGCCTTGAGAATAAGCGGTCCTAAGCTGATTATCGCTTAGGTCTTTCAGCTTATCTTGAATTTGAACAAGGTTTGCTACCATCTTACTTCCCCTTTACCCCAGCAGCTTAGACAGGCCAGCAGCGCCCAAGCCAAGACTTAGAAGAGGAGCATACGGACTGGGCGGCGGCTCCATACGGCGCACTTCTGATTCTGGCGTGATAGGCACACCACGAAGAATTGAAGACAGATACTGTAGCTGACCTCTTTCGTAGTCACGCTGGTTAATGAAATCTTGGAAACTAAGATCAAGTTCTGCCTGTCGCCTTAATCTTTCTGACTCACCTACACCCGCTAAAGCAGCAGCCTGTTCTAGTCGAGTCTTCTGTAAAACCGGGGCAGCACCCAGCATTGCTTCGGCTCCAGCAAGACCAAGACGATCAGCGGTTTCTGCTGCTGCCAATCTTCGTTCTTGCTGCGCCGCCGCGTCAGATAAAGCTTGCGCCCTTGTTTTAACAGCAAGCTCTTGTTGACCAGTCGCCGCCTGAAGGGCTTGATTAAAAGCATTAGCCCTTGCTTCAGCGCCCATTTGATCAAGCCTTTCATCAAGATCACGTTGCGCTAGTTGTTCAGTAACAAACCTTCTGCTACTGCCAAACGCATCCGCTTCGATTGCCGCTGCATCTCTTCCTGCCTTAGCCTCATCAAACCGTCGCTTGGCGGAAGCTTCTTGCTGTGCCAGCACGTTTTCTAAATAAGGATTTACGAAACTCTGCACCTGAGTGCGGGGGTCTCTTGCAGCTAAGACAGCTTCGGTAGGCGCTGCATACTGGGCAAATGAAGTTGCTGGATCAAACTGTCCCGCAAGATCAGTGCCTGTAAATTGAGTTGGACGAGCAACCTGTTCAGCAAATTCAGCACCTGCCGTATCAAAGCTACGCTGCAAAGCAGTGTCTGTCGCTATGTCACGAGTTAGCTGTTCAGAAGCAATACCTGACGTTGTCGGCTCTGCTATCCTAGAGTCAGTATAAGTTTCATACGGCAGATTAGTTTGAACCTCGGTCCTGTCTAGCAGTCTCGTAAAATACGGTTCTACATAATCAGGAAGATTGCTCGTTGTCTGAGTAACCTGTGATGTCTGCGGCCCCGGTGAGGGTGGTGCGCCTTTTCCCATAACTAAACCTCCATCCGATAAGAACAATACTCAGAAGTCCAGCCAATCTTTTTCAGCTTTCTTTCCCAACCCTTACGGCCAATAAATTCAACAAAATTACAATCGTTATCTTCAGCCCAGCTTTTGATAAAATTGTTTACTTCTCCAAACCACTCATCGTACCCAGAGCCGCCTATAAACAATGTCTGCAAAGCCTTAGAGCCGGGGTACTCTACAAACTTAGATGTCCAAGCGGCCTTTGTTTCTTTCTTGTCTTCGTCATAAACAAGAAATAAATGCTGCCGACCTGCTCTTACCTCTTCGCGTACAGACTCAATATCCCAGCGTCCCCCTGAAAATAGAATAGCTTTTAACAAGAGATCAGCTACATGCGGCCACTCTTTGTCAACGTATTCAGGTGGGACAAGGGATACAATCATGCTGGCATTACCTGCCCGACCATGTTCGGCGGCTCTTTTGTTCCTGTGCGCCGTGTACGTACACGATCAATTAGCTTCATTAGTTCTTCTTCTCCAGCCCGTGTGCTGCCATCTCCCAAACCAGAAACAACATCAGCGGGTAAAACAAACTCGTCACGAGAAAGAAGAACGTCCTTCTCACCCTCTAAGCTTGCCTGAACCATGTCATCACGGCCCTTGCCGATACCCTCAACTATCCCATCGCCCTCGACAAGCATGTCTTGATTTTGACCCATTTGCTCCATCATCATTTCTTGACCGACTTGTTCGACCAAAACATTAAGGGCCGCTTCACCGTACTGCGCGACAAAAGATTGAATGGCTACGTCTGGGTTTGCATGTTCACCACGAATAGCTGAAATAGCTTCCTCAACAATTATGTCTTGGGTGTCTCCATCAGGAGAAGCCCCCTCCATCATCATTGATTGTATCTGCATCATTGATGAGTCAGGATCAGCACCCTCCATGACACCAGCCATTGCGCCTAATCCTGATGCGGTAGGGTCCATGCCCTGCATTTCTTCCAAAGCTGCAAGACCACCCATTTGCATACGCATAGCCCCGCCATCAGCAACAAACCGAGTGGGTGAGAAGTAATTAAACTCTGGGTCTATGCCGCCACGATAGTCGGCATCTGGAGTAAACCGATCCCGTGTTCCAAACCGTTGGGGTCTGTATACTTTTTCTTCTTCTTCATCAAAGTTAACTGTTGTTGGGAACGCAGCCTCTTCTAGGATCGAACTACCAACGCCGCCTACCGCTTGGCCCAGTGGATTTATTTGTCCTTTAACAAATTCTCCCGTTGTTGGGTCTACATAAGCGGGACGCGGAGGCTCTAAAATTCTATCGATTGTGCCTATGTCTTTGGCTGATTGGCCAGCAAACTCCCCTACCCCCAGCGAAGAAGATGTTGGCAACCTTGTTGTTATGCTTGCGTCGGGGGCATATCCTGCTGGATTGGCCGCACGCGCAAGATCAAGGGCTTCTAGACTTCCCGTACTCCCTGAGCCATAGATTAAATCACCCCCCGGACCTGCCTGTAAAGCTAAGGCAGAATCAGCAGCATCAATACTGGGCACCACATTAGCAGTAGCGTCCGCAGCCCTAGCCGCTGCCAGTGCATCCGCTCCCCCAATAGACTCCGCTGATCTTATAAAATCACCACCGCTCGTCAGACCCTGCAATAAAGTGCCAGTTACGCCTGATATCAGTCCGGTTTTAAGACCTTCGCCGAGATCACCAGTAGCTATTGTCTTTCCTAGTCCTGAGCCGACAGCCCCCGCTAGGGCGGGGTTTGCGGCAAAAAAAGCCCCCAAGCCGCCCAGACCAGCAAGAGCGCCAGAGGTCGCCAAAGCTGTTCCTCCTATACCGCCAAGTATCGGAAGGAGCGCAGGAAGGAACGCTTCGGGTAATCCGGTGTCTGGGTTAGTGGTTAGATAACCACCTGAGCCAGCCGCCAGAGCCTCTGCTTCCTGAGGGTTTACATGCATCAGGACGCTATCGCCAAACCGTCCCCTTTGTCTTACGGCTTCCGCTGCTTCTACTAGGCTCATAGCATCCTCCAATCGTATTGACTTGTCATGATCCCGCTAACTAATTGTTACCGTTACGGAACCAACTGACATTGTCCCACTATTTCCAGCAACATTTGGATTATTTATTCTACTGACTTTTAAAAATCCATCCACCTCAAAAACGTCACCAACAGCCAGAGTTGAATCATTGTTAAGTAGATTTGTGATATTTAAACCCGAAGTCTGCACAAGCCCCGGATTCTCTATCTGCGCCACCAGAATGTTTAAGTTAGCAGAAAGGGTTCCGAAATACCCAACGTCGTAAGTAAACGGGGGCGACAAGAATGTCGGCTTAGTGGGAGCTATTGGGCGGCTTGTCATTAGCGCCTACCATCAGGACGCACATCCATGCGGGGCGTTCCTAACTTCCACTGCACACCCACGTCGCTTGACTCTACTCGCAACGTCATCGACCTACCTCGCAAGCGCACATCTGCTTTTTCTGTGTACAACTCTACAGGAGACGATGATGTTTGCGTGACACCAGATGTATCAGTCTGCTCATAATTAGCGCCGGGGAAGTTTCTGCTCTTTAGTATCAGGTTGGCGCTAGGGTCCGACACGCTGCTGGTGGTAAAAGAGATGTCAGGAATAATTCTGCTTACAAAAGAAAATCTATCCCCTTCTCCGATATCAACTTGAGACGACTCAATATAAGAAGAGATTGCGGACGCTGGCACTGTTGAACCGTCGTCTAAACCAAATTCATGACTATAAAGATACTGATCATTAGATGCAGCTACAGGGAAATCTTTAATTCCGCGATCCAACCAAGCTGTTCTTGGAAGCGTTCCGTAGTACCACAGATTATTTGTGTAATTCCAAACAACATACCTGTCATTTTCTGTCGCCCCGGAAGAAGGATAGAACCACCAGACTTCACTAAATGCAGAATTAACGCCGCAAACTATTTTCTGTATTTGCGTTAAGTTCATATCACTAAATACATACTGCTTGACTGAACAGGGCAGCGTACTCACGCCACCTTTATAAACGTAAAAATCATCCCGCCCCATCCACACAGAAAAATCTTCAACGGCTATTGCGGCATTCGGAGAAATAATCGTAATTAAACCAGATATTTGTGTAATGCCAAACGTAAACGGTGGCCCAAGAAACCTTAATGAATGCAAAGACACATCGGTCCAAACCAGTATTTCTTCCCTAGCTTCTTTAGCGCACACGATCTCCGAACCCGTACCCAGCTTAAGGCTACCCGCTGTGTTGTCGGTTCTGGTTTCCCAATCAGTAAGAGACTCCTGATCTGCAAACCTTATAAGTAGGGGGTCTTGAGTTCCTATCGAAGATTCATCATCACACCCAAAAGCTATGACGTGCCTGTCTCTGTCCGACACCATGATCTGTTTAGCTATTGTGGGAGCTTTGTTAGACCCCGTTAAACCCGATAAGACAACGGCCCTATTGCTCACCCCGGCAGATGAATCCCAGTAATAAATATTTCCTTGTCTCTGATTTATAAGCAGGTCTTCTCCAAAGTTATCCTGCGTCCACAGCCCTAGTTGAGCTTCCGCACCCGAACTTGAAGCACCGGAACCCCACGTACCGCGCCCCCAAGTTCCAATACCCCAGCCCGTTCCAGTAACCCCAGTATCAAGACCAACATTTATTTGATAAACAGACGTTACGGAACCGCCGCCGTTTCCAGAGTCACTAGCGTTAGCGGTAACTGAAACAGTAATCGTGTATGTATTGCCAGTAGGAACGCTAACAATTTGATGCTCTGCATTTAAGATCGCGGCTGTGACATTGCCGCCTAAACTAGAGGCACCACTAAAGGTAACAAAGTCGCCTTCTTTTGCCCCGTGCGTATTGTCTGTAACTGTAATTGTCGCGGAGCCATTGGTGGCTGCAAAAGTTGTGCTGTTTGTTGTCGTTTTGCGGATAGGCGTAATATCAGAATAGGTCTCACCCTCTTCCACATAAAACTTAAGATTAGTGCCAACGCCTAGATATATTGACCCGTCAAGAGCAACCCATGAATAAAGAGAGCGACAAGTTCCAAGAAACTGAGCCTCAGAATACTTTTGCCAGCCGCCTATTTTTTCGGGAAAATTATCTCGAAATCGGACCTTATCAGAATCAAACCAGCCGCCTTCATTGGAGTAAGACGTAGACTCCCTGTTAATACCAGCGCGGAACTTTAATTCTTTTAACGGCATTTACTAGCTTCCCAACACAGGCCAATCATAAAGAATACCGGACTTATTTCCTTCTAAGTCAATGGTAAGAAACAGCGCGGCTACAGCATCAGTGTTTGCCGCACCATCAATTGCGCTTTCCATTGCAGTTGCTTTGGTGCGGATCGCATCACGATAGGTCTGAATGTTTGACGGAATAGCAGTTCCCTTATCAGCCTTCCGAACGACAGCCCAATCCGTTTGAGCAAGCAAAGAACCTTGCTGAGACTTTACTTCAGCCTTTAGATCAGACCGAACTCCCGGCTGCATGATTTGATTGCCGTCATCATCGTTAACCGCATTCCCGTCGCCGTCCACCAAACCTACATCGGTCAAACTTCTAGCTGTCTTGGAGATTGTTACACCATCAGCTTGGTAGCCCCAAGTGTAGAGGCGGCTATCAGGTGGCGTCTCTGGTGTTACCTCAGTTAAACCAGCAGCAGCTTTTTCTGATGGCGACCAGATGTGCCAGTTCTGAGGATGCGTGATGCC
>CENK01003794.1_pt1 | contig 31214 bp, 15 predicted proteins | sample 530191 | NCBI WGS metagenome assembly CENK01 (sample SAMEA2619686, study PRJEB7988) | marine metagenome | biome: marine biome (ENVO:00000447); feature: deep chlorophyll maximum layer (ENVO:xxxxxxxx); material: "saline water (ENVO:00002010), including plankton (ENVO:xxxxxxxx)" | depth 60 m | reverse complement strand
ATGAAGAGTATATACAGCCTGCATTTGACGATATGGTAGATAAGATAATCTATACATATCGGTTTACCACATTGCCAAACATTGATTATCTTAGGGCGGATTGTAAGGTCTGGCTGACGACTATCCTAAATAAATACGATCCGAACAAGGGCTCTAAGGCTTTTTCGTATTTCTCAGTGGTAACTAAGAATTGGTTCATACACAAGGTTAAAAGAACCAAGAAGCGTCTTAAAACAGAGATATTCATGGAGGATGTCCTCAATGAAGTGGATGAAAATCTAGTATCAGATGAGCCTAGCTACTATGATAAGAGATCTGAGGTTGAATTTTGGATGTCTTTAAATAACGAAATAGACACTTGGGACTCCTTTATGGTTAAGGAAAACGAGAAAAAGGTTCTCATGGCTGTCCGTATTCTCTTAGACTCCGCTGAACAAATAGAAATTTTTAACAAAAAAGCTATTTACTTATATCTTCGAGAGCTTACAGGGTTAAACACCAAGCAGGTTGTTAACAACCTTAATAAGCTCCGCAAGAGATACAGGACGTTTAAGACAAAATGGGAAAACAGCGAGATTTAAGTTTAGAACATTACATCGAAGAAACTACGACCAATATTAAGGAAGACCGAGCCATGGCCAAATCCTTGCTGATGGACGTAATGGCGGATATGAAAGCATCTCCAGCTGACAGAAGGGAGATGGGGTCGATTGCTGCGAAGTATGTAGAGAACCTTCAAAGATCCAACGAGCAGATGGTGAAGCTAGCCGCAATTCTGCAGAGACAAAAGACAGGACAAGTTGGGCTGACAGATGACGATAAAGAGCAACTGTTTGATTTGTTGAACGAGGGCAATCAAGATGGCTAGCATAAAAATGTCTGATTTGACCTTCGGCTCACTGAATAACATTCAAGACGGAAACTCTGGTGAATCAGGAGATCGTCGACGCACGCGAACCACAACTGCTATGCGAATGGCTGCTGAAGCCGCGTTTTCTAAAAATACTCTCAACAATATTGCTGAATTTAACGGAGTGGTCGTTAGCCATCGTCTTGTGGCTTTTGCTTCTTATCAAAACAAAACTGCTTTGTTTAATGACTACCTCTACAAAGCCAATCAAGATGAAGAAGAAGCGGAAGTAAAAGGAATAGACTTTTCTAGTTTTGCGTATAAGGTTTATATACCAGAACTAGAACCTAGACCCGCTCCCAATTCCAATACGGACCCTGTGTTGATCACATACCCAGATGTGTATTCGGACATATCAGATGGCGCTGTACCACTGCCCTTGGGAATGTTAGTGGCAGTGAAATTTGAAGATGTAGAGAATCTTTTCAACCCCAGGATAGTAAGAGTGGTCGGAGGACCAATTGCGATACAAAATATTTCTTCCGTGGAACTTAATAACATATTTAACTCAAGCATCCCTGGCTTCGTGGGGAACTACCAGTCCGACCCTCCCGGTGGCGAAGGACGGCGCGCAGCCAATCCTGACCCATCTAAGGGACCTTTGTGGGGGACAGATATGACGTGTCCGTCTCAGAATGGTATTGTTGGGTCCGATAGACAAACAGGCAAAAAATTAGGGGATGGCAGTGATTGGACTGATTTTCCTGATAACCCAGTGTCTGGGTGGTGTTTACCAACTAAGCCTGGAGATCCAGGAGCGCGCGGCACCGCTTTGGGGGGTCATACCGTAGGCATATCTAGCACGTATTTTAGAGGTGCGGACTACAAGTATAAAGGTAAGTTATCCCCTAATAGAAAGCATGGTGCTCTTGATTTTAGAGGCTTTGACGGACGTCCTTTGTATGCGGTTGATGACGGTGTTGTTGTTGAGAACAAGCCGATCTGCTTTGCGGGCACTGGAGTACCATCATCAGCCGGCAACCAACTTGTTATTCTAACGGATACGGGGTATTATGTACGGTATATTCACTTGGACACCCCGGCAATACCACAAAAAAACGAAAGGGTAAAAAAAGGACAACTGGTTGCCTATTGTGGAAACACGGGCAGATCCGGCGGGTCTCATTTACATTTTGCTGTCAATACAAAAAACAAATGGGGGACAGCGAACTCAGTAGGTCAGCTACATCCTGCTGATTTTTATCCTGATGAGTGGCTACTCTACTATAACACCAAAACCACAGCTCAGTACCGTGATCGGGAGGATCCAAGCCGTCAAAATCTTTTTACCAGCGATGATCCAGCAAGAGAAAGACACAAACCAAACAAAGTAAAGAAGACACAAGCGTAGAGAAAAATGGCTAGAAACAAAAAAACTGCAATTGATTTAAGCATAATGCCAAAGGCTGACCGCCGTGTTTTTGAATCCTTGCCAGAGCAAGGCAAAGCAGAGTTTATGGGCTTCGGCAAAGGAACTAGGAGAGATTTTGACGCTCCAAAATACATCTCAGTAAAAGAAGAATGGCATAAACACAAAGGCAATGCTGGTATTGTTTTGGGACTTGACCGACCCAACAACATTTTGTCTGGATTTGGGGGAAACAAAGATACTCACTGCGCTGCTGTAGACATCGTAGCTGGTAGATTAGGGTTTAGGGCACGCAAAAGAGACGATAGAAACAGACTTTTAGAAGTAGACCCAAACTTTAAATTGGATGCTGCACGCGTTTATCTTTCACAGAAGTCCGATCCAGATTCGTACTTTGGTTTAGCGGCTGGCACAGTTGGAAATACAACAAAATCAGACCCAAGATCTACCGTCGTACTCAAAGCCGATACCCTTCGTATGATTGCTAGAGAGAACATTAAGCTCGTGACGAGGACTGATAAGAAGAACTCACAAGGTGGAGATCTTAGTAATGCCACAACCAAAGGGTATGGTATTGATTTGATTGCCATGAACGATGACTCGGATATGCAGCCTCTTGTCAAGGGCGCAAATCTACAACAGTGTTTGAGAGCCGTTGTAGCGTCTATACAGGATCTCCGAGGCATATTCAATAACTTTGTCAAATATCAGGGAGAGATGAACAACGCTTTGATTAACCATTCGCACCGCTCTCCCTTTTATGGACAGTTGACCGCTCCTGATTTTGAAACCCTCATACCAACAGGAGTGGAGGTGATTGTTAATAATCTTACAAACGTAGAGACACAGCTTTTGCTCAACATGAATAAGCTCGTAGGAGTTCAACAAAATTATCTTGATGCCCCAGCTGGGGCAGAGACGCTAAAAAATGGCAAAAGTCTATTTATATTGAGCAAGTACAACAACACAAACTAAGCTATGACCAGAATTGTCACCAAAGAATATACTAGTAAGCAGTTTAACATTCCGTTTTATGAAAAACAGAGTGAGGCTTACAAGCTAAAAGTTAAGATTGATCGGGTTAACTCTAATAATGATCTTGACAGTCATGAGACGGAGATCCTTCAGGCTGGTTGTAATGAACTTATTACATCATTTCTTCCAGAGTTTTATTCGTACTTATACGATGAGCAATATTTTGAAGAGAATTGCCGGCCGGATAATGATTGCACTGTTGATATTGTTTCAATTGCCGCAGATTTGAAAAATAGCATCGTAGAGAAAACTTCTATAGAATACTGGTACCAAACAAAGCCGGCATCAAATAAGTCAATAGCCATTTTAAAGTGCTATTTTGATTTTGATGGGGAGAGAGAAAAACTAGAGGCAAATAACAAGATGCCTTTGTATCAGCCAAATCTAGATTTCTTCAATGAACAGCAGAACATTACCGGACCTAATAGTGAAACAACTTTAGTGGTTGGTACAATAGGGACAGAGAACAAGCTACTAAACAATGGGCTTAGAACGTTTGATACGCAGTATAAGGGCTTTGAGGGGCAGCTAAAATTAAATGCTGATTTTAACGCCCTACAGTCTAGCGCAGTAAAGATTCTCAACATTATTGTTACCGAACTCACCAAACAAGCAAGAATTCAGGCACCCAGTTATAATTTTTCTGAGGCGGATACGATCACATTAAAGTTTGGCAAAAAAAGAAACAAGCTAGCGTTGCATAGCTTGGATTATCTAGTTGTAGAAGACTCGATATCTTCACAACCACTTAAAATTGGATACTTTTCAATAGCCAAATACAACAAGATCCTTAACGACCCTCTACTCATCGCTGTTTTAAAAAATTATGATAACATTATTACATCCGTACAGGATACGACAGACACTCAAAATCCGTATTCTTTCTTTGAGTTCATGTCAGCATCGTCTGAGCAGGGCGCCTTTGGCGATCCAATACAAGGGGGTCTGTTTGAGAACTTTAGTCCGCAACCTAAAAAGGATTTTGAGAACGAACTGTTAAAAGCAGCCAGTGAATTTAACCTTATAGATATTAAGAATGTTGAGTCTTTGGAGGAAGGATTCACCACCTCCCTTACAACAGATCAGCTTCAAGAACTAAAGCAAAAAATTGTTGAAAATCCAGAGGTCTTTAAAAGAGTATTTGCAGAAAGAAAGGCTAAAGCCCTGAACACCGGTGTGGCGATCACTAAAGTTATCGGGAATGTTCTAGACCAGGGACCTATGGGCTTCATAGAAAGTGCGAACCCACAAGTTGCTAATATCTTTAGACAATTTGGCATTGATGAATTAGCTAAAGAAGCGCTGCTCTGCCTAACGTTTGGTCTTAATTTTGAAATTGGAAGAATAAATCAAGCAGTGCAACAAGCTCTGCTCAGCGATTCATCCTCCATTTACTATCCTCCCGATCTGCCAAAAGCTGCTTCAATCTCAAAACCATCATTTGACTTAGAAATGTTTAAGCCATTTACGATTGATGGGGATATATGGAAAGAGATATTAAAGACAATTGTTGATTCTCTGCAGCAAGCTGTATTAGAGATTATTCAAAAATTAGCCGACCTGCTTAGAGAAAGTTGTAATCTCAACACACCAGCATCGTCTGACTATGGCGTCAATGATATAACTGGTTTTATCACAGCAGACCCAAACCCGGAAAACGCACTATTGCCATCGGTTGGTGCAGGCTCACAATTAGACCAGATCGCCGCAAAAAATGGAATGACAAATGAACAAATTTTGGCATACCTTACATCCTTATCGGATATATTAAGCTCAATAGAGATATGCATGCTGTTCGTTAATAGGTCCGATGTTTCAACTGTATTGTTGGATAAGATTATAGACTTTAACTCTGCATACGACTTGGATGTCGTAAGAAACCAACTTAGCACAGTTTCAGGCGTACTGGGATTCTTTGCGGACTTATCTGCAACAGTGGATGTTACCGATCTTTGTAATGAAATTGCCAATCAAGTATATCAACTTAACACTGATAATGTTTGCTTACTTACGGGTGATGATGGAGAAAATATCCAAGATTTGATTGATCTTATAGAAGACGGTTTGCAGCTGAATCTACCAGATATCAATCTAGATTGTCCTGACTCTAAATTTGCTACACCGTTGATCACTAAGTCAATCCCGGAAACTTTTAATACTTTGGCAGAAACGGTTCAGATGCAGTTTATTGCCTCAGCGGATTCTACAAAAGAAGTATTGTTAGAGCCAGTTGTCAGTAATAAATCAACTGGAATGTTGAATAGTCTTAGGTTCGCCGGCGTCGAACCTGAAGCAGCAGGGCAACTTGATTTAAGTTTTTTGGAACCAATAATTGGTGTTTTTGATACTATTTCGGATACCTTCAGTCAAGAAGGGCTAGGAAATTGCCCTGTAAGCATAGAAGAATTGTTGGGATTTGATGGGTCGATGGCAGCCGATGCTGTTAGCACGGCCCTGGGTGAGATGGCGAAGGTGATGGACAACCCTGAGTTTAAAGGCGCCATTAATGGAATAGCCGATAAGATGAGGCAGACGACCAACTCATTAGACAGCGACCTTTCAAATCCAGTATACACCACATATAAGTTTAATTCTGGCTTCTTTAATGCTTTTAAAGATTATATTGACGCCGAGACTTTTTCCTACGATCCAGGACTTCGCTCATCCGAAACGCAAAACCTTTATTCTTCGCAGGTTCCGATCACTAATCTGGCACCTGGGTTTTATTCACCGGTGCAACTAAATTTTAATTTTTCTAAGGATTCGGTAACTCTGGACAGGGTGAGACTTCTTTTTCCTAGATATTCGCAGTCCGGGTCGACAATTCCGGCACAAGTAATTACTAACTACACATCTGGCTTGTTAAGCGAAGAGCAAGTTGAATCTTTGACGTTACAGGGACAACTACAAAATATGTCGATCCCCAGTCAACAGGACATTATTGATGCAGGCCCGGGCTTAGTAAGTCAGCAAAACGTTTTTATTAAAAAGTTTGCCGATAAAATCATGCCATACCTAATGGATACCGGTCTTAACAAACCTCAGGCCAACAACATAGCATACTATAAGATATTCCCACAAGCGTATGGTGCTTTGGTCGACAATATGTTTGATTATGTGATAGATAATGGAGTGTTTAGTGCGACCACCTTGCAGTCATTGAATTTATTTTCCTTAAACGATGATTGTCCACCCGGTGAGATAGCGGACTTTTTGGACGTTGATGGAATTCTGGACCAAATGACAGAGGAGTTTAAAGAGGCTGCCTGTAATAATGACAACATTCCATTAAGTAAAAAAGTTAGAAATATTATTAAGTACGGGATGTATCTCCTGTTAATTCAGATTCATATAGCGGAAGTAATAATTAAGAACATCTTTGTAATGTCCGCCTTTAATCTTGAAACTTTGCTGGATAGGAATAGCTTTGTATTCCAGTTTGTCAGAGGTCAGATACTACAGTCGTTAATGTTTTTCCTAATGGAACAAACAGAGCAGCCAGATGAAGCCATAATAAGACAAGACCTGACATCTTATTTCAATCAGAAGATAGGCAGACTTAAAGTCGTAGAAGATGGCGGAATCAAATTTAGCGATGGCACAATCGCTTTTCCGGACGGAACACAGTTCTCTATTACTGACGAGGACACATTTGCTGGATTTGATGAGATTCTAGATTTTCTTATCTACGATAGAATATTGCGCAGCGCAGTACCAATCAACAACTCGCTCAAAAAAGCGCTGCCAAACAAAAAACAGCTTCCCTTTAACAAAGCATTTATCAGATCATTGCCAAGATTAGCAGTGCCAAGAGACGGACACTCAAAGGTGGCAGAGTATATTTCGGGTATGAAGTCCCCCGAATATCTGCCAGAGGCCGGCTTCTTTATAACTGTGAAAACAAAGATTGATGAGACCCCCATCCGCGGCACAAGAGAAACTAAAAAATTTAAATTGTGGTGGAAGTCGGTTGAAAATTCTGAAACTGTTGTAGCTAAAGTACTAAGTTTGGGGACAAAAGTTAGATTTATCGATAGTTCAGAACTTTCTGACCCCTTTGAATCCCAGTTTGAGGCAGAGCTGGAATTGTAGGAGAATATTATGGCTGATTTACCACTTTCCAAATTCTTCGTTTTAGACGACTCCAAGACCGAGCTTGGTGACGCAGGGCGTAATCTTGGCGGGGGCGTGGCGGGCACGACCCTTGCGAAAGAGCGGCGCGCAAATTGGAGAGAAGCCTTTCAAGATGCAGAAGACTTGTTAGATGATTTTAAATCATTTTACGTTAGTAAAACACAAGCCGAAGCCGAGAGTGAAATCCAAGCCGGTGAAAATTTAATCTATGACATTCGGGACAACGGCGGCACTGCGTTATTTGACTATTTAGATTTTCCGATATCTTGGCGCGATTTCACGGATAAAATGCGTTCGGCTGTTGGTGAGGATGTAGAGCCATATGTGTATAATTCTCAATCCACAGTTGGAAAGCTGAGATCTTTATATCTTTTAATTTTCAGTGTAGATGAATCGGCCTATCAATACGTACCAGATCAGGCGCCCCACGAGGGTGACCCCGCCCCAACCATGGATGGCATCTTTCTAAGGTTTACTTTAGGACGATTTGAAAAACTAATTCGCGTAATTAAAGATGAACTAGAAGCCCGCGAAGATGCTTTTGAAGAAGCCATACCGATTACAGAAGAAGAAGAAGCCATAATTGAGGGTGATTTAAGTGATGAAGATGTGGATTTTATCGTAGAAAATCAATCGTTTGAAAACTTATTTTCCACCACATTTAATATTGAGACAATAAGTATGATCCCGATACTCTACAACTTCTACCTAACATCGGAGTATTTCCAAGACATAAACAAGACATTCCAGAATCCTAAAAATACTGCTTTAGGAATCATATTAACAACAATCGCAAATGATGGTGAGTATAACGCCTCTCCTGTGTTGACGCGTTCCGCCGCTCGTGCCGCCACTTCAAACTCCACAGGACAAGATCAGAGCAGCGCCTTTGAGTCTGCTGCCAGAGACTTTATTTTGAAGATGCTTATCAAAACGCCAATTGACATCTTAAAAGGCTTGGTTGGGCTTGTGGATCCCCATGTTGCTTTATCTAAAATAATCAAACAGGCAACTGGATTTGCGTTTAACACGGCAGCAATAGCCATAGATCAGCCGGCCACTGCGATAAATACTTCTATAGCCACAGCAACAAACGAGGTGATAACTCCCAACTTAAATGGTAGTGATTTAATGACGTTTATACTTTGCATTGCTGACAGTCTAATGCAAAACCTATCCAATGGTGATTTCGGAGACGACATGGATCCTCCACTTCCACCGTTACCACCCAACTTCTTCCCGCGCCTATCTATGGACGGTGTAGATTTTACGGGAACTGTTTCTGGTATGTTTATGACACCACCAACTCCACTTGGTATTCTTTATTTACTGTTAGAACTACTTACAAGTGAGATTGAAAACCAAACAAGAGATACATCGGATGCAGCTGCTGAAAATGCAAACGCAAATGAGTGTACACCGGACCCCGCACTGGACGAGCCTACCGACCCTTGCGAGGACGTAGAGGAGGAGTAAGATAGAAAATGTCATCGGGCCTATCACCACAGTTGCCACTGGTAGTAGATGAAGTCTTTGGGGCTTATAACTTAAATACCACTTTCGAACAGCTGGCTAAACAAAACCTTAAGATGCTTATCCTAACGATTCCAGGAGAAAGAATGATGGATCCAGAGTTTGGCGTGGGTCTAAGAAAGTATTTATTTGAATTGAATAATGATAACACTTACTCTGAGATTGACAGAAATATCAGGGAACAGGTTCAGAGATATTTGAGTTACATCGGTATTGATAGAATTGAGTTCCAAGTGCCTGAGGGGAACCTAGATTTATTTCCACACAATTTATCTATTTCAATATCATTTACAATATTGCCACTTCGATTAGCAACATCTTTACAAATTGATGTGGACCAACCTATTTAGAGATATAAAATATGTCCAAAAAACTACAACCTATTGACTACACCAGCCGTGACTTTGACTCTATCCGTAGAGATTTAGAAAATTACGCCAAAAGATACTATCCCGATACGTATAAAGACTTTAATAAAGCTTCTTTTGGATCGTTGATGTTAGATACTGTTGCCTACATTGGTGACATTCTGTCTTTTTATCTTGATTATCAAACAAATGAGTCATTTTTAGAGACTTCAATTGAATACAACAATGTTGTCCGTCTCGCGCGACAGATGGGATTCAAGCTTAATACAAGCCCATCTTCTTTTGGAATCCTTTCTTTCTACATACAAGTGCCATCCACTTCAGATACTGGTGTTCCAGACGTAGCTTATGCGCCAGTTTTACGCGCCGGATCAATTTTTTCATCCACTGGTGGGGGGTTATATACACTACTAGAGGACGTAGATTTTTCTTTGTCAACAAACCAAGTGGTAGTTGGTACTGTAGATAGCACGTCAGGCAGCCCAACAAACTATGTAATCAGAGCGCAAGGACGAGCAGTATCTGGTAGAACACTATTCAAAGAGATAGAACTTGGAGACTTCCAGCGATTCTTGAGAGTTGATATTGAAAACAGCAGGGTAGCTGAAGTCTTGTCTGTTACGGATTCCGAGGGACATGAGTATGTTGAGGTAGATCATCTATCACAAAACGTCATCTATAAAGCTATCAGAAATACAAATTCGGCCACAAATTCTACAGTTAGAAATATTTTAAAAGCCGCTCCGGTGGCTAGAAGGTTTACAGTGGAAAGAGAGGGTAACAGAACATATTTACAGTTTGGATATGGCTCCGATTCAGAACTCTTGTCCAATTCTGTTGTGGATCCCTCTAATTTGGTTCTAGATTTAAATGGCAGGACGTACGTAACAGATCTAGATTTTGATCCTACAAAACTCATAAGCACAGATAAGTTTGGAATTGCCCCAGCTAACACCACTTTAAGAATCGGGTATCGCGTCAATTTGAACAATGATGTAAATGCAGCGGTTAATACCATCACAGGTGTTGACAGACCACTTTTTAAGTTTGCAGCCCAGGGTTCCATCTCTCAGGCACTAAGAAGTAATGTGGTATCTTCGTTGGAAGTGTTAAACGAAGAGCCTTTTGTTGGCGACGTATCACTTCCTTCATCGGACGAGATAAAACAAAGAGTGTTTGGTTTCTACGCTACACAGAATAGAGCCGTCACAATTCAGGATTACCAGTCTATTTGTTACGGGATGCCAGGAAAATTTGGATCGGTAAAGCGAGCAGCTGTTATCAGAGATTTTGATGAGTTTAAGAGAAACCTAAACCTTTATGTGATATCTGAAGATACTAGCGGAAAGTTAATACCAGCAAATGCAACTCTTAAAAATAATTTAAGAAATTGGATATTACAATATAAAGTAGTCAATGATACCGTGGATATTCTGGATGCGCAGATTGCTAACTTTGGTATCAATTATGTAGTGGTGGTAGACTTGGGTGACAGCAGATTTTCGGTGATCAGTAGAGCAAACGCTGCAATTAGAGATTACATTCTTAAAAATCAATATGATATTGGGGAATCAATATTGATTACTGATTTTTATAAGGTGCTTCAAAAAGTTAAGGGTGTTATAGATGTTGTGGATCTAGAAATTATAAGCCGCGCCGGCGGAACGTATTCATCTATTGCTTATGATTTTCAAAATAAATTGTCCGCGGACGGGAGACGAATTGAAGGAGAAAACAATGTTGTCTTTGAATTAAAGTTTCCAAATATTGATATTACAGGAGCTATCCAATAATGGCAATCTTAAGGTATACAGCTAGCGCTGACAACACAATTACTAATGCCTTTGAAGCTAATCTCTTAACCAGAGGGACAGGCTCTAACATGGGATACGCAGATTCACTTGAGGTATTTTCTATATACGGACAAGAATCAGGATCCAACGGACAATCCCAGGAGCTTTCCAGAATTCTGATTCAATTCCCGGTGTCTACTATTTCTGCAGATCGAACTGCTGGCACCATCCCAGCCTCTGGTTCAGTTTCATTTTATCTTAAGATGTTCAATGCTCGACATCCATTTACTTTGCCTCAAGATTTCAATCTGGTTGTCGCACCAATTTCACAATCTTGGAATGAGGGCACCGGACTTGATATGGATGAATATAAGGATTTAGGCTTCTCTAATTGGCTGTCCGCATCCTCAGCAGCCGGATGGACAAGCATCGGTGGGGATTATCTACCACAAGACAATTACAATATCAGCTTTCCACAAGGGTATGAAAATCTAGAAGTGGATGTTTCCGAGGTTGTAGAAAACTGGATTAAGGGCGCCGCCGGCGCTGAATATGAGAACTATGGCTTTGGTGTTCGCCTTACAGCCTCCCAGGAGGCATATTTTTCCTCTTCTGTCGGGGACGATTCAGGATCAGTAATTCAAAACACCGTTGGGGCAACAGAATCTTATTATACAAAGAAGTTTTTTGCTCGTTCAACTGAATTCTTTTTTAAGCGCCCCGTTATTGAAGCGCGCTGGGATTCTCGCACAATAGACGACAGGGAGAACTTTTTCTTTTCTTCTTCTCGTGCCACTGCTGCAGACAACCTCAATACTCTGCAGCTTTATAATTATGGCCGTCGTGGACTTAACAATATTCCATCAGTCGGGACAAGTAATCTGTTGGTTTCATTCTACTCAAGTTCAAATGGATCTCCAGCTGGCGCTAAGCTGTCGCTTCAAGCCGGCGGTGGCACCGTCTCTACGGGCGATGTAAACGCTACAGGCAGTCACACGAGCGTGGGCATCTATTCTTGCGATGTAGCCCTTACAGCGGCTGCTACGCCCTTACAGGAGATACACGATGTATGGCACTCCGGAGGAGTTGAGTTCTTTACTGGCTCTTTCTTCCCAGAGTTAATGCCAACTTATGATAGTGCGCCTACATTCAATAGAATTACATCCTGCAAGAATCTTAAAAAGAAATATTCAACGCAGGACACCGCAAGATTTAGGTTCTTTGTGCGCGACAGGAATTGGTCTCCAACTCTTTATACAGTCGCGACAGCCAACAACCCAACTGAGATTATAGAGAGTGCATCCTTTAGTGTTCACCGCGTAACAGATAACTTAGCGGCTATCCCTTATGGAACAGGATCTAATCTAAGTACATATTTATCTTACGATAAAGAAGGGAATTTCTTTGATTTAGACATGTCTTTGCTTGAGCCGGGTTACATGTACGAAATAAGATTGTCGTATTACAACGACAGTATAGGTGATTGGCAAGAGCAACCTCAAACGTTTAAATTTAGAGTTGAATGATAATTAAAGTATGAGTCTTAAAAAGTATTTTCAAATTACCGAGGATATAAAGTCTCTCTCCGGTAAAACAGCTGATGAAATAGGGTCTCAAGTAGAGTCTGTTGCGTATCACGAACAGGATATTATTGAGGAAGAGAGGTTTATTCCAAGAGTAAACTTTTCTGATCCAGCTAATTTTGCTCGTTATGGGTCAGCTGTAGAGTACTATGACCAAGCTATAAAAAGAATTTATAATGAATATCCATACGATGGATCATTAAGAGAAAAGCTGGAATGGCGTAACGAATCAACTTACATTGATTTGCACATCTTTGACAATCTTTACCCAAGAACAAATGGCTACGCTATTTTTTCTGCTGACGGCTGGGGCACTGGCACACCAGACTCAGATGGCTACGGACTTTCGGATGACTTGGAATATATCTATGTTAAAGGGGGTCCAAATCCTAATCCTAATGGGATGTCCCCGAAATCAACACAGTTTACGGGATCAAATTACTATGAACCAGACAAGAATAGAGGCTCAAACCTAGAGTTCGATCTTTCGTCACAAGGTGCCTCATTAGAGTTTTGGCTGAACAAGACTGAATTCTTGCCGGCAAATACTGAAAAAGAAGTAATCTTTGACTTGTGGAATGGCGAACTGTCATCATCAGCGACCTATCTTAGATTTAGACTTGAACTCACGGGTGCTGCCAACGGTTCGGATCCATTCTTGCTAACGGTCCTTTCTGGCACCACGGGATTCTCTCAGCAAAGTATCGCCGCCTCTACTCTCACTACTGCTTCTGTAGCTGACTCTAGTTGGCACCACTACGCTGTCACAGTTAAGTCTGCATCAGCGGGAGTCACAACAAAATTTTATGTTGATGGAGAACTAAACAACGAGTCGTCGCTCGGGACTGCCGGAATCGATGACACAGATTTCTCTAACTTACGTGCCTATATTGGGGCCCTTATTGCATCGCCTTCCGGGTCATCTACCACTGCGGGGGCTGGTAAACTATCCGGCTCTGTTGATGAGTTAAGGTATTGGAAGACCCAAAGAACATCACAAGAAATTGGACGTTTTTGGTTTACTCAAGTAGGTGGAGGCGTCAATACCGACCCCACGCCTTTTACGACAACAGAAGAGTCAGCCAATGTAGATTTAGGAGTATACTTTAAGTTTAACGAGGGTATCACTGGCAGAACATCAACAGATAGCGCAGTCTTGGATTACTCTGGGCGGTTCTCGAACGGTACGTGGACAGGCTATGGCACAAATTCTAGGAATACAGGATCTGCTATTGTTCTTTCGTCCGCAGCTGTAAAAGAATTTAAAGACCCAATTATTTATTCTTTTCATCCAGACATTGTTACACTATCTTCAAATCTAGAGACGACCGGCTCAGCATATGATGTTAACAACAATGCGTCGATTTATAGTTCGATTCCTTCGTGGATCACCGAAGAAGACACAGAGGGTACAAAAAACGTTAAGTACCTTACTCAGATAATCTCAAGTTATTTCGATACTTTACATCTTCAGATTGAAAACCTAAATCATTTAAAGGACATTCAGTATGTTAGCGGTAGTGACAAACCATTGCCGTTTGCCGAAAAACTTCTTTCTTCTTATGGACTTGTAGCGCCAGAAATTTTTGTTGATGCAGATGTTCTAGAAAAACTAGCAGCTAGAAGTGAAGACAGGGTGTACGAGAAGTCCCTGCATGATGTAAAGAATATTATCTATCAGAACATTTATAATAATCTTAACTACATCTACAAGACCAAGGGGACCGTAAAGGCATTTAGAAATTTAATTAGGTGTTTTGGTATTGACGACGAATTAGTTAAATTTAACGTTTATGCAGACAACGTTGAATATGAAATGCGGAACAACAGAAGAGATGTTGTTGTAGCCGATAAGTTTGTTAACTTTAACACAGCTGAGGGGTCCACTGCTACGGTTTACAATTATACTGACTCTTCGAACACCAATTCAGTTGGCTTTATAACATCAAACACCAATTTGGCTGACGGCTATGCTGCCACCCTAGAAGCGGAAGTCTTATTCCCTAAAAAGCTAGATAAGTCCTCTATTGTTTACGTTGATACAAATACAATCAGCGCCTCTTTATTTGGTCTTCACGGAACTGTTAACTCTGGGACAGACACAACCTGGGCTTCCTCTGATGCGGTGAACTTCCAGGTTTACGCTGTACGGGATGAATTGCAGTCAACAAATGTCAAATTCGTTTTGACCGGCACTGTCGGGGGCTATGTACCTGAAATTTCATCCTTGCTATATGAAGATGTGTATGACAACACCAGATGGAATTTAGCTGTAAGGATTAAGCCAGAACAATTTCCTTTGAAGGGGCTTGTTACTGGCACAGATTCGGATTACATCGTTGAGCTACATGGTATTCAAGTGGAAGCCGGCGAAATTCTTCAAGAATTTACAGTTTCCGGTACCGTGACGAATCCACCGGTTAGTTTTATAACTGACAGCAAGAGAGTATTTGCCGGCGCCCATAGAACTAACTTCACCGGATCTACATTAAATACTTCGGACGTTAAGATAAATGCTTGTCGTTATTGGTTAGACTATATTGACGATGAAGCACTAGCAGGGCATATTCTTGATACTGAAAACTATGGTGCATTACAGCCCCACCTTTATGCTTATCCGTTCAACTCGTCTGCTTCTTATGGGGATATATCAAAACTTGACACTTTAGTATTTAACTGGGAGTTCCTAAACAACACAGGTTCCGATGCCGCCGGGCAATTTATAGTTGATGACATTAGTTCGGGATCGGCGGCTTTTACAAGGTTTGGAGATTTAGGAAATATCCTAAACAAACAGTACACAGCGAGAGGAGATTTCTTCCAAGTATCCTCTACAAGCGCAATTGATAAAGATTTTATTGTTTCTTCAAAGCTAAATCTTCCCGAAAACATTCAAGCAGAAGAAATGGTTAAAGTTCTTTCTGCAGAAGATCAGGACGTGTTTACGTCCGATTCGCGACCAATAAATTACTTCTTTGCATTCGAGAAGAGCATGTATCAGACAATCTCGGAAGAGATTATTAACTACTTTGCTACCATGAAGGACATTCACAATCTTGTGGGTGACACCGTTGAAAGGTGGCGCCCTGAATACAAGCAAATGAAGCATGTTCGTCAAAAGTTTTTTGAAAAGGTAAGCAACGACGAACTAGATTTTGAAAAGTTTTATGAGTTCTATAAGTGGTTTGACTCATCCCTATCAGTAATGCTGGCTCAACTTGTCCCGGCTTCGGCTGATTTTGCTGAAAGCGTTCGGGTTGTAATTGAAAATCACGTTCTAGAAAGACCAAAATATCAAAATAAATTCCCATTCCTAAAAAGAAGAGGGGCCATAGATGTCACCGGGACCTTACCAAATTATGGTATTCCAGAACAGCATCCTCCCCGCGACGGTGGAAAGCACCAGCGCGGATTATCTAAGGTAGATGATATTGGTAGTTGGCTTGAGACACATTCCCCCGGCGCCGATGGGCTACCAGAAGATGAGAAATCAAAGTGGCAGAGGTTTAGAAAAGAGAAGCCTAGTGACAGATTAGCTATATTTGATGTCGTACAGCAAAAGTATAATAGAGGACTGAGGTCTCCTGTGAAGCTTAGATATAGTATGGACCAAGCCCACGGTGGTGTTACAAAGCGGTCTAATTATAAACCAAACTTTACTTTTGAGGCAACACAGCCATATGGACCGATAGTCCCAGAAACAAACATTCCTAAAAACATCATGTTGTCATTTGACATAGATGTTGAAAGCCTACTTGACACTAGCGATGTCTTTAATCCAAGTGCTAAAATTAAACTCTCATACGGCATAGACCCCACCATAAACAAGTCCGGTTCAGAAGATTTAGGCAACTATGGCAAAAGTTATGGACCATTTAGCTTATACAGTTCGTCCGTCGAGACAGGGTATAACAGCCATGTTATTCAGAACTATAAATCTGGGACGATGGTTACCAACCTTCATCATGATTTAGTATTTGATACTGGAATCCCAGCACAAGGACCTTTCACAGAAAAGTTTGTTGGCGGCAGATATTACCGACATACCGAATTGAATGATGGTAATGATACGAGAGAAGCTAGAGCAGAAGGCTTCCGTTTAGTACTCGGACTAGACGCTGCAAGCTCTAACATTCCCACAGGAGCCTCTGGAGCCCTGGGGGTGGTATCGCCTAACTATCCGTTCTTGGACTCCCCAGCCGGCTCCGCACCCCATGGTTGGCTCCCTGAGGTGGAAACCGCACAGCGTTTCCGAGATGAAACTGCAAAGCGTCCTGTGAACATCAAGAACATCCTGATGACAACTGCCTCAGTTGGCACAAGACTTTCGGGAGTTTTAGTACACAACCAAATTGGAAACTATCAAAAGAACTATCAAGTTGTTCAGACAGCTGGTCGATCTATTAATGATCCGTTCTTCCAAGACCAATCATTCAGCTTTGCTGCTAACCCAGAAACACTTGCAACCAGAGGTCGTTTCCCGCTAGTAGAAAACACGACAGAAAACACCGGCGGCGATTTAGAGTATACATTACCCGACCGCTCGGGCGCTAATTCAAATGAAACAGTGTTTGTTAACTTGTTCTCATCACCGGGTTCATATGAAGTCCTGTCAAGAGGGTACAGAGACCCAGCCCACGAGGAATTATCTGTATACAATGCATCTCCATATAGAAATCTTGGCGTTATTAACAGAGGGCTTTCCGGCTCAAATATAGATAATAGCTTAACTGGATCTATTAGAGTTGAAGATCAAATTGGCAAGCCCCGTGGTCTGAACCAGCTGGCAACACTCCATGCAGGCGCTTTCGGTCATGACCCTGTGTTCGGGTCAGTCCCAGCCAATACTTATGTTACAATTCCTTCTTGGCATAAAACAAACAGGAATCCAAAGACAAGAGTTGTTGAGGGCGGCTCAAACGAATCAGTGTTTGACAACCTATTTGTGCAGCACGCCATCCCGCGTTCGGTACAACAATACTCTTGGGCTACAGCTTCTTTGGCTGAAGGTGAAATAATCTATAATAATGATAGACCGTCCTGCTTTAGTGCGAGTGTGCTTGATAAACTTATTGTTTCGGGAACCTACGAAGATACAACCTTCGTCGGGCTTACAACCAGAGTGGTTGACGCTTTCACGGCATCCACCCATACTTTAGGTTTCCCGCTGGATTCAGATTCTATTTCTTCATATAAAAACTCCGACTACTGGTCGTCTCCTCCATTAGATGATGATGAGGACTATTTCAATGTCCTCATGACAATGAGGAACGGACCATATGGATATCCAACTTGGAAGCAGATTAGAACAGGTGAAACTAAGCTTGGAAGAAACTTGAGAGAAACTAATACGATAGGTGTTCTAGATATTCCGCCGCGCCTTATAGACCCGTCGTCTGGCAAGGTATCGGTGCCCAAAAGACCTAATACGTTCACAGATTTCTTTGAAGCGCCGCTATCAAACAACTCGTCGCCAATTACGTTTATATTGGAGGATAACACGGAGAACTCAGACGTTTCCAACGATATGATTGTTACAACTCCATTCCGGAATGTTATTGATTACTTCTCTCACAACCAGTTGAACAAAAGATACAATCTTGTATCGGACACAGAAAATCTCACTTCTTACAAATCTATTCGCGATTTTACTCTGAAAAGTGACCTCAGCGCAGTAATTTATTATACGGAAAACCTATACCCGTCAGATATTAATATGTTCAAGAACGTTGTACGTAGGAGAACAAACTTTACTATTACAAATATTTGGGACGACGATCGTACTAAGCGCTCAACTGTGTATGGAGGGAACGCTAATTCTCAAGGGATAACGGTTGCATCCACTTCAACATGGCCTTTGGATGGGCATTTAAATTTTGCTACAACTTCTTCCGTAGGAGTAAGCGACGGCGCCGGCGAGCTGATGAACTTCTATACTTCTTACTCTGGGTCCGTCCCTGGAGATTCCAGACTTGCGCCAGCCGCCACGTATGCCCTTCGCGTCCCTGCCGGCAGGGTGCCCTCGACAACAATAGATGTTTACGCTGGCGATGCTCTTTGGGAAGCAGGAACACAATCAGGTAAAACTCCGTATGAATCATATCAAACATATTCAGAAAGAATTGCTCTGATCGGAAAAGATCACTCAATAGTTCCGGAATTTAGAATAAGCGAACTCATGAGCACATATGTAGATGACAATGAAGAGAACTTCCTCGCAGACATAGATAATATTTTCGAATTAACAGGAGCTTCTATCCCAGATAGTTCACAAGATAACTTCTTTAAAACCTACACAAACTCTGATTTTTTGAAGTATTTTTCTGTTGTGGATGAAGACTTACATAATCAAAGATCCGGGGATCTGAAAATTAACAGAGACAAGGTATCACTACGTTGCAATGCACTACTAAAGTTTCTTCCATATAAGGGCTTCTACCCAGTCGAGCGCACTGTAGAACTAGCAACGCTTTTATCTCAGTCTCTATTGAACAATCTAAACACAGAAACGACTGACTATAGGATCTCAAGTAGAATTCTTTCACAACCGTTATACTCGCCCGGGATTATGTACAATACTATTAAATCAGGCATTGCAGTTGGCAACTGGATCCTTACAAACACGTCATCTGCTCCGGGACAGCTTCCGCGGGTCGATAACACAAATGCAATCGCCTTACCGGAAGGCAATATTGACTTTAAAAAAATAACCACATTGGGAACAGACTCAGTAAAATCTAGAGGATTTACACCGCAGAAGCTGCCTTTTGAGGCACTATACAAGCCCAGCGGGTTCTATAACGGCTCTTATGTTACGGGTTCATTGATTTATGATAAGAATGCTGGCTTTGGCGCCCAAGCCCAATCTCCGGGATTAGGCACTTCCTTCGGACCAGTTTCCCCCGATATCAGGGGAACCAAGCTATACGAGATGGCTATCGACAACTTCTTATGCGAAACTGTTGAGTTCTTCAATGAGAAATTAACATCAATACAATCCAAAAGAGAAGACGAATTTAAAGCAGTTGTTAGCGGTAGCACTTATGAAATGAGCCTGAATTTCTATCGGCCGATGACCACGGGCTCTTTGACAATTGCAGATCCAGAGGTCGACCGCAATAAGTTTGACATGTACACAAGAATATCGGCGTTTGGATTCCCGCTAATGCAAGGCGAAGTCGGAGCCGCGAATGTCTCCGGGAGTTTTTCGCATCTAACAAGCCCAGCCTTTGCTGGCCGTGGTCAGGCTACATTTACCTACACAGCATCAGTTAGTGGACAAACAACGTTGGATGAAATTTTTGCTAATACAACAGTGACTTACTCTCGTGACGAGACCGTGTTTTATTCCGTAGGTGCAAACCCGGATCATGATCCTAGAATGCAATTGGATAGCTGCTTCAACTTGTTAGATTTTTATAACGATGTACCAGATAGAACAGTAACACAAAAGAAGCGTTGGCTTATACAGTCTAAGTTTGAGACACCAGTTTTGAACTTTGCCGGCGTGTCGTTCACAAAACCGACAGGTTCGGCTGTAGCGACCGCTGCAACCAGCAGCGCAGATGAAATTTCTTTAAGGGGTATGTGGCACCAATACGGAAGCATTCCAGACGCTTCGGACAAAGGTTACTTTGTCACCCTTCAGGATACGGAGGGCGGATCATTAGCCGACGTAGTTGGGATGCCTACAAACAATATATTTAGAATTGGATCAGTAAAGAAAAGAAACATCTTAGAAGAAGCTGTAGTGGCTGTGCCTTTTAAGACCGTTAACAATAGAAGAAAGTTTTTTAGTATTAGCGAAAGTAATTCCGAGTACGAAAATATTCAAAAAAATCTTAAAAAATATGTGTTTCCACCAAAATTTGACTTTGTCATTAACAACACAGTGGATTCGATATTGATGTACGCTTTTGAATTCTCTGCGAATGTCACACAGCAAGATATCGCGGACATGTGGCAGAATTTACCACCAGATCTTAATGAGAAATTTGAGCAAAAAGAAGTTGTCATTGATAATAAACAAATACTAGATCTTCTGGCAGACAACTCAGAGAACATTCAGTGGATGGTATTTAAAGTTAAAAAGCGATCCAAGAAATCTTTCGAAAAGTATAGAAGATCTTTAGTTACAGAGGACACCAGCGGCTTTGAAGATAATATAGGTCCCTACTCTTACAACTGGCCATACGATTACTTCTCTTTGGTGGAACTAGTTAAAATTGATGAAACAGTGCAGTACGCGTCCCGTGACGTGTTGCCGAATAACATACCAGACACTATTGATCTCGGAGATATCGGATAATGGAATTCTTTAACAAAAAAGAAGAAGTTTTAGAATTTAAGTTAACAAACTACGGTAAAGACCGATTGGCGGCAGGCAAGCTCGAACCAGCTTATTATGCTTTTTTTGATGATGATGTTCTGTACGATGTTGGCGCCGCTGGGTTTACAGAAGCGCAGAACGATAGCAAAAGCAGAATTCAAAGCAATACACCCAAGATGAAGGTGCTAACAACCCGAGAAGGAGCCGAGACGCGGGTCACTAGGTTTATAGACCAAGTTTCTTCCTCTTTCAATTCAACCATAGGGGGACACACATCGGATCCTGCAAACTACGTTGAGTTCTTTCAGCAGCAACCTTATGGAGATAAGGGCACTATTGATGCCTATCCAATTGGTAGTTCCAACCTTTTTGGACAAAACGTGCCTGCATGGCAGCTTAATTTATTATCAAGACCTTCTAGTTCTCTAGGTCAGTCATATTCGAATGATGACGATTTCATACAACAAATACCACAGATTGACATAACAATTGATTATGAAACATACTTTAAAAAAGGTCCCTTGGGTCCACCTGCTATTACGGGGTACCTAGACAACCAAAAGACGATCAGCCTAGCATTAAAAGAAAATTATCTTTTCTTAGAATTAATAGAGGAAAACACACCCTTTGAAAAAGAAAACTTTGAAATAGAAGTTTATTTATCAAGTTCAACAGGGTACACGCAGGTGAGTTATACCCCCAGCTCAAGAACAGAATTTATTTCTTCAACTGACAAGAACATAGAATATTACATCAATGTTCTTGTTGACGACGAAATTTCAGAAGATTTACTAGAGGATCTGGGGATCAACCCGCTAGCAGTTACCACCAATGCCAACAGGGTTAGACTGAATAGAGATATATACTCAACAGAGAACGAGGAGCCTTGCTAATGACTATATCAATAGGACCATATTCAGCAGGCATGCCGTTTGTAACGATACAAGATATAAGAATTTCCCAGGACCCCAAGTATCCAGACTTGATGACTGTCGATATGGGGTTATCAAACGAAAAAATAATTCAATTAGGTACGACTTTTGGTTTCATTTCGTTTGGAAATTATGTGCATTTTTCAACTGACAAGAGTGAAATAGAGGCTTTAAGTTCCAACGTCGCGGCCTTAAAAAATATCATATCGTCAAATCCAAAAAACAAATTTTATTTTCGCGCCAAAAAAAGCGATTTTAAAGAAAAGTCTAACTCTGAGGAAGGTTCTAGCGTTTATAGTTTTTTCCACGCCAAGCGTTTTAACCTGCAGATGTCTGACAATTTGTATGTTTTAGTCTGCTCATATAGGAGTAGGAATGGACAGTTATCAATTAACAACATTGCTAAGGAGGTCTTGCTTGAAGGAGGTGTAAGCCCTATAAACGCGTTGGTGTATACTTTAAATGATACGGTCACTGATTATGGTTCAGCTAACACAGTCTGGCCCGGGTCGGTGCATCTACACAACAATACCTACATGGCTGGTGCTGCCCATTCAAACGTGAATCACCCTACTCTAAGTGCCGCAGGGGTTCTGAATGTCAAGCTAAAAGATCTCAGAGTAATAAACGCTGCTAGGTCTCTTGATTATTCTTTCAATACAACACAAATAGTTTATTTTTCTCCAGTTACTTTGTCTCGCAATGCAGCTGGCAACATTAATGGTATGTTTACATTTGATTTAATGAATTATGCCAAAAACTCTACGATGCTAGGTTCGTTTGTAAAGAATAACGAATCACTAGCTACAGCCGTATCGATAAAAAACGTAATCATATATCATAAGCTAGTTGGGACAGAAGCCCTAGGAAACAGTCTCACTCCCGGTAAAGCTAGGAAATGTGGATTACAGGCGTCTTCTAAATATGAGCCAATTGCCACTTTAGGAAACAATTGCAACGTTATTAGTAATACAACAAATAACGGAGGAATGTATGAGATTGCATTCATAGACCAGGAAGTAAAAGGTATCAAATCTGGACAGGCTCTCTACAAGGCAGAGATTATTGTAGAAGACAAAACAAACAAACTGGTTAGTGATTCCATCTTGCCATTAAAAACAAAACTAAAGCGCGTAACTGATTTAATGTTAATGGGCGCAAATCAGTTCAATGATGAATTTAACAATCTAATAAACGATTATCTAACTTCTATTCGGACTATATTTGGCGATACACCTTTTGAAGACTTCTCTGTCGCCTTCTGGCGTAAAAACTTGCTGGCTTTGGTTAATAAGTACAATCCAAATTACGACTCAGATCGACTGCTGCTGGTGCAGATAATAAGAGAATACTTAGCCAAGATAGAAAAAATTCTAAGCCCGTTCGTGGACAATAAAGCGGCAATAAGGGAAGATTCCAAGATATATATGTCTATTCGTAACCCAACGAATGAGGCTACTAAAGAGTTTGAGGATCCCTATCAATTTGTAGGTACTGCAAATTATGGTTTTGAATATATTGATCAAAGCATATCCAGCGCTGATTCTATTGTACCGACAGTCTCTTTTGCCAACTACAAGTCGAGGGTCAACAAAGAAGCAAAAAAGTATAACTTGGTAAATACCCAAGCTGCGTCTTTAAATGTATTTGGATTTTTATCTCCCGAATCATTCAATCTAACGCCTAACCCAATGCGAATTGCGGCCGCTAGTTTAGATATTTCAAACGATGATGTGTTGCCAGTGTTGCAAAGTTCGGTATTTGGCAATGATGTATTAGATACGCCCCGTCGTTCCTCAATAACCAGCAGAACGAGGCAAGTTCTTCAAGCGGGAAACGTCTCAATGCAGAGAAATCCGCTCAGACTAAGAGATGTCTTAAGAGCCAGCCCCACGGCGAGGAGTATAATTGATTCTGAGGAGTATTTGTCTAGCACATCGAATTTTATTTATGAAAATAAAAAGTTAGTATCTTTATCTGGGTCGTCCGAGCCGGTTGTGTTTAACTCGTCCTCAGCAAACGTTTTCACAAATGCGTACGCAAAATCGTTCGTTGATAATAGTGTCACCGGCCCTCGCGGTGGATTGATAACTTCTAATCTTGGATTGCTACAGGGTTCCCCGGCGTCAGCTAGCTATTCTCAAAATAGTGCCGCAGTCAACAAACTATCTGCAGCGTCAAAGCTCATTAACTACAACTCTGTTGTTCAGGTTCAGTACTTAGCCTCTTATGACACAACGGGTGATGTAATGAAGCAAAATTGGACATTGCTAAGTGAACAGCAATACAATCTATCCATAAATCAATCTAAGCCACTCGTATGTAGGATAGTGGAAGTATCAAATGTTGTCTCGGGAGAAAGCCCAATCACCACCGCGCCTTTGACAAGTATGTTTGTGTTGGGGACACCTAATACGACAATAACGTCCGCCGACCCACAGCTTGCGGTCAAGTTTAATAATACACAAGTAGCAGAATCACTAAATTTAGGCGATATGGACAGCGTCAATGTGCTGTATTCTAAAAATGTTCCTGTAACTACCGACACAGAGGAAGATACATTACCCACTACAGTAGAAAACATTTCAACACCAAACATAATTACTACTACAAGCACCACACGAACGGTGACAGGTTACTAACATATGGCTATTATTCAAAATAAATATTACAAAGACCACCTTCTAATCGTTGACACGCCACAAGTTGGTCCAAAAGACCGCGGGAACTATCCAATAACAGACAATAATTCTATAATTAATGGAATATCAATAGATTTCCATCCAATGGTTCGTGACAACTGGGGCACAGTTGATCCTTTAAGGGGCGCTCTCGCGGCATATCAGGCTGTCTACACAAGCACTGCTGGACCAGCCTTAGCAAATTACGCCGGAATCGTAGAAGACCTACGTCAAGGGGAGAACCCAGGTGCGTCGGAGATGGGGGTCCCCGACGCCATAGGCAGGCTAAGCAGGCAGCTAAAGCCGACTAGAAGATATACAGGCGCGACAACAAACGTAATTTTCAACGTGGATTACCCAGCAGTCGAAGTCACTACCCCTGGAAAAGAAAACGAATTATTAATTAATCTTAATAACGCTGCCTGGAATTCATATCAAGCTGTTGATGGTCCAAACGCCAACTCTAGCACTTGGTTAAATAATAGCGACAACTTTGAGGATTATCTTAAAGGGACCCTAGCAGTCTATAATTTGTTACCTTTCCCCTCACCTTCGGGTAACCCAACGTTCCAGGGGATTCTATATGGAGGACTGCTAAATTCTCAAGCACTTTCCCGTATTTATCTAGATCATACATCTTTACATTATTTGATGCCAGCGGATAAAGGAATTAGAGCCATAGCAGGGTTGGCTACTGATATTGAGCCAGTTTATAACTTTTATGTAACTGCGGCGCCCGACTATGAAGAGGTCATTGCAGATCCAAAAGTCAAAGAATACTTGATACCCAACGCGTATTACCTTGAAATGGAACTTAGAAACACAGGCTCCTCCTTTTTAGCCCCTCATCATGGCCCCGCAATTACGATGGGCGGGATAGTAAAGAATTGGTATGAGGTGGTTGGGACAGCCCAAACAGCAACAGAAAAAAACGTTGACTCCTATTATAAAGTATACTCAGACTCTATGGCCTCAGCAATCGCCCCAATTGCTCTCGCGGCTGTTACTAGTCCATTCGGCGGTGCAACAGATACTTTAGCGACTGTTGAGGCTTCAAACAAGGATCTGGCAGTATTAAATTCCGATGTAGAGATCTTAAAAGAGGGGTTCCTTGACTCAGAAGTACTGCCATTTTATAATAAAATCACGATTGCTCCTGACGCCGACAGCAATGTTGATGGACCTAATTCCCAACTGTTTTTAGATTCTATTAAGAACGATCCTGACACAGCTCAGTTCCTGGATCTTTTACAAGGGTATGCTGTTCATCAATACTATAACACCATATACACAGCCCTGCCGTTTACTACGAGAGAAAAGGTTGTTACAAATGAACAAGGTGAATTTAATTTCTCATCTCAGGAAATAATCTATAAGGGACTTTTTGATTTACAGAATGTTATTACTAACAGGATTTTAGAAACAGTTCCCTGGCCTAATTTTATCAACAATTACGGACAACGGTATAAGATCGAATTACCAGTTAAATTCTTAAAGGATTATTCTGGCGATGTGAATCAAGATGCATCTGTGGCCACCGAAGCGGCTGAAAATGCGCGTTTAGATTACTATCCAGACGATCGCCCCAATGAGTTAATGAATGCATACAAAAGAACATTGGAACAAGTATTCCTTAATCAGACATGTCACAGTGAAACATTGTTATATATCGTTGAAAAGTATAGAGTTCCAAAATCATTTTTGGGGATGTCCATCGCACCGTCCGGAGAAGAATCGCAAGAAGAATTGGTGCAGACATTCTTTTTCACACCTACAGACTTTGCCAACTTAAATTATTACGATACGCAGATAAAATATGATCAAACATATCGTTATGAGTTTAAGAAAGTGGCTCTTGTTTTCGGCAATAAATACAGTTATGAAAGAGTAACTGACGACTCGCCCCCCTACTTCTCGACCAGTACCGGCCCGCGCAAGCGCGCTAAAATTGATTACCTAAATGAGCTATCTGTTCAGGCAGTTGTATTACCATATACCTACGGTGGTATAGAGGCTGTTGTGCGAGATAAACCGCCTGTATCGCCTGGTATATCCTTTTACCCTCTGAAGGGGAATGACAATCAAGTAATTATGTTGCTGTCTCCTAATACGGGTGAATACAGCGACCGCCCAACCGCAATTTTACAAAAAGACAAAGCCTATATTAGCTCAGAGTATTACTCACAGACAGGGAAATTCATCCCCTACAACGATATAAGATCTAATTCTGCCAAGATTGAGTACAGATCCGATGATCCCGTAGACCGGTATGAGTTATTTAAAATTAATTTTGAGCCTGAGTCGTATGAGGATTTTGCACAGGGATCCCTAATACCAATTGATCCTGATTCGGGATTAACTGGTTATTATAAAGATTCTATTGTGCCAAATAGAAAGTATTATTACTGCGCTAGATCTATAGATGTTCATGCTAATATTTCAAATCCCACGTACATATTTGAAATTGAGCTAGTTAATAATAATGGCCAAATATTTTTAAGACAAAAAGTATTGGACTTTAAACAAGAAAAGCAAACATATACAAAGTCAGGCAGAAGGTTTATTTATGTAGATCCAGTCTTTCAGCAGACAGCATTGTCACAAGCAAATTTTCCGGAGGATCCGCAAAGTATTGATTTTCCTCCACCAGACAATATACTTGGAATAGTGGACAAAAAAGTTTGGACTAAAAACTTCAAACTTAGGATCACAAGTAAAAAAACAGGGAAGAAGATGGATTTAAATTTAACTTTTAAAAATTCAGGAGTTACAAATCCTAGCTAATAAGCAAAAATAAAACTATTTAAAGGAAGAGGATAAATAATATGGGTTTCTTAGACAATTCCGGCGACATCATTTTGGACGCCGTTCTAACAGATACGGGACGTATGCGTCTTGCTAAAGGCGATGGGAGTTTTAAAATCGTCAAATTTGCACTTGGAGATGATGAAATAGACTATGGCTTGTATGACAAAAACCACGCAAGTGGTTCCGCTTACTACGACATTAACATTCTTCAGACTCCTGTGTTAGAGTCTTTCACCAACAACATGTCAAGCATGAAATCACGTCTTCTATCGTATAGCGCAAATGATTTGCTATATTTGCCCGTTATCCTAACAAACACAAATATGCAAGCATATGCAAGTGGCTTGAACTCCTATGTTGTATTAGCTGACCAAAATACAGTTGATCACTTTACCACCAATGCTACCGGCGGTTCAGTCAACACTTTAGCGGACGGGCTTCTAAACGGTAACGAGCCGCCAAAGGGTGCTCATTATGTTGTGGCAGACCAGGGGCTAGACACAATTGAGTTATCTGCTGATCAATCATTGGAACAATATGATACGACTTTAGTAGAGACATCATATTTTGTGCAGGTAGACAACCGACTCGCCAGCTTGGTGCCGGTGGGTGCCACTGCAACACTTGATCCATCATCCGTAGACGATGATCAGATAGCAACCTACATCGTATCTCTTTCAGATGGCGGCACGACCGGGCAACTTGTTCAGACTGCAGTTGGCGAGTCTGTAATCAGAGGACCCTTAGGCACTCGCGTTCAATTCAAGCTAGCCTCGTCTCTTAATTTGAAGACAAGCTCTTTCTTATTTGACCAGCTAGGCTCGACGGGTACGGTCGCTATCGCCAGCGGCGGAACCTCCTTGGCTGCGGCCTCGTACAAATTTATCGATACAACGGTTAGAATCTCGGGTGTCGCAACTGGATACAGTTTGGATATACCGCTAAGATTTGTAAGGAAAAACTAATTAAATAAAAGGATATAATAATGGCTGCTCAATCGTTCAAACAATTAACTACTGAAAAGGATTCCATCGTAACAAGAAACCTCTTGCACGAGGCGATTCCGATCACCGGTACAATAGTATCCGGAACCTACGCTGATGAAAACATCAAAAACTTTTCTCATGGAATGTTCCAGTCAGTTTATGACTATCCTTTCCTAAGCTCATCGGCTAATCACATTTTTGATTTGACCGTTGGCTATTCGGCAGACTCTTCTCTTTCGGGCACTGGGTATCCTGCCACAGCGCAGCAGGACAAGAAACTTAATGTTTATAGTCAATTAGCACAAGTTCTGGTTGGTTTTGATGAAAACGGTGCTGTTCGAAGGTTTGATGACGACGGCGACCTTACAGGAGGTACAAAAATCAATGAGGCTTATTTCTTTAATTTTACAAGACTCCTAAGCAAGGATGAAATTAAGAAAGGCTCCTTCACTTTAAGTCTAGGTCTGAATAGTGCGTTTAGCGCCCCATTTAGTGAATTGATAAGTATCACAGATTACAGTGGGTCAACTGGGTATAAGGTTAATTCGCCCGCCGGTGAGTATGGTATTTTATATGCAACCGGCTCAGTCCTGTCAGGCGGCGTTGGTCCCGTAGATCTTAATGGAAATGTTAAGGCAGGATTAATTTATTACCAAGCCGGTATCGCAGTTCTAACAGCATCTTTATTCCAGGGGCTTGTTAGTCCTAATTCAGCGATGAATTCTAGCAATGAGGTGGTGGATGCTATTTTAACTGGCTCCTCTATGAACCTAAATGCTAATGCCATTCGACATAGAATTAACAATGTATCTTTCAATAATACGACTGAACTGAACTCTACAGTGTATTTCTGCAGAGTAAACAATACTGATTTTAATTACTCTTCGAATCAGACGTATCTCTCGGCAAGTAAGATGGTGGTTAAAACCACGGCACAGGACATGCCTGTATCGTATGTGACATCGGTTGGGCTCTACTCTCCAGATAATGAGCTACTTGCAGTTGCCAAGTTGTCTGAGCCTCTTAAGAAGGATCCAAGCACCGAGTTTACGATCAGAGTAAGACTTGATTACTAAAGTGAATATGTGGTTATGTTATGCCTTACTACAAATTTAAACGAAATGAAGTATACAATAATACTTTAAAAACTTATCCAAGCGTTAAATTTGTAGTTTATTCCGGTTCCGCATATTATAACAATACACCGAATATTCCTGGTGCTTTTACAGACCCCATTCGCTTAACGGATGGTGGTAGTATATCGCTGTATGAGTTGAACGTTGATAGGGCTTCAACTTCTACGGGAAGGTCCATCGGTCAGGTTGACGATAACGGACTCATATACCCCTTCGCAGTCAAGAACGGCACAAGGCTAGATTTTAGAACCTCCACAAACGCCGCCTTTAATTCAGCAGATTATGGTCAGGTTGTAACAGGGAGCCCATATCCTTACACCTCTAGTATTAGCAAGCAGTACTACGGCACGACCACAGCCCGAATAGGAACCGTTACCTCGCTTACCGATGGCTTTGTGTCACATCTGCGGGCTCTGAAATCAACAATCAACCACTACAACTACATAAATTCAAATTTTGCCTACTCTTCCTCACTACACCAAAGAGATTTTGATACAGCAGAAGTAGGCTTAGTTAACATACCATCAGTCTTTTACGGTTCGGAAATCAAAAAAGGAACACTAAACCTTGAATATTACTTCACCGGCACCCTAATTGGAAGGGCGCAAGATTCCAATAGGGATGGGGTTTTGTATTCGACTTACGGTGTAAGTTCTGGTAGCGCCATTGGTCTTGCTTTGTACTCCGAGGGAATATTGATTCTAACAGGGTCCGAAAGCTTAAACTCCAGCAACGATATTTACACAGATGGGGTAGCTGATAATCCAAAATGGATTTATTTTGCACAATCCATATATGATTCTATAACAGCACCAAATTCTTCCTACATTTTAGAGATGAGTGGCACGTCATATACTCAAACTATTACCATGTTCGCTACTGCACCCAAGGCTCGTTTGAACCATTCTAATAATCCCACTTACGTAGAATATAGCACAGATGCCTACGCCTCCACAAGTTCACATTCTTACTTGGAGCTTACAACAAGACCGATCAAAAACATGGTTAGCTCTTCCTACGTTGACCCAACTGGATCTTTTGAGAAGACGACATATATCTCAAAGATTGGCATTTATGATGAAGACAAAAACCTTATTGGCATAGCTAAAGTTGCAACACCTGTGAAGAAAACCGCGGAACGTGACTTCACATTTAAGATTAAGCTTGACATCTGATATTATTCGGATATGATTTTAGGACTCGACATCTCAACCAGTATCACTGGCTACACCATATTAGACAACGACGGCAACATTATTGTTTGTAACCATATAGACCTTCGTAAAGAAAAGAACTTCTTTCAGAAATGCTCTGCAGTTGAAGGCCGCTTAACTGCAATACGAAATGATTACTTCATTGAACATATTTATGTGGAGCAACCGTTTATGTTTTTCAATTCCGGTGGTTCGTCTGCCGTTACAATGGCAGTTTTACAAAGATTTAATGGCGTTGTGTCGTGGCTGTGTTATAACCTATTTGGTATAGAGCCACAGTATCTAACAGCAAAACAAGCCCGCGACCTATGTGGCATCAAGGTTCCTAGAGGACAGAAAGCAAAAGACGTCGCTCTTCAATTTGTCCTTGACAACGTACCCTCCTTTGATATAGAATACACAA
>CENK01004809.1_pt1 | contig 32619 bp, 50 predicted proteins | sample 530191 | NCBI WGS metagenome assembly CENK01 (sample SAMEA2619686, study PRJEB7988) | marine metagenome | biome: marine biome (ENVO:00000447); feature: deep chlorophyll maximum layer (ENVO:xxxxxxxx); material: "saline water (ENVO:00002010), including plankton (ENVO:xxxxxxxx)" | depth 60 m | reverse complement strand
AAAATTGCACTTGATATTGGTTGTGATGGAATACACGAACACGATTACGAAGATCAAGTATGGTATATGCCTTGTGAGAAACATACAGAAAATTCAGAAGATTTAAAAAAAACTAAAAGCCCTTGTTGGGACGGATATGTTCAGAAAGGTTACAAAACAGGGAAAACTGGAAAGAGGGTACCGAATTGTGTTAAAAAAACTGAAGCTGCAAAAGTTGGCAAAAGGGGTGCAATAGTAAAAAGTCCAAAAGCACCAGCGAGTGGCACACCAAATAAAAACCCAAAAGGAAAAGGTACTGCAAAAGGAACAGCTAAAGGTAAAACTGGTGCAAAAGTAACAGCAAAAGATAGAGCAACACTACAAAAAAAAGCAGATGACTTTAATAAAAGATATAAAGAAAAATTAGGCTATGGAGTAACAGTTGGTGTATTATCAAGTGTATTTCAAAGAGGCCTAGGTGCATTTAATGTATCAAGTAGCCCTAGGGTAAATAACCCAAGTCAATGGGCTTTTGCAAGAGTAAACGCATATTTATATTTAATTAAAAATGGCAGACCACAAAATGCCAAATACAAACAAGACAATGACTTATTACCAAAAAAACACCCGAAAAGTACTAAATAAAAGAAGAAGATCAATTTATATTGGATATGGCACTAGTGCTAGTCCAAGGGCTGGTAGTCAAAGAGCTTGTCTGTGCTGGGATGAAGACATATATCACATTGATTGTTGTGATGGTTCATTACGAGCGCAAGGTATAGGAAAAACAACAGCTTAAACGCAAATTATTAATTAACAAATGTTATAAAACTATGAAATCACAAGAATTAATTTCACAAATCAAAAATTTATTAGGTATGGAAGAAACTATTAAATTAGCACAGCTAAAATTAGAAAACGGAACTATCTTAGAAGCAGATTCATTTGAGCAAAATATGGAAGTATTTATTTTATCTGATGATGAAAGAATTTCTTTGCCAATCGGTGAGTATCAACTTGAAGATGGAAGAAAATTAAAAGTTGAAGATGAGGGTGTAATATCAGAAATAGGTATGAACGAGGATTACGAAGATAAAGACAAAGAAGAAAAAGAAGATAAGGAAGAAGAAAAAGAAGAAATGGAGTATGTTACTAAAGAAGAATTCAAAAAAGAAATGGATGATCTTCGTAAGTATATGGAAGATATGATGAAGAATAAAGAAGAAGATGAAGAAAAAGAAAAAGAAGAAATGGCTTCACAAGTAGCTACTGAAATTGCAGTAGAAATGAGCAAACAACCAGCTACAAAACCAATTAAGCATAGCCCAGAAAATAAAGAAGATAAAAAGAAGTTTGTTTTTGCTGATAACAGAACACAAACAACTTTGGATAGAATAATGAGTAAAATAGCAAACAAGTAAAAATTAAATAATTATGGCAGTTTTAACACACGTAGTAAACCCTGCAAGAAGAGAGCGAAATGAGGTAGATCAAGTTACCGCAGCAGTTACTTTGACAGCAGCAGATAGTGGAAAATGGTATGAACTTGCAGCATCAGCAGGTGTTACAGTTACGTTACCAGCAGTAAGCTCTGGCTTAAATTTTAGATTTGTAGTAGCAAATGCGTTTGATACTTCAAATTATATCATTGATAGTGCAGAGGGAGATAATATAGATGGGAATTTAATAGTAAACGGAGCAGCAGTTGCAGCTTCTGGTGAAGATCAAATTAACTTTGTAGCATCAGCAGAATCAGTCGGTGATTTTATCGACATCTGGAGTGATGGTGCCAAGTGGTATGTTTGGGGAATCGGAAACTCAGCAGGTGCTATTACAGCAACAGACCCAAGTTAATAATTAAATAAAAAAAGAAAATAGATATGGCAACAACAACTTCAATAACAACAACCTATGCTGGTGAATTCGCTGGAGATTACATAGCAGCAGCGTTGTTATCAGGTGTAACTTTATCTGGTGGTGGAGTTACTATTAAACCAAACATTAAATTTAAAGAAGTATTAAAGAAATTAGCACTTAACAGTATTTTAAAAGATGCTACTTGTGATTTTGATTCTACTTCAAATGTAACACTAACGGAAAGAATCTTACAACCAGAAGAGTTTCAAGTAAACTTACAGCTTTGTAAAAAAGATTTTAGACAAGATTGGGACGCTGCGAGTATGGGCTTTAGTCAATACGACAATTTACCAAGCAAGTTTTCAGACTTTTTACTAGCACAAGTTTCTGCAAAAGTAGCAGAAAAAGTTGAGCAAAACATCTGGCAAGGTGCTACTGCAAATGCAGGTGAGTTTGATGGCTTTCAAGCATTATTGACAGCAGATAGTGATGTGGTAGATGTAACTGGTACAACTCTATCAGCTTCAAATATTATTGCAGAAATGAACAAAGTAGTAGATGCAATTCCTGGAGCAGTTTATGGTAAAGAAGATCTTAAAATTTACATACCTACAACTGCAGCTAAGTTTTATGTTCAAGCACAAGCAGCTTTAGGATATAGAGACTTATACAATGTTGGGAAAACAGATATGAACTTTCAAGGCATTCCTCTTTATACAGCACCAGGCTTAGGGAATGATAAAATGGTAGCAGCAGAATCAAGCAACTTATTTTTTGGTACAGGTCTTTTAAATGACTGGCAAGAAGTTAAGCTGATTGATATGGCTGACATTGATGGATCACAAAACGTAAGAGTTATTTTAAGAGGATCTGCAGGAGTGCAGCACGGTATCGGTGGTGATATTGTTTTATACTCTTAATTGTTAAATTAATCAAGGGGGTGTAAAGCCCCCCTTATAAAAATAAATGATATGGCTTGTAATATAACAAATGGAAGAAGTTTACCTTGTAAATCAGGAGTAGGTGGTTTAAGGTATATTTTCTTTTCAAATTATTCAAATACAACCCGTGATCTAGCTATTTCAGGTGATGGTAGTGTTACTTTAGATGGTTCAGTTGATTTTTTTAGATATGATTTAAAGGGTAATTCTTCGTTGGAAACAGCAATTAATTCATCTAGAGAAAATGGAACTACTTTTTATGAAAGTACTTTGAGTGTAACTTTACAATTCCTAGAAAAAGCAACGCAAGAGCAAATTAAATTACTTGCACACGGCAGACCACAAGTGGTAGTGGTTGATTATAATGGTAACGCATTTTTATTAGGTAAAGAGCACGGATGCGAGGTATCTGGTGGCACAATGGCGACTGGAGCAGCTATGGGTGATATGAGTGGTTTTACTTTAACATTAGTAGCACAAGAAACAGCACCACCATTCTTCTGTGCTTCAGCACCGAGTGATGATGCTACTTCACCAATTGCACCAAATTAGACAAGGGAAGTATATATAAATTAAGGAGGGCTATATGCCCTCTTTTTTTTTACAAAAATTATTATTTTCTTTGTTATATAATTATGAAGATTCTTACAACAAGTGCTAGTTCACAAACAATTAAAGTAATTCCAAGAAGTTACGATACAACTGGCACTATGGAAGTAACTGATGAATCAACAAACAAAACATACACATATAGTTCTAGTAGCTGGTCAGTAGATAAAAACTATTTACAAATACCAAACGCATATACAGATTCTGGTTCTTCTATTTTAAAAGAAGGTAGATTCTACAATATTGTTGTAAAGAATGGTAGTAGTTCTATCATATATCGTGATAAAATATTTGTAACAGATCAAACAATAGGTAATGGTAGTTTTACAATCAATAGTGGCGAATACACAACAAGCAACGCAGCAGCTATGAATGACGATGAATATGTTATAATATAAAAATATGAGTGATTTAAGAGTAATCAATTTAAGCACATATACAAGCCCAGAAATAAAAGAGGTGCGTAATAAAGAATATATCTTTTATGGTGAAGATAATATGTATTTTCAGTATTTAATTGATCGATACAACGGCAGCCCAACAAACAATGCTATAATCAACGGAATTAGTGAAATGATATTTGGTAAAGGTTTAGATGCAACAGACAGCAACAGAAAGCCAAATGAATATGCACAGATGAAAGTTTTATTTACTGATGATTGTGTTAGAAAATTATGTTATGATTTAAAATTAATGGGTCAGTGTGCCGTACAAGTTATTTATTCACAAGATCGATCTAGAATTGCTGAGTTAGAACACATTCCTGTCGAAACATTAAGGGCGGAAAAAAGTGAAGATGGTGAAATTAAAGCATATTATTACGCAAGTGATTGGACTAAAGTAAAACAAAATACAGAATTAAAAAGAATACCAGCCTTTGGTAAAAGTAAAGAAAGTTTAGAGATAATGTACATCAAGCCTTATAGAGCAGGTTTTTTTTATTACTCGCCTGTTGATTATCAAGGTGGTTTGCAATATAGCGAACTAGAAGAAGAAGTTTCAAACTATCATTTAAATAATATAATGAATGGTCTTGCCCCATCAATGCTTATAAACTTTAACAACGGGGTGCCAAACGAAGAAGAAAGAGAATTGATTGAGCAAAGAATATATCAAAAATTTTCAGGCAGCAGTAACGCAGGTAAATTTATCTTAGCATTTAATGATAACCCAGAAAGTCAAGCAAATTTAGAACCAGTACAATTAAGTGATGCACATAATCAGTATGAGTTTTTATCAAGCGAAAGCACAAGAAAAATAATGGTTAGTCATAGAGTTGTAAGTCCAATGCTATTGGGTATAAAAGATCAAACAGGTTTAGGTAATAATGCTGACGAATTAAAAACAGCTTCTATATTAATGGATAACACAGTTATTAGGCCGTTTCAAACGCTTTTAATTAACAGTTTTGAACAAATATTAGCTTATAACAAAATCAGCCTTAATTTGTACTTTAAAACGCTTCAGCCGTTAGAGTTTACAGACTTAGATAATGTTGAAGATGAAGAAACAAGAGAAGAAGAAACTGGTGTAAAAAATGAACTATCAAGTGATGTTTATTTAGATACTGAAAGTATGTCTGTTTTGGCTGATGATTTAATTTCAAAAGGTGAGGAAATGGGTGATGATTGGGAGTTGATTGATGAAAGACCAGCATTAGAAGATGAAAGCCAAATTCAAAGTTATTTTGAGTTTGCTAGTGTAATGACTGGCGATGCAAGAAAAAAAAGCAAACAAGATACAAGTTTATTTAAAGTACGTTATGCGTATTCTGGTGAATTGACAATAGACGAAGATGGCAAAGTAATTACAAGAGAATTTTGTAGAAAAATGCTGAACGCTAATCGAGTTTATCGTGTTGAAGATCTAAATAAAAAAAGCTTAGCAAATAAAGAATTTAGCCCTGCAGGTACAAATTTGGGTGGATATAATATATGGAAATACAAGGGTGGTGCCAATTGCCATCACGTTTGGCTTCGTAGAATATATTTAAAGAAAGGCAACAAAAAAATATCCGTAGGAAGAGCAAGAAAAATAATTAGTGCGTTACCAATTGATGACAGAAAAGGGGCTAGATTTGAAGGTCCAGCAGCACCAAAGAAAAACCAAAACCCAAGGGAAGTGGCTATGCGACCAATTGATATGCCAAACCAAGGATACTTAAACCCTAGATAATAAAATGGCAACTACTTTATTTATAACACGAAAACAATTAGTACAAAACACGATCCTTGATGGAAACGTTGATACAGACAAGTTTATACACTTTATAAAAATTGCACAAGAGATACATATTAGAAATTATTTAGGCACTGATTTGTACAATGCTATCGTTACAAAAATAAATGCTGGTAATTTAAGTGGCGCATATTTAACACTAACAACCACATACGTACAACCAATGCTGATACATTATGCTATGGCAGACTATTTGCCTTTTGCAGCATATCAAATTAAAAATGGTGGCGTTTTCAAGCATACAAGCGAAAATGCAGAAAGTGTAAGTAAAAATGAAATAGATTATTTAGTAAAAAAGGAAAGAGACATAGCTGAATATTATACAAGAAGATTAATTGATTATCTAAGCTTTAATAATAGTAGTTTTCCAGAATATACAAGCAACACAAATGATGATATATTCCCTGACAAAGATAGTTTATTTAATGGGTGGGTTTTATGAAAAAAAGAAACAGTAAACCTAAACAAAATAATGTAAAAAAATTATTAGTTTATTTAAAAAAAATAGTAAATGGCAACACTAACTAATACACAAATTTCGGTTACTTATGTAGGGCTACTAAAAACAACTGGTAGCACTATATTAGATTCAACACCTCAACAAATTACTGATGGTAGTGGTAACAACTCACAACTATTTTTATCTACTGCAAAAGTTGGTATTGGTGCAACTCCAAGTGGATCTGATACTCTACAAGTACAAGGATCAATCTCAATTACTGGTGATGGTAGTAACGCAACAACTTTAACAGAAAGTGGTAGTGGTGATTTTACTATTGATGTTGCTGGTGATTTAAGTCTTGATGCTGATGGTGGTGATATTCTTTTTAAAGATGCTGGTACTACAATAGGTACTTTTTCTAATTCTTCAACTGATTTTGTAATTCAATCAAATGTTTCAGATAAAGATATAATATTCAAAGGAAATGATGATGGTTCTACAATTACAGCTTTAACTCTTGATATGTCCGCTGGGGGTAATGCAACTTTTGCAGGAGATGTAACAACAAGTGGAGAAATTAAAATAATTGATTCCTCTGCTACTGGAAATCCAAAATTATCTTTTCACCAAACAACAAACGAAAGAGCATATATACAATATGCAGATACAGGAGAAAAACTAATTATTGATTCTGATGCAGATTTAGTACTTAATACAAATAATACAACAAGATTAACAATAGATAGTAATGGTGTTTCAACTTTTGGAGGTAACGTAGGTATTGGAATAACTTCACCCTCTGAAAAATTAGAGGTAGGTGGTCCAATAGTTTGGAATGGTTCTTTAATAGCTTCACAAACAAGTTCAGGTGTATTAGATAGATCAGGAGATAATATAAGAATCAGAGCATATGGTGCTAGCGCAGGAAGTGGAGTATTACAAATTAGAACTGGTGGAGGTGGTGATGACGTAGATACTTTAGCACTAACAATAGACTCATCACAAAATGCAACTTTTGCAGGTGATATAAGTATTTCTGTAGCTAAAAAATTATATTTTGGTGGTGGCAGTCATACTTATATAAGTGAGGACATTGATGATAGATTGAGATTCTTTACAGGTGGTACTGAGTTTATGAGGTTTACAGAAGATACTTCTGACATAATAAACTTTTATACAGATGCAACTTTTGCAGGAGACTTAAATGTATTAGATAGCAACACACTTAATATCGGTACTGGAAATGACTTAAAAATAAATCATAATGGGACCGATTCTTTTATAATAAACGAAACTGGAAACTTAAAAATTACGCAAGGTGCAAATGATAGTGATATAATATTTGAATCAGATGATGGAAGTAATGGTGTAGCTGAATATTTTAGAGTTGATGGTGGTGATACTAGTATAATTTTTTCTAAAACTATTAAACAAGCAGATAGTAAATATATATCGTTAGGTGATTCTTTTGATTTTCACTTTATACATAATGGTACAAGTAGTGTGATTACTAATTCAACAGGTAATTTAGAAATTACAAATGATGCAAATGACAAAGATATTATTTTTAATTGTGATGATGGCTCTGATGGTACGACTGAATACTTTAGGTTAGATGGAAGTAAAGGAGGTCAAGGTGGAGGGAGATTATTTACTAAATTTCCTGATAATAGTACTATTGCATTTGGTGGTGATTCGCTTGGTGATTTACAAATATACCACGATGCCAGTAACTCTTATATAGACCAAGTAGGAACAGGTGATTTATACATAAGAAATAATGTTGATAATAAAGACATACATTTTCAGTCAGATGATGGCTCAGGGGGTTTAACTGATTATATAAAATTAGATGGTACATATGGCTTAACACAAGTTGCTAAAACAATGCAATTTATTGATAGTGTAAAACTTTTGTTTGGTAATTCAGTACAACTAACAGGAGACTTGCAAATCTATCACGATGGTAGTAATTCTTATATAGACCAAGTAGGAACAGGTGACTTGATTATTCAACAAAGTATTGACGACAAAGATATAATATTTAAGTCTGATGATGGAAGTAGTGGAACTACTGAATACTTTAAAGTAGATGGTGGCGCTGAGCAAGTAATTTTTTCTAAAGAAATAAAACTTCTTGATTCTGTTCTTTTAAAAATAGGTGGTGGAGGTGATTTAAGACTTAGCCACAACGGTACAAATTCATTTATTACAAATAACACAGGTGATTTAACTATAACTAACAATACTAATGATGGTGATATTATATTTAAATCTGATGATGGCTCTGATGGTACAACAGAATATTTTAAATTAGATGGTGGTGATACAGAGGTAATTGTTAGTAAAGCTTTTACGTTTTTAGATAATGTTAAAGCAAAGTTTGGTGGTGGAAATGATTTACAAATCTATCACGATGGTAGCAATTCTTATATAAACGAATCAGGAACTGGAGTTTTAAGCATACAAAGTGATGGAACAGAAGTACAAATAAATAAAGGTGCTTCTGAATATATGGCTCGTTTTATTACAGATGCAGGTGTTAAGTTATATTACGACAATTCTTTAAAGTTTGAAACAACAAGTAGTGGTGTAGAAGTTTCAGGAGATATAACTTTAAACCCAACAAGTACAAGCAATAATGCTGCGCCTCACAAATTAGTATTTAAAGGTACTGATTATCAAGGTAACACAGACACATATGGTGAAATAGGCTTTGAAGATGACGGAAGCCTTACGCAAGACGGCTCATCTTTTTATATAAAAGGTAACTCTGATAGTGGTAGTTTATATAACATAATGACATCAGACGGATATGGTCAAATAACTTTTGGTTCTAATGTTTCTGGCGTTGCTACTTTAACTTGTACAGGAATTAACACAGGTCAAGGCACTAATGAGGTTTATGCTATGGATCAAAATGTTAGAACAACTGATGATGTAACTTTTGACGATATAACAGCAACAGGTATTGTAAATCTAGCAAACCTTAAAGTTAGTGGCGCACAAGGATCTGATGGTCAAGTATTAACATCGACAGGTAGTGGTGTAGCTTGGGAAGATGCAAGTGGTGGTGGTGGTGGTGCTTCGTCATTGAATGGTTTAAGTGATGTAACAATAGATGGAACGTCTGCTTATTTTATTAACATACCATCTGGTTTAAGTGGTAACCCAGCAAACAATCTTGTAATAGGTGATAATGCAGGTAATGCTTTGACTGATGGAAATTCAAACGTGATAATAGGACACGATGCAGGAGATGCTATAACGACAGGAGATTTTAATGTTTGTTTAGGTGTAGATGCAGGTACAGGACATACAACAAATTCTAGGTCTGTTTATATAGGGTATCAAGCAGGTAAATTAGTCAATGCTTCTAGTTCTGTTGTAATTGGTGAAAGGGCTTTAGATGCCTTAAGTGGTGCTTATAATCAGCATACAGTAATAGGTTCTCAGGCCTGTACAAGTACATCAAGTGGTAACCATCAAGTTGCTTTTGGTTATCAAGCATTAAACTCTCAAACATCTGGAAATAAAAATACGGCTGTTGGTTACGAATCTCTAGAAGATGTAACCACAGGAGACCATAATACAGCTTTAGGATATGAAGCAGGAGACCAAGTTACAGGTGAGCAAAACACACTTATAGGTGGATCAGCAGGTAGTAGTGGTACAAATGATTTAACATCAGGTGATAACAATACTATCATAGGTTATAATGCGGCAGCTAGTTCTGCAACAGTTAATAATGAAATAACTTTAGGAAACTCATCAATAGCTACTTTAAGATGTCAAGTAACAAGTATTACAGCTTTATCAGATAAAAGAGATAAAGAAAATATACAGCCATCAAATTATGGTTTAGATGTAGTAGATAAATTAAAACCTGTTACTTTTGATTGGAACACAAGAGATGGTGCAAAAGTAGGTCAAAAAGATTTAGGGTTTATAGCACAAGATTTACAAGAAGTAGATGATGAAAACTTAAAACTTGTATATGATAACAATCCAGAAAAACTTGAAGCTAGTTATGGCAGATTAGTGCCTGTGCTTGTAAAAGCAATACAAGAACTAAAAGCAGAAATTGAATTATTAAAATCTAAATAATGAGTACAACAATAAAAAGAAATACAGCAAGTATGGAGCAACAAGGTCAAGAGGGTATAGATAATATTCTAAACCAACTACCTATGCAATTAGATCAAATAGCAAACAATAAAAAAGTAGAAGCAATAGAAATACATTTTAAATATATACTTGCACAAGACATATATAAAAACGCTTTAACGGAAGAACAAATTGCAGAAATAGAAAGTTATTTACCAGAAAACTATGAAGATGACTTTATATAAGATTATTAAAAAAATAATGTCGTATATTTAAAATAAAAAATAATTATGAAAAAAATTAGTCAAGAAGAATTAAATTACATTAAAGAGATTTTATCAAGTATTGCTTTAAACGATCAAAAGATAGGTTTCAAAAATAGAAAATTACAAGTTTTAGAAGCTGAAATAAAACAATTATATCAAGATACTTTTCAGCTAGAAGCAGATCAAAAAAATCATATGGATAAACTAGAAGAAAAATATGGCAAAATAACAATTAATTTAGAGGATGGGAGTATAACAAAAGATGAAAAACAAGATTAGTGAAGATACAAATGTAACATTAGATTTAAAAACAATCAGTATTATAATAGGTGGTGTGATTGCTATTGCAACAACTTATTTTACTTTGCAAAGTAGCGTAGCATCAAATACAGATGATATTGAAAATTTAAAAACTGATGGGGTTTCAAGTGTTGAATTTCAATACAAGGACGAGCTAGTACGCTCAACAATAAAACGTATTGAAGAAAAACAAGAAACTATGAGTGATGATGTCAAGGAAGTAAAACAACAGCTTGACAAGATTGACGAGAGATTGTATCAAATAAGTAAAAACAGATGAAACTATGTGCAACGGTAACTGCCCTTTTTGTATCGTTTGCGACTTTGGCTCAAACTGAATCTATTTCGATAGTTCAGTACACGGCTAATTTCGCACAAAATATATCATTAAATGACTACAAAGATTACAATGTAGAAACTCTACTTATGTCTAATTCAAAAAAAATATTTGATAAAAAAGAAATTAAGTATTTACCCACTGTTATATTATATAATGATGGTGAAGAACAATTAAGGATAGAGGGTGATATAAGTTTAAAACTACCAGAAAATTGGAAGCAATTAGTAAACGAACATATAGATTTGTTATTGGAGCAACGCTTCTAAGTACGTTTACATTTGGCCAAATAGAAAAAGATAAAAAACTGCATTATGCAGCAGGTAGTGTTATTGGGGTTGCTGGTTATGTTTATTCATACGACAAACATCAAGATAAAAAAAGAGCAATGATCAATGGTGTTTGTTTGTCTTTTGCAGCAGGAGTAATGAAAGAGTTATATGATGGTGAAATTGCAAACGGTTATGTTGAGTTGAATGATGTATTAGCTACAACACTTGGTGGTATTACTTTTGTATATATAGCAAATTTATTAAACAAAAAACAAAACAAAACATATAGAAAATTAGACAAAATTAAAGGGGGTTATTATTATGAAAAAAACTATAAAAAAATTAATTACACTAATTATACTACTTTTTACGAGCTTGACTTTTACACAAGTTATAACACAAGACAAAGTAAAAAAAGTAAGAAAAAATAACATATTTAAAAAAGTATTTAAGTACTCTACATTTTATGGTGCATATAGTCAAACAAATTCAATACAAGCACCACAAACATTTATAGTTACACAAGAGAACGAATTACAAGAAACTACAAAGCGTTACCCATCTGATATGATGATGACTTATGGTTGGCGTAAATTAGCGCATTTTCAATACGAGGATCGTGATAAATTTTATGATGGTGATGAAAAAAATACAAGTGTTAAGTCAAGCATTGGTGCTTATAAAGGTTTAGAATACTTGGTAGAATATTCACGTGGTAGGCAACAAGGCAGAGAATTTAACAACCAAGAAATATTTATTAGATACCTTGCAAACTATTGGTTAATAAAAGGTGAATATCAAAAAAATGAGCTAGTAGATATAGATTACAAAAGTGCTGAACTAAGATTACGTTTACCTATTGGCAAAAAATTTAGTTTAAGTGGGGGTGCAATTTATCGTACATATGAAAAAGCATACGGACATAACCCTGTGCAAAAATATTTAGAGGACAATCCGTGGTGGGTTTTAGCATATGATTATGCTGGGCATACTGATAGTTTTTATGAGATGATTGATCCTTTTACTGGTGAAAACATTGGCTATGATTATCAATGGTTTAATCAAGAGGGGCAGTTAATTGCAGCAAGTGATGCAGATTATCGTATGGGGGTTTTTACTAATGTAGTAAATAGATACAATCGTGAGCAGCTTTCAATGATAGGTGGTTTTGCAGATCTTGCACCAGTGGTTGGTATTGATTTTTACCACTATAAAAAAAGTCATTGGATACATTTATACGGAAGTGTAATGACAAAACATAAATTAATGAGTGGTGATGAAAGATATTCGTATGGTAATTATGTAGATGGTGAATGGGTTGATTACTCTGCTGGTGGTGTGTTTGGTTTTAAATTTGGAAAATTCGGAGTTTTTAGCGAACTTACACTCCAAAGGTACTGGGATAGAAACATCAAACAAATTAAAATAGGAATTAATTTTAAAATATGATACATTTTTTAGAACACCTGACGGGTATGTGTGGTGAACCGCACCTTAATTTATTAACATTGTTTTTTATTTTTATATTATTCAAAACTATATATAAAAGAAAAACACAAATTTAAAATTATATTATGTGGAAATTAACAAAAAAGTATTTTTATGATCTATGGGTTTATATGTGGGGAATGACCACAATTGACGAAAGAGCAAAAGCAACAGGCAAAGAAATAAAGCGTAGAACAAGAAATGTAAAAAAAGAACTTCAAGACGTTGGCAAAGCAATGAAAGAAGTTGGTAATCAAATAGGTGATATTGATGATGCAGTAAAAGGGAAAAAAAGAAAAGGTAGAAAAAATGGAAAAAATAAGTGAACATATTTCGTATAAGGAAGCAGTATATAGTGCAACTGCAAAACGCAAAGGCATAGACAATAAACCAACTAAAAAACAAGTTGAGAATATGAAGCTGATAGCTGAAAAGGTTTTTGAACCATTGCGTGAATGGGTTGGTGGTGCAATAAAAATTAATAGTTTTTTTAGAAATAAAGCTACTAATCAAGCCGTTGGTGGAAGTGATACTTCAATGCATTGTAAAGGTTTAGCAATTGATCTTGATGACATTTATGGATACAAAACAAACGCTGAAATGTTTTACTATATATGTGAGCATTTAGAGTTTGATGTTGCTATATGGGAGTTTGGCGATGATGAAAACCCAAATTGGATACACGTAAGTTATAGACCAGATGCAAACAGAGGCAAAATATTAAAAGCAGTGAAAGAAAACGGCAGAACTAAGTACGAATATTTTAAAATATGAGCAAAAAAAAGTTTTCTGAAACTAAAGTCGGACAATTTTTGTTAAATAAAGGCAGTAGTCTATTTAATGTTGTGGGTGATGTGTTGCCAGACAATGGTCTTTTAGGCGTTGTAAAGAATTTAATTGACAAAGATGATACAATGCCCCAACAAGACAAGGAAATGGCCTTAGAACTAATTAAACAAGATCAAATAGAAATGCAAGAGGTTACCAAAAGATGGGTGGCTGATGCTTCTGCTGGTTGGTTACAAGCAAATGTAAGACCATTAACACTTATTTTTTTTAGTGTTGCTTATGTAGTAGGGTGGTATTTAGATTACCCACTTGAAAGCATTACTGGTTTGTTAAGTTTAATAGTTGGTGCTTACTTTGGATCTCGTGGTGTTGAAAAAGTTATGGGTAACAACAGACACAAGTAATGCCACGCAAAGCAATAATAAACATATATAAAAGTAAATCAAGAAAACGTAAAGGTATTCACTCAAAAACAAAAAGCAGTAAATTAAAAACAAGTAAAAATTACTTAAAAAAATATAAAGGTCAAGGTAGATAATATATCTTATAAGTGTTTTATATTTATTAGTTATATATATTTACTAGTAATTTATATAGTAGTACTTATATATTAATATAAAAAAAATTTTGAAATGGCAAAAAGAAAACAACTAATAAAAAAATTAGATACTGTTTTCAGTCAATATATAAGAAGAAGATATGCTAAAAATGATGTTGCAGAATGTTTTACTTGTGGTAAAAAAGATCACTGGAAGAAGTTACAATGTGGTCATTTTCAATCAAGAAAGCATTATTCAACACGATGGGACGAAACAAATTGCCAGGTGCAGTGCGTTGGCTGTAATATGTTTAAAGGGGGTGAACAATATAAGTTTGGTTTAAAGCTAGGTGAAAAAAAAGCAAAAAAACTATATATGTTAGCTAAACAAACAAAAAAAATTGCTAACTTTGAATTGCTAGAAATGATTGAGTATTATAAGAATTTGAACGCATCCCTCACTACTTCTTAGAGGGGTTTATTTATGTTTATTTATAAAGAGGGGGTTTTTCATTACCCCCTTTTTTTGTGTAATTAAAATATTTTTATTATTTTAGCTATATAAATAAATAAATAACATAAATAAAATGCCAAAATTAATAGAATTAAAATCAGTTGGTTGCCATATTGATATTACAGGTACGATTTATCCTACCTTTAAAAATGGTGAACCAGATCTTAAAAACCCAACCCCTTTAAAAGAATGTAGCCAAGAATGGTTTGACAAATTAGAGGGTGTGGATAAATGGTGTGTTAGATTTTTTACTCCAAACTTTTATGAATAATTTAGAAATAAAAACAACAAAAGATTATAGCATATTTAAATATGTTGTAGGAAACAGAACAGTAAACACCAGAAACAAAAACAGGTTAAAAATTTCAATTAATAAGATAGGACAACAAATGCCTATGCTTGTATCAGAAAAAGATCCTATTGATAATAAATACCCTATAATAGATGGTCAACATAGACTAGAAGCAATTAAATCACTTCACATACCTGTTGATTTTATAGTATCAACTAAAACCAACACAGATTATATAGATGAGTTACAAGTAAGTAAACAATGGACGGCAGTAGATTTCTGTAAAAGAAATGCAGCTTTAGGAAGTATAAATTGTAAAAAAGCTCTTAAGATCGCTTATCAATGGAATGCAGAAACAAAATCAAAGTTTACCATTCTAAATGTTTTAGATCTTTTAAATAAATCAATAGGTAGCTCAAAACAACTTTTAAAAAATAAAAATTATCAGATTGATTTAGATAGAGCTACAAGGGTGTATCAAGCGTGTTATGTTTTAGGGAAATACCCTAATCAGTTTTCTAATGTGTTTGCAGCAAGATTAGTTACAGCTTTAAAAAGATTAGATTTTAAAGTAGGAGGACTAGATATAAAATTAATGGAAAAAATAGCTAAGAAACATTATCTTAATTATTATCAAAGTATTTCAGATCAATTACAGTATATGTATGATCTTTATATAAAGTACAATAAATAAAATGTCCAAGATTAAGAAATATAACACTATGAATAAACAAAAATATAAACAAAAAATAAAAGCAGTAGCAATATCTTATTTAGGTATTATATTAATACTAGCTTACTTAATACTTACAAAATGAAACAACCACTAACATACGAAGTAGAATATTGGTTTTTAAATATGCACCCAATAGAAAGCTACGACTTTAGAATACAAAAAGTTATAGCAACAACACCAGAGGAAGCACTAAAAGCAATTGAAAAATCAGCACCCCGAGGTTCTAAAGGTTTTAAAATAGTTAATTATGACGGGTAGTGCAGATTTATCAAGACTAAGACAAGCTGAAATTGAAGCCCTTAGAAAAAGAAACAAAGAACTAGAGGCATCAAATAAAAGACTTTTAAAAGCAATTAAAGAATTTATAGAAGAATATAAAAAATTAGAACAAATAAAAAGAAAATAAACAATTAAAAAAAACAATATATGACTTACAAAGCAATATTAAAAAGCGTTGAAGCTAAAGAAAGCTGGGTAACTGATGGCAAAGAGTGGACAAAATATGTGTTTACATTTGACAATGGTCAAGCCCCATTTGTTTATCGAACTGATGAATTAAATTATCAGAACGGATCTGAATTAGAATATGATTTAGATAAAAACAAAAATTCAGCAAGAATAATAACAAAAAACCCTAAAGCAAATCAAACTGAGGTATCATATTCAACTACTAAAGATAATGTACAAACATATATTATTAGACAAAGTAGTATGAATCGTGCAACCGATCTTTATCAAGGGCAGTTGTTTGACTGGGAAAAAGAAGAAAATAGAAAAAAATTAATTACATTAGCAAGAGAAATAGAAAAATACGTACACAATGGATAAAATAAAATTTATAAGTGGCTTGTACCCGAAGCCTGCAAAAGTTGACTGGGTAAAGAGTGATGTTTCAGTAAACATTGAATTACTAATTGAAGAACTCAAAAAGCTAAAACCAAAAGCAACTAAAGGGTTTATCAATCTTTCTTTGTGTGAAAGCAAAGCTGGTAAGCAATATTTTAAATTAAACGATTATAAGCCAAAAGAAGTAACAGCTTCGGAACATAGCCCAGATCGTGATGATTTGCCATTTTAAAATAATTTTATAAATTAGCAATATGCCAATAAGCAACGAGATCTTTGAAACTTATCGTATGCAAGAAAGGTTACGAAAACAAACTGATGCTATTAAATTTTTAGCTGATGAGGGTTTTACGATTTTAGATACAAAAGGTAACATAATAAATAAACATAACATAAATGACCAAAATAAACCAAAATGGAACTACCAAAAAAAATAGGCCATCAATAAAGCAAAAATTAAAGTATATACAAAGTAGATTAGAGTGGTACGATTTATTTACAGATTATATTTATCATTATTACACAAATCAATATAATCAAGCTTGTGAATTTGCAGATAGAATGATGGAAGATGCTGATTAATTTTGACGATCAGATTGACAAACTTATTAAGGTACGCAAAGGTGAATCACAAGAGGGCTTTAAATTAGATATACCTGAAATTGATGAATACTTTAGATTTAAAAAAGGCAACTTTAATTTAATATTAGGCCACGCCAACGCAGGAAAAACAACCATTACTTTATATTTAATGCTGTTATATACTATAGCACATAAATTTAAGTGGTTAGTTTTTTCTAGTGAGAACGATCCTCATACGATGATAAAAAAATTAATTGAGTTTATGGAAGAAAAGCCTATAAACTTAATTACTGAAGAAAAATTTAACGAACACGCAAAATTTATTTATAAGCATTTTAAGTTTGTAGAAGCGCAAGAACTTTATACTTACAAACAAATTATTAAGCTTGGGGAAAACATTAACAAGGTTTGGAAGTTTGATGGCTTTTTAATTGATCCTTATAATTCACTATCAATAGATCGAGATATATTAAAAGGAATTAATAAACACGATTACGACTACCAAGCAACTACTGAAATGCGTAACTTTTGTAAAAAGCAGAACGTATCAATATGGCTAACAACACACGCAGCCACAAATGCATTAAGAATTAAACACCCAATACAACACGAATACGCTGGACACCCCATTCCACCTCTTGCAGCAGATGTTGAGGGTGGGGGAAAATTTGTAAATCGTGCAGATGACTTTCTTGTAATTCATCGTTATACGCAGCACCCTACTGAATGGATGAACCTACAGATACATATACGCAAAGTAAAAGACAATGATACAGGGGGCAGACCCACACCAATTGACACCCCCATTATACTTAAAAGCATAAAAAACAACGTCGGTTTTGAAATTAATGGAAAAAAAACAGTACTTTTATCTTTATTGGAAAGAATTAAAGCACCGTTTTGAATGTCTTAAAGAAGCTAACTGACAAACATAAAGACTGGATTGCTATTGTTAAATCATTTGGAGTAGATGATTACGCAGAGGATCTTGTGCAAGAAATGTACGTAAGAGTTATAAAATATTTACGTAATGGAAAAGATCTGTCTTATGGTGATGACATTAATTACTACTATATATATATGATGCTTAGGCATATGACTACAAATTTGCAAATAAAAAAATCTAAATTTAATGTTATAAGTATAGATAATTATATAAACAAAATAGGAAAACAAACACCAATGGGTTTTAATATAGAAGAAAAATACAAAGAGGTTATTAAAAAACTAAATGAGTTGCATTGGTACGACAAGCAAGTATATGAGATTATTGAGGGTGGCACAAGCATAAAAGAGCTATCAGAAAAAAGCCACATTAGTTATTATAGTTTATATAGAACATATAACAAAGTAAAAAAAATATTAAAAGAAATATTATGAGGTTAGGTGATTTGGTATATTACATAACAAAGTACACTGGCATAAGGTATATATGGAAAAAAATATACCCAGATTGTGGCTGTGATAAACGCAGAGAAAAATGGAACAAGATAAAGCTTTAGATAAAAAAACTTGGAAAGAAGTACACGCAAGAATTAAAGGTGAAATAACCTTAGAAGATTTCAAAACAATGTGTGAGCTACACGCTAAGTATTTAAATCACAAATATACCGAGCCGAATTTTTGTAGCTGCAACAACAAAGAGATTAAAAGATGGATACAACAAGTAAATAATTGTCTAAGCTAGAAAATATACATAAATTTGAGAAAGCTATATGCTGGATATTGAATTTCGATGGCTGGAATTTAAAATGGTCAGGATCAAAATTTGAACATTATGACGCCAAAGGTTTTACTCCAAAAGGTTACCCCTGTGTAATTGAGATGAAATTTAGAAATGATTACTATGAAGATAAATTACTTGAAAAATATAAATATGACAAGCTAATGAAAATGGATAAAGATATTGTTAAGTTATATTTTGTAAATGATCCTAAAGGTAATTATATTTTTTGGCTTAACAAATTAGAGTTAACTAAAGCTAAAGACTTTTGGTGTCCAGAGACTTCTTTTTGGGGAAGCAAGAAAGTAAAAAAAAAATGCTATTTATTAAATGAAAATCAAGCAGTAATTAAAAACTTAAATAAATGAACATAGATCAAAGAGTATATTATGAATCACAATTTAATTTAATTGGCCACACACTATGCAAATATTTTGAAGAATTAAATGCAGATGATCCTAGAAGAAAACAGCTAGGTTCAATGATGAGGTGCCTTACAAATATGTACACGTTTACAAATTCGTTAATGATTGACGATATGTATAAAACAAAAAGGCTACAACAATTAGTTAATGATTATAATAAAGACACACAACAATTAAATAATAAAATAAATGAACTCAATACAACTATTAGATTCAACAACTTGGAACAAAGCAGATTTGCTGACCAAGATGATGAGCGATGATTTTTACTACAACTATTTAGGCAAGGCAGCATTAAGCAGCTCAATTGTAAAGAAATTATTAAAAAGCCCAAAAAGTTATTACTACACAACGAAGTACGGCAGCCCTATGACATCAGCATTAAGAATGGGTAGGCTATTGCATCAATCAATATTAGAGCCACACCTATTTGAAAAATACACTTTTGTAGAATGCAAATCAAGAACAGCAAAAATATTTAGAGATACAATAAAAGAAAACGAGGGCAACGAGCATACAATATTTACTGCAAAGGAAAAATCTGAAACTGAAAGACTGCAAGATGCGTTGTTAAAAAATGAATCAGCACTAAGGCTTATGAGTGATTCTGAATTTGAAGTTCCAGCAATTGATATGATTGAGGGCATTCCTTTTCGTGGTAAGGCTGATATAATAGCTGAAAATAAAATGGTAGATATAAAAACCACATCTTCAATAGATAACTTTGTAAATAAAAGATCTCAGTTTAGCGCATATGCTTTTGATTACGATATACAGGTTTACATTTATTGTGAGCTTTTTAACAGGTCTTTTCATCAGTTTAAATTTCTTGTCATTGACAAACAAACGCTTGATATTGGTATCTTTGGTGTTAGTGAGGAATTTTATTTAAGTGGAATGCAAAAAACATTTCAAGCAATAGAAAGGTACAAACAATTTTTTAACACTGATAACGAAATAGATTTAAATAGTTACACAATAAACGGAATATTATGATAGTAGATATTAGCAAAGTAAAATACAACCCAAAAAACCCTAGAATAATTAAAGATTATAAATTTAAAAAGCTGGTCAAAAGCCTTAAAGACTTTCCAGAAATGTTAGAAAAAAGGCCTATAGTAGTAGATGAGGATATGATTGTGCTGGGTGGTAATATGAGATTAAAGGCCTGTCACGCAGCAGGGTTTTCAACAGTTCATATTTTAGTAGCAGAGGGTTGGACAGATGAACAAAAAGATGAATTTATTATTAAAGATAATAGCAGCTTTGGTGAATGGGACTGGGATATTTTAGCAAACGAATGGAACCCAAGCCAAATAAACGACTGGGGTTTGGATCTGCCAAAGGTATATTTTGAAGATGAGGAAGAGCCACAGCTTGATAAAGATATATTTGATCACGAGCTAGATACGTATATAAATGCGAAAATAAAACAGATTACTTTATATTTTAATTCTGATGAATATGAAAAAGCCATAGCTGATTTAGAAAAAATAAGAGAAAAAGAAAATCTAACCGATAACACACAAGTATTTAAATTTTTGATTGATAAATATGGAATATAAAATTGCCATACCCTCTTATAAAAGATCTGAAACAATTAAAAACAAAACTTTAAAATTGTTAAATGATTATAGTATTGACAAAAAACGCATTACAATATTTGTAGCAAACAAAGAAGAAGAAACCATTTATAAAAACACCTTACAAGATGAATATAAAATAGTGGTTGGCGTGCCAACAATTGGAAAACAAAGAAACTATATAGAAAAATATTATAAAGAGGGTACAAGACTAATGATGTTTGATGATGATATAGAAAAGGTGCAAAGAAAGGTAAAAGCAAAACTTGTTGATGTTGTTGATTTAGAAAAAGAAGTTTTTTACAAGGGCTTTAAAACTTGCGAAATGATAAATGCAAAAACGTTTGGAATATATGCAGCTTCAAACCCATACTTTATGAAGAACAGAATATATACAAAAATTTGTTATATAATAGCAAGTATGTTTGGCGTTATTGTTGAACACGATCCTTTTTTAGAAAGGGTTACAAATCACGGAGAAGATTATGAATATAGCATAAGGCAGTATATAAAAAACAAAAAGTTAGTTAGGCTAGATTATCTAACAGTAAAATCAAACTATTATAAAGAAGAGGGTGGCCTACAAGAAATAAGAACAAAGAAATATGTATATGATTCTATATATCAAATACAAAGTATGTTTCCAGAACTTTGTCAAATGTATATTAGAAAATCAACAGGAAACGCAGAATTAAGATTAAAAGATACAAGATGAAAAGAATAGACGTAGAAAGAAAAGAAATAAATAAAAAAGATTACATTAGAAGAACTGCAAGATTAAGTGATGTATCAAGGCATATAAAAGAAGATGCAATTGTATATCATAATGGAAGGCCAATATTGTTATACAAAGTATTATCTACACCACCAAAAGATGTTAGATGGGCAGTAAAAAATATTAAGTATTCAACAGGCAAAAGAACACACGGACTAGTAAACACAAGTGCAGTTTTTGGATATAGCCCAAGGCAAGAAAACAAACACGACTATTGCACCTCATCAGCAATGGGATATAATACACCAAAGCAACATTACATTATCAGCAACTTTGCTAAACAAATACAAAAATATTATAAAGATTACTTTCAAGAAACTTACAAACAACACAAAGAAAAAGTAAATGAAAAAGTAAAGGATCAATGGGTAATAAAAGATACAGTATTCACAAGTGGCATAGTAAACAAAAACAACCAACTAAAATACCATTTTGATAGTGGTAATTTTAAAAACGTATATAGTAATATGCTTGTGTTTAAAAGTGATGTAATGGGTGGGCATTTGGTTATACCTGAAATAGATATATCATTAGAGGTTGCAGACAATAGCGTAACAATATTTGATGGTCAAGACTTATTGCACGGAGTAAGCCCAATTGATTACAACAATTCAAAGGCATATAGATATAGTATTGTTTATTATTCGCTAGAACGTATGTGGCAATGTATGACAATTGAAGAAGAAGTAGATAGAATCAGAGAAAAGAAAATGATAAGAGAACAAAACAGATTAAAGCCAGAACACCTTGATACTCTGCGACAAAGAAAAAAAGAAGCAAAAGACTACAAACAAACAATTGAAAATGAACAAAAGTGAACACATTAAAAAAGCACTAATTGAAGCTTTAGAAAAATCATTAGGCATAGTAACTACTGCTTGTAAACAAGTAGGCATAGGCAGAACTACCTTTTATAATTATTATAATGATGATTTAGAATTTAAAGCACAAGTAGATGATATAGCTAATATGAGTTTGGACTTTGCCGAAAGTAAATTATTAGAGCAGATTAAAGACAATTCAACAGCAGCTACCATATTTTATTTAAAAACAAAAGGTAAGAAAAGAGGCTATGTGGAAAGACAAGAGATTACTGGTGCTGATGGTGTGCCTACAAATGTCAAAATAGAAATAATTGAAAATGCAGATAAGCCTAAAAACTAATATTGTATTTAAGCATTTAGTAAATAGTCAAAAGAAAATAATAGTTAATCAAGGTGGAACCAGATCAGGAAAAACATTTAACATTCTTTTATATATTATTTTTTATTATTGCCTTAATAACTCTGGCAAGACTATCACAATTTGTCGTAAGACTTACCCAGCACTAAGAGCAACAGTTCTCAGAGATTTTATAAATATATTAAGAGAACAAAATTTATATTCAGAAGATAATCACAATAAATCAAGCAGCGAGTATAATCTTTTTGGCAATTTAATTGAATTTATTTCATTAGATCAGCCTGTTAAAGTTCGAGGAAGAAAGCGTGATTTGTTATTTATAAACGAAGCAAACGAATTATACTGGGAAGATTGGCAGCAATTGTTATTTAGAACAAGCGAAAAGATAATACTTGATTACAACCCAAGTGAAGAGTATCACTGGATATACGATAAAATAATTCCACGAGAAGATGCTGACTTTTTAAAAACCACATACAAAGATAACCCCTTTTTAGAACAGGCATTAATTAAAGAAATTGAAAGGCTACAATATACCGATGAACAATACTGGCAAATATATGGGCTGGGTGAAAAGGGAATCAGCAAAGCCACAATATTTAATTACGTTGAATGCAATCAGATACCAGAAGATGCCGACTTTGTTTCTATGGGTATGGACTTTGGCTTTACAAACGATCCAACGGCATTAGTATCGGTATGGAAGAAAGAATCAAATTTATATATAAAAGAATTATTATACAGAACAATGATGACAACAGGAGACATACATAGCTATTTCAAACAAATAATTACAAAAGAACTAATATATGCCGATAGTAGTGAACCAAGAATAATTGAAGAATTAAGGCGAATGGGCTGGAAGATCCGTGCTAGTTTAAAAGGCAGAGATAGTGTAAACGCAGGTATTGATTTATTAAAAAGGTTTAAGATTCATATACACAAAGATAGTACCAACGCCATTCAAGAATTCAGGAATTATAAATGGAAAGAAGATAAAACAGGTAAGCTAACCAACACCCCAGAAGATAAAAACAATCACATAACAGATGCAGTAAGATATGCAACCTACTCAATATTAAGCAAACCAAACTTTGGTAGATACGCAATTCAATAAAAAAATTTGGAAGATTGAAAAATATTTATTATTTTTATGTTATAAATAAATATAAATAAAATGAAAAATAAATTTGAAATTATCGGCTATCATCTTGACTTTTATTGTGGTCATAAATTTATGGGATCAATAAAAACCGAAAAACCTAAAGATGATTTATATGGCTATTACAGCAGGAAAAAATATGTTTGTGATAAAGATATCAAGCTTGGAAAAAAAACTATTAGAAAAGGTATTGAATATCATACTGAGGTTATACCATTGATGGGTAAATTTAAAGGAACGCAAGAAGAAAAAATACAGCATATGGTTCAATCAAAAGTTAGCTATGGGATTTAATAAATATCAATTTATAGAAGAACTACGAGAGCATCTTGCTGATGAGTTTGGTTGCCCACATTGTGTTGAAGAAAAAGGCGAGAAATATCAGGAGCCAGATCAAGAAAAAGTATATGAATATATAAACGAATACTGTGCTAACTATACAATATATTACTACAAATGCTGGGATATATGTAAAGAATTATCTGCAAATAATTTTTATATTGATGAGCTTGGAATCAACGCAAAAGATATAACCGAACTAGCCTTTTGGTCATTGAGATTTTTTATTGATGAGCAAATGGGCGTTTACAATCCAAAACCAAAAGAATGCGAAAAAGAAATAAAATAATACACCCAGCTTTAAAACCAAACTGGGAAAGCCTAAGCCGAGAGGAACAGGTTCAAGAAATGCTTTACTGGAAACAAAAAAGGTAGAGTAGATTTTTCATTATATGTTTAGTTTAATTAAGGGTGGTTGTGAGACTGCCCTTTTTTTTTATAAATTAGTAAATAAAATTGTTATATAATTATGAGAATTAAAATCAACATTCCAGAAAGCTTGCAAGATATTACATTAGGACAGTATCAAGACTACCTAGAGGCACAAGAAACAATAGATGATGATTATCAGTTAGGATCTCGAATGATAGAAATATTTTGTAATATTCCAGTCAAAGATGTTTTTCAATTTCGTATGAGCCATATTACAAATATTCAAAAAACATTAATCAAGATATTTGAAAACAAAACAGAAACTTTAATTAATAGGTTTACTGTACACGATATAGAGTTTGGCTTTATTCCTAGTTTAGATGAAATGACGTTTGGTGAATATGTTGATATTGATACCTACATAAAAGATTGGAAGCAAATGCACAAAGCTATGGCTGTACTATATAGACCGATAGATACAAAATATGATGATAGATATAGCATCCTTAATTATGATGGTAAAGAAACTGATATAATGAAAGATATGCCGTTAGCAGTTTGTTTTTCTTCCATTGTTTTTTTTTACAATTTAGGAATCGAGTTGTCGCAAATTATGATGGGCTATATGGAGCTAATGACTCCGACACAAAGACAGCAGTTGGAGGCTTTGCAAGTAAGTGGGGGTGGTATCAGTCAATTTTCGCACTCGCTAAAGGTGATGTTAGAAGATTTGAAAATATCACTGGACTAAATATGCATCAGTGCTTGATGGCATTAGAATTTATGAAAGAGAAAAACGAATTAGAAATGAAACAAATAAAAAATAGAAGATGAGTGGAGCAAGAGGTTTTTACTTATTAACTGAAACAATTAAAACAAACTTGTTAGCTGATGAAAATGTAAATACAGTTACAACAGGTGATATTACTAAAATAGATTTATCTAAACAAACCATATATCCATTGAGCCATATAATAATAAACAACGTATCACAAGAAGATCAAGTATTAAGATTTAATATAAGTGTATTTTGTATGGATGTAGTTGATGTAAGCAAAGAAGAAACGACTGATATATTTAGAGGCAATACAAATGAACACGATGTTTTAAATACTCAACTTGCCGTAGCTAATAAATTAATTGAAACACTGAGGGCTGGTGATTTATACACAACAAAATATCAGCTTGACGGATCGGTAACTTGTGAACCTTTTTATGATAGGTTTGAAAATGAGGTTGCTGGCTGGGTTGCTAGTATGGATATATTAATACCAAATGATATAAATATCTGTTAATGGAATTAAATAAATTAAATGATATAATGCGTGAGTTTGTTCGACAAGTAGTTGTTGAGGCAAGAGCAAATGTGCCTTTTAAAAAAACAAGTAGTAGGTTAAAAAATAGTATTAATGGTGATTATATTCCTGAAACACAAACTGCATTTTTTACAATGCTTGAATATGGTAAGTATCAAGATCTTGGTGTAAAAGGTACACAAAGTGGAGAAAGTGTAGGTAAAAAATATTATGGCTCACAAGCAAAGGAATATAAATATACTACAAAAATGCCACCACCAAGAGCATTAGATTCTTTTGTGGTGCGTAAAGGTCTTGCGCCTAGAGATTCAAAAGGTAGGTTTTTACCTAGAGCAGTAAACAAAGTTGGCTTTCAAAAGTCATTAGCATTTTTAATTGCAAGATCAATATTTGGCAAAGGAATAAAGCCCTCATTATTTTTTACAAAACCATTTATAAAGTATTATAAAGATTTACCAAATAAAGTAGCCAAAGCATTTGGAGATGATTTTGAAATTGATATAACTAAAAAATTAAACCCATAATGGCTATACAAAAAGTAAATATAAACACACCTATATATATCAAAGTAGCAAATGCTAACTTAAATAATTGTCAATTAACTATTGCAATATATACTGGTGCATTTCAAACATCACCAACAACAACATATACACTTAGAAAAAACGAAGTAGCAAACAATAACTATGTAATATTTGAAATAGGGGAGTTAATAAAGGATTATATTGCATATGACTTTAGTGGTACGTTTGGTGATAATGGAATTAATTTATGGGTGCAAACAACAGCAACGCCTTTTAATAGTAGCAATACAGCACTTGATGCCGTAACTACAATAATGGCAGCGTTTGATGGGTATGGATATTTTGAAGATGGTTTTACAACAGTATCTACAACAAACAGCGCAACAACACAAACCTTAAATGCTCATAAGGGTAATGGGTTTTTGTTAATGTCAAACTCAAAGATTATTAGAAAAACAAGTGAGGTTTTAAAAATACCAGTAGTAACTAATTTAAGTGTCAATTCAGGTTCAGATACTTTCACAGGAGCAACAACTGTTACATTTAAAAACGGATCATCAACAGTTTCAAGTGTTACAATTGCAACAGGTGTTACAAACACGACATCTATGATAGAATATGCAACAAGCACAACGGCAACAATAACTTCCGTTGAAGTAGCAAGTTCATTAAAAACATCTACGCTAGAAGTAATAGAAGATACTTGTAAAAAGTTTGATAATGTAGAGGTTTATTTTATAAACAAACAAGGTGCAATACAAAGAGCAAACTTCTTTTTAAAATCAACACAAACATTAAACGTAACAAAAGAAACATTTAAAAGCAATACATTAACAACAGCAGCAAATTATTCAAAGAACAACCATCAATACAAAACAAGAAATATAAATAGCAGACAGTCACTAACAATTAATAGTGGTTATGTGCCTGATGACTTCAACCAATTAATTGAAGAAATATACGCATCATCTAGGGTTTGGATAAACGGCTCGGCTATTGGTGGTGATGGTAACACACGGGCACAATATTATCCTGTAATTGTAGAAAGTAAAAGTGTAACATTTCAAACAAGCTTAAACAATAGACTTGCTAACTATGAACTACAATTAATATATGCGTACGATAGAATTAATACCATTAGATAATGAACAAGGTAGGTTTAGCTATACCAGATATTATATTAGATTCTGCTCAGCCAGATCCTGATTTATGGCAAAATGAAAACACTTTCTGGCAAAGTGCAACAAGAATATGGAATGTAAACAATTTAATTACTGACATTGATTATCAAAGGCTTGACTTGTTTGAAGATGAACAAATAAAACTTACACAAACAATTCAAGATATAAAAGACATAGAAAAAGTATTTACAGATTTTAGTCAAAGTTTTAATTTACCAGCATCAAAAATAAATAACAAATTATTTAGACATTATTACAGAACCGATATACAACTTGTTACTATTGGTAATGAAGTATTTAATGCTAATACAAAATTAACAGCAAGATTAGAATTAAATTACAGACCATTTAGACAAGGGTATATAGTATTAAATCAAGTTAAATTAAAAAACAATCAGCCAAGTTCTTATAACATTACTTTCTTTGGGGAAACAATAACACTAAAAGATAGATTAAAAGATAGAAAGTTAAGTAGCTTAAACTTTAGCCAATACAATCACAACTATAATGTAGCAACAGTTAAAGAGGGTTTAGAAACTTTCGTTACAACATTAAGTGGAAATACAACCTCAACAGCTCATATTATATACCCACTAATATCACATACACAAAGATTTATATATGATAGCACGGCACAAGGAGTTTTAACAACACAAGCAAGATCTGATACAACAAGAAACCTGTACGCTCCATCAAGTGGTGCAAGTCAAAGTACATCAGGTAGTGGTGATACAGAAAGATTAGGCACAACAAAAGGAATACAATTTAGTGATTTAAAACCAGCTATAAGAGTAATAGATATTTTAGATGCAATAGAAAATGATCCTGATATTGATTTAGAATTTACAACAGACTTCTTTATAACAACAGGATACTTTGGTGATTTGTATATGTGGTTGCATAGAAACAAAGGTGATATAGGAGTAACACCAACAGGATCAAGTGATGTAAGCACAATATTAGTTGATACCATTGAAAGTTTTACTGGTGATACTTCATTGTTTTTTGATGACAATGGTACTGCAAATTTTGTACCTACATTTATAGGTGGTGTATTTACTTTTAGAGTTGCACAATCTGGTCCAGTTCAAGATTTAGAAACTGAGGAAATGAGTATAAATTGGACTATAACTTCAAGTGATACAAGTAAAAACTTTACTGCAAGGATAAAAGATTTTACAACTGGTGAACCTATAATTTTTCAAGAGTATGGCAACACAAACCCTCTTTCATTAAGTGCAAGTTTTTCTGCACCTGATGTAGATGGTGCATTAGAAGAAAACAAAGTTGTGTTTGAGATTGAAACAACAGAAACTTCTTTGCCTCTTACATTTACAATGACGTTTACAAAAACACTTACATTCTCTGATACTACTGGTCAGCCTGAGGTTTTAACTTTTGTTGTTACACCAGGATCTATTAGTCCATCATCTTTGGTTGATACTATTATTGTATCTGAACAAATACCTGATATTACTATTATTAACTTTTTAACAGGTTTATTTAAAATGTTTAACCTAACTGCATTTATTGAAAGTGATGTAAGTAGTTCTGATTATGGTAAGGTAAGGGTAAGAACACTTGATAGTTTTTATTCAAGTGGTACAAGCAGAAACATTACAGAGTTTGTAGATACAAGTAATGGCGAAAGTGGTTTTAGTGTGCCATTCAATGATATTGAATTTAAATTTGAAGAACCTAAAACATTTGCAGCATTTTTCTTTGATAAAATAAATGGTAGAGAATATGCAAGTGCAAAAGCATCAACAACACAAAATAGTGGCCGTGATCCAAGATTAAATAGGGGGCAAGATTATAGGATCAAATTACCTTTTGAAAAAATGTTTTATGAAAGATTAATTAATGTAAACAACAATGCAACTACTGGTGTCGCTTTCGGTTATTTTGTAGATAACGATCAAAACCCAACAATAGCAAAACCATTATTATTTTTACGTGAAACAACTACATCAGAAAGAATACAGGTTTTTGATGGTGGTGGTGCAGGTACACCAGCAAGTATTCAATCTTATAATAGGCCAACTAATTTTAGACCAGGAACAGAAACAAGAGTTATTTCAGTAAGTGCTTCTGAATCAAGTAACTACACATTTGAGTTTATTAATGGTACAACATTTGAAACAACAACAGGATCGGTTGCACCAGGCGCAGGTACTACAATAACGCCAGTAGTTACAGGTAGCTTTGTAGAAACATCAACCCCAACAAGTGCATCTAATATTACAATAAACACCACAATACTTACAACAGGCCAAACAATAAACTTTAGCACAGAAATAAATACTTTTAACAACTCAATAGATGCTAATACTTTATTTATTTCATTTTATAAAAATTACATTAATGATGTGTTTAGTAGCAGTAGGAGACTTGTAAAAATAACAGCTTTCTTGCCACAAAGTTTCTTATTGAATTATAAATTAGCCGATACAATTGTTATAAATGATGTAGAGTATTTAATTAATAAAATATCAACCAACTTGCAAACAGGTAAAAGTACTTTAGAATTATTAAATAAAGTAAGTTAAAATGATAAATGAAATAATACAATTATTGGAGTACGCAAAGGGTGAAACTGAAAACATTAGAATTGCACAAGGCAAATATAGACTACCAAATAGTTTTAAAGAGGGGTACAGACAATTAAAAAAAGAAGTTAGATGGAAAAAGTAATTGATGTAAAAGTAAATATAGAACAAGCTAAAAAAAACTTTGACGATGTTAATGAAAGTATTAAGTTACAAGAAAAGTTTGTATCTGATTTAAGATTAAAGATAGCTGAGCTAGAGTTTGAAATGTCAAATATGAATGGCACTCAACAAATGATGGCTGATCAAACTTTAAAAAAATTCAACGCAGAATTAAAAGTTGAAGCAGCTTCATTAAGGGCTTTAAAGGTAGAGGCATCACAATACAACAAGGTGTTAAAAACACAAAATAAAACAACAGGAGTTGGTAAAGTAAGGACACTTGAGTTTAACGAATCACTTTTAAAAAACAGAGATATACAAACTGGGTTAAATACCATTACTGGTGGACTATCTGGTAGAATATCAGGGTTAAGCAGGCTTTTTATTTCTACATCAAAAGGAATTAGAACTGCAGCTATATCTTTAAATGTATTTAAAAAAGCATTAATTGCGACTGGTATTGGTGCGTTGGTAGTCTTGGTTGCTACACTTGCAGCAAATTGGGACAAGGTTGTAGAGGCATTGAATGGTGTATCACGAGAACAAAAAAATCAGTTAGAGGATTTAAAAGAGTTAGTTGCAGCAGAAAAAGAACGATTCCAAGATATTACTGCAACAGAAGAATCCTTAAAAAGATCTGGTAAATCAGAAAGAGAAATTTTAAATTTAAAAATACAGCAAACAAATGAAACAATAACCGCATTAGAAGCGCAGCTAGAAACTCAAAGAGAAATTAAAAAGGCGCAAGTAGAAACATCTCAAAGAAACAAAGAAATTTTGCAAGGTGTACTAACATTTATTTCTGCACCACTATCCGCATTGTTAATTATTGTTGATGGTATTGGTGAGGCTTTTGGTAAAGATTTTGGTTTGCGTGAAGGCTTATTTGGAGGTATTGCTGAATTAGTTTTTGATCCAGAGGAAGTTGCTGAAGAGGGTGATAAAGCAATTCAAGAAACTGAAAAGCAATTACAAGAGTTAAAAAACAGGCGTGATGGCTTTTTAAATAAAATTGATAAAGAAGATAAAGAAAAGGCTGATAAGAAAAAGGCAGAAACTGATAAAGCAAATCAAGAGGCATTAGACGATGAAGAAAAAAGGTTACAAGCCATAACAGACTTACAAGCAAGATATAGAAAGTTAAATCAAGATGCAGAGGATATAAGCTTTGAAGAAAAAGCACTAAGACAAAAAGAAAGAGCATTAGCAGAATTAGAGCAATTGAATGCAACAGAAGAACAAAAAGCACAAGCTATTTTATATTTTGATAATTTAATTAAGGAAGCTAAAATAAAAGATGCACAGGCAATAACTAATGCAATCGAGCAGCAAGAGGCAGCAAGAACCGCATTAAAATTACAAGCGTTAGATAGTGCAATATCAATAGCAAACGAAGAAACTGCAGTAGGTCGGGCATTAATTGTAGCCAAGCAAATATTACTCGCAAAAGAAGCCATAATTAATTTTAAAAAGAATTTAATAAATGCGACTAGTGCAATGACTGGGGTAACTTTAACTGCAAGTGAAGCGAGTGTTCAAACTACGGCATCAATTGCAAAAGCTGCGAATGTGGCACCACCACCTTTAAATTTACCATTTATAGCAACAGCATTGGCAACTGCAGCAAGTGTAATATCAGCAGTAAAAGGAGCAGTAGATGCAACAAAAAGCGCAGCAAGTGCAGCAGGAGCAGGTGGAAGTACAAGTGCAAGATTAGATACACCATCAATACAAACACAAGCCCCAGCATTTAACATAGTAGGCGCATCACCAGAAAATCAATTAGCACAAACTATTGCAGGCCAAACACAACAACCAATACAAGCGTATGTAGTTGCAAATGATGTAACAACTGCACAAGGGCTTGAAAGAAATATAATACAAGAAAGTAGCTTAGGATAAAGCAAAACAAAATAATTAAAATGTTATATAATTATGAAAATAGTAGAGTTAATACTTGACGAAAATGAAGAACTATCTGGTGTTGATGCAATATCAGTCGTAGAAAACCCAGCAATCGAAGAAGATTTTGTCGCATTAAAGGCACAAGAATTAAAATTAGCAGAGGTAGATAAAGAAAAAAAGATATTATTAGGTGCTTTACTAATACCTAACAAGCCCATATTTAGAAAAGGGGAAGAAGAAGATTACTATATTTATTTTTCTAAGAACACAGTTAAGAAAATAAGTGAG
>CENK01011253.1_pt1 | contig 36576 bp, 22 predicted proteins | sample 530191 | NCBI WGS metagenome assembly CENK01 (sample SAMEA2619686, study PRJEB7988) | marine metagenome | biome: marine biome (ENVO:00000447); feature: deep chlorophyll maximum layer (ENVO:xxxxxxxx); material: "saline water (ENVO:00002010), including plankton (ENVO:xxxxxxxx)" | depth 60 m | reverse complement strand
ATTAGTACTGAACAAAGCACTGTTTGGGTCTGGATAAAGATCAACGATTCCATCTTTTAGCGTAACGTACCATTCAATACTAACTCCCTCATTATAGTCTGTCTTTGCGCTTGAAATGCTGCCTTCAACTAAGTACTTACCTGGGATTAACTTCATTGTAGCTTGACCAGCGGCAACATTTTCAAAAGTATTGCCACCTGCAACATCACTCCAATAAGAGGGCGCGGATTGTAAATAGTTTTGGCTGTGTGGCTCATCTCCATTATTTTGTGTATGTTGCACTACTATCGGAAGATTTGCATTACCAGCCCAATTTTTGCGGAATAATTGCAAAGTGCATTTTGGTTGAGCGATAGGGACTTTAGATATTGCAAGTGCAACCTCTTCTGATAAAATTTGTCTTTTTGCAGTGTCGTAGTCACGGATGGCTTCTATTGCATTATACAACTCAGCTTTTCCAGTCGCTGGATTTGCCAAAGATAATGGAGGATTTGCAGCAGCAACACCAGAACGTTCATTGTAAGTTAACTCTGCAGTACGCAAGAAAGGTCGAATATCTATTATTTCTTCTTCAGTTATAATAGCACTATCTTTCTTTACAAGAACATAACATAGAGGAAGCACAGACTGCCCAACCAAAGAAAGCTCATTATCAACTATTCCTTGTGAAATTAAAGGAGCTAAATTTAGTAAATCGTCAGGCGATGGAAAACTGTGCCCAATCGTCCCTGTACCAGGAAAAGGGTTTGGGATGTTAGAAGCTACTTGATCAGACAAGGGGGATTGAATACTTAGATCAGCGCCCTCAACTTGTTGAGAAGTATCATAATATCTTGCATCATCTGATGCCTGGGTTTCCCAAGCAACAGTATCCATAATAGAAGGAGTGTCTGTGATATTCAATGCAGGAGGATCCCCTTTTGGCGTTAAAATAGACCCCGCACCTTTAACTAAACCTAACCTTGGTGATGTAATAGTCTCTAAACCTGTCCCTCCAGCCTTTGCTATAATAGTAGAAGTGGTATCTATGGGGTGAGTATAGAGAAATAGCATATCTATTCTAATTTGAGGATCGTAAGTAGTATTATTGTCCGCAAAATCATCGACAGAGAACGGTGGGATTTCAATAGATAATTGAGTAGGCACATTAACCACAGATGTTCTAAAAACACCACCCCAACGTCTACAGAAATCAGTGGCTAATTGTTGTAAGTCAGGGGATAGTCTCCCTCCATCTAAATTTGTTACCGTAGTAAACTGTTTCCATACTGCTGTTTTAATTTTTGGTAACTCAGAAACAGCTAGGAATTCGTCTACATCACGTAGATAGGTTCCAGTAGAAAAGAAGTTAATTTCTAATGTTCCCCCTGTAACGGTAGTTGTTGTAATAACAGGCTTTTTTAGTGTTGATCCATGCACCTGATACTGATCGTACAGACCGTTGCTATATATAATGTTTTCAACAGTATCTCCAATCAAGGATTTGAACACCGAATCATCAATAGATAAATCAGGCAACTTGTAGATAGGGGAGGCTGCGATGTCTACTGAGGCAGTTCCTGCTAAATTCTCAATAGCGTTAGCTCCACTAGAGAGTGCATCATTAATCCTGGCCGTAAACTTCCCAGGCCTAACATTTACAATTCGATTTGCATTAGTAGTGAAGGGCTGTAAATCTATAATTTTTCTCGTACTTATCCCAGTAACATCGAGATTTTTCCCTGTAATTTGATCTCTAAGCCATAAGCAATTTTCTTGTATTTGCTTTAGAGGTATATTATCAACTTCATAGTAATAAGGGTCATTTGCTTTATAGTATCGTGGTGGGTCTGTAAAACTAAAGTCCGAATCAATATATTGATAATCAGAACTAAACTCAGCGTTAGCTAAGTTAAGAATATTATTTGATGCTCCTGGCTGTCCATTATTTTCTTCCATTTATATATTCCTCCTAATATCAAAGATATTAATTGATTTTAATCCTACGCCTAAGGCGCTTACCCCTAAGCCATTACTGCCTATCCCTCCTGCTCCTGTTGTGGATCGGTAAATACTTACTTTAGGATTTGCTCTTCCTGATAAGGGGCGATAAGCTGCATTCTTTGCATTTGCAAAAGTGTTGGCTGCTGATTCATCTAAGAAGACATTAGTGCCTCTATCTGACTCTGCCATATCAGAGGGGTAGTAATACCCTGAAGAATCTGCTACAATATGAGGGGTAAACCCATTATAGCCCTTAGTTTTAATAAGGATATTGTGGGATGCACTAGCATTTAAAGCTTCTAAGAAGACCCCAGCCCCAGAGGATAGACTATACCCTTGAGCAATATGCTGCAATGGGCGGGTATCTTCGGTCGCAAACTTTGAATGATCCCCTCGATGACCAAGAGTTGCAGAAGGATATCCAATAAAACGAAGTGCAGGGTTAGTCCCAAAGTAAACCCTAAAAGGCCCTTTGTTTTGAGAATCAAGTTGACCTAACCTATTATTATTACCCGTTATTGCGAGATTAAGTGCCGATACCTCAGCGTCGATTATCGTGGAGTCTCCAGAAGAAGCCAAGTCTACCCCAAGACCGAATAGATCACAAACACTCAATCGACCCGTGTTCGGTGTTCCAGAAGCGGCTCCATAAGCAACATGAATTGAATCAACCCCTATGCTCCCTGTTCCGAATTCATTTGAAACACCACTTAAAAATGCCGCTCTTGGCCCATGGTAGCTTGTCTTGTTTGGGTCTTCTCCACTAACAGCTAAGTGAGATGCATAAAGCTTAGAAGTATCTCCGATATTCCAAATCTTTAACTGATTGCATCCCGCTACTGTCGCGCTAGGATCAAAGAAAGTTGCTTCTGCTTGAACATACCCTGTAGGAAAATGAATATTATTTGCATTGACAACACTGTTTCCGAAAGCTTGCACACATAATCCGCCGTTTGTTATAGAATTTCTCATTGTAGCAGAGGCATTTGCTGCAAAGGGGTTAGTAATTAAATAATTATAATCAACTCTAACTACTCCTGTAGTCGTAAAATTGGCAGTGGTCATTTTGTCGTTCGCCAATGATGCGTCTGCCAAACCTAAATTAGAGTGGGTGGTAGTGGTATCTGGATTGTTTGCATTAGGGTAAAACTGCATGGACCCTGCGCTAACAAATCTAGCAACATCCGCATCTGAATAATCATTATCAAGCCCCGAAGCGTAAAGACCTCTGGCACTCCCTAAGTCTTGCATAATAATTTTAGAGTTATCCGTAGCTGCTAGGCATGTTTTTGTCGAATGTAATTCAACGGAAGTATGATTACCAATCGTAGCTAAACTAAAGCTACTCAAGGCTAAAGTTCCATCATCTTCTTGATGTGGAACAAATTCTAACGTTGAATTTGCGTCAGCCAAAGCATCAACCCCAAACTGAACAATAGCGGTAGGACCTCTAAAGCTTACTTTTGATCCATTTAATGCAGCCACTCCCGCAACCTGCTCACCGCCTAAATAAGTAGCAGGACCTTGAATAATCGTAGCTCCATTAACTGTCCCTAATGCTTTAACATAGGAGTTATCAGAGGCTTTTATCGCCGCTCCCGCAATCCCAGGAGCCGTCTTATCTAAGGAGCTAACAACTATTCGTGAGTGAATAAGATTTGCTTTTGATTGCTCTAGGTTAATGCAAGGTAAAGAGCCATCGTCTCCTACCCCATGAGATCCAGCAAATCTTAGTCCGCCAAATCTTGTTGGGATATCTACAGTAGCGGAAGCATTGCTAAAGTATGATAGATTACTTCCTTGTTTTAAATTAATGTGCGATCCGTTCCTATGAAATAACGTTTGAGTCATTCTATACCCATTAAGATCAGACACATAGTCGCGTCTAGCTAAACTATTATTGTAAAGAATAGTAGAGTTTTCTGCGACAATTCCTTCACCTGTATGGTTTTCTACAGTCAGCCTATCTGTTGATACGTGAGAGTCTTGTAAAAGGGCACCTGTGTCGTTATTATAAATATCTAAATTACCGCTAACTATAATATTAGAATTTAAAGCTTTAATACCTACTTCATTGTAAGAAAATCCTATGGAAGAATCATTTTCAGAGTTGGTAGGCTTGCTTTGCCCACCTGTTAAAGTACTATTCTCTAGGAGTGCCCCAATAGTATGATTCTGTGTATTAAATAAGTAATCACTACCTGAGGCGTAGAAAGGATCACCATATAAATTTACTTTACTATTAATAGCATGAAGCCCAACCGTAGTGTCCGTTGATCTAGTGGTCCCTGGATTCTCTACTAAATAATTTCTATCTGCAAAAAAGCCACGACTTAAGGTAACTTCGGAATTAACAAATTTAGCTCCCGTTGTTGTATTTCGCATTGTCGCACAATTCTCTATCACAGGACTAGAGTTAAACACTTTTATACCAACACTATTTTTATATGGACTACTTAAATATGCTGTACCTGCGCCACTTACTCCATCAATACAAAATCCTCTAATATATAATGGACCAGCGCAGTTATCAATAGTTAAAGAAGATAACGCATTGCAATAAGTTAACCCTCCAACTTGGCGACCGTCAGGAACAGAAGTTGTCGTATTTCTTTGAAGCAATGCTCCAGTATCTCCCGCTACGGCTGATATATCAAGAGAGGAAGGTGTTAGGTCTATAATATTCCCTGCTTCGCCCATCTCATAATTTGCGAAGTTAAATAGATTGTCTCCAGTATCAATAAAAGAAGTTGCTATTGAATTGTCAACATCCATAAAGTTTAAGGAGACTCTAGCGTTTCTTTCTTTAGTAGTCGTAAAATTTGCTTCTTGTACAAAAGTTCTATTAAACCTAGAGGTAAATAAATTGGCAACATTAGTCGCTACGGAAAGAGCAGAGGTTGCAGAAATCGTGCTGCTAAGATCAGGAGATAAAATAGTATTAAGGTAGGACCTTTTTTGTAAGTCTGTTGAAGTACACTTACCTAAAGAAGATGTTGCTCCATTACCAAATCCTGTATAAATTTTTGCAAACCCACGGTTAACAATCTCTAAAACACCATTCTCTACTATTTTTATGTTTTTTAATTCTAACCCACCCAAGTATCCAGAGGCTGCAACTTCAATTAAAGTAGGGGTTCTAATTATATTAGGTAGAGAGTCGATTGCTGTCTGAAGATCGGTGAATACATTTCTATTCGTGCTATCTAAACTGCCTGAAACTACTAGAGGCATCCCGTTTAAAGAGGATGTAAAGTAGCCAGTAGACTTTTCCCAAAGCCCCAAGGTTCTTTCTTCCAAATCGAATAAAGGTTGATTATCTTGCTCATAATTATAAAAAGACTGACTATCAAACTTTGTTACAAAAGGATTAAAGTAGTTATATATTTGGGTTCCTGCGCTTGTGGAATACAGATCTGTTGGATTAAAAGGCATAGTTTAAAAATGGAGAGTCCACTTAAATAGTAATGAAAAGGTGCTGGTCTTTCTTATCCCGCTAAAGGGTCTATATGCAACCAGTATGGGACTAGGAGTATTTAGTCCTCTCGGGTTTCTCATGAACAATCCTACTTCATCTAATTCAGTTTCTTGGTTGGCTGTATACCTATCTAAAAGTAAATTAAAGCGCACCGAAGTAGGGGTTACTTTTTGTATATTTGAAAAAGGCAATCTAACCATACTTTCAGTGGAAGCCTTAACGGTGCCGTTTTGAATCGGTTTAAGGGCTTCAATAAGAGTCTCGCTCCCTGTGGAAATGTACTGAGCCTCTGTTAAAGGAGTATTTATTTTATGAGAAGAAACACCATAGTCCGTAATATCTCCTCCCGTGCCCACCTGAAAATTTAATACTTGAAAATCAGATACTGTGTCAGCACCTGATCCAGAGAATAAATGAGACAACCCTACTCCCATTCCTGAAGTAATAACATTATTTTCTGAAAAATGAACTTCTTCTGATCCATCTTCGTATACTTTAATAACTTCTAAAAATCCTCTTGGTTTAAACTTGTCCATTTATTGTATCGCCTCATTGTTCTCGTCCTCTGGGTCCCACATATCCTGACCACCCAAAAGGTTCATAGTTTGGGTAGGAGTGTATCTATACTGTAAGAAACTCCCTAACGCTAATCTAATAGCCTCATAGATACGGCCTACATTATAATAATGTACTGTATTATTTAGTTGTCCCGACTTATTTATGCCACCATTTCCAGTAGAGTTAACAATTGCAGATACAAATAACGCACTCGCACAGTATCCGTTTTTTATTCCTTTAGTCTCCTCATCAATAAAATCCTTTAGTTCATAAGGGTCAACTGCATCAAAATCTAACTTTTGTAAATGGTATAATTCCTCATATAGTCTTCCCAACCCTAATGTGTGAGGGAAATTCGGAGTAGCCGTAGATTCTTGGGTGTCATGCGGAAAATCTGCGCCAAAATTAACACGACCAGACCCAGGCCTTATTATTTTCCATAACCCAGCACTAGCATCAGGAATTTCATCATATACAGCCGTTACATCGCCTGCATCAATTACCCCTTCTGTTATTAAGTCCTCAATTACTGCGCCAAGCTTGGGTGGATTAAAGCCAATAAACTGAGAGGGAGAAAATCTGACACTCAACCCTCTTCGTACTCTTCTAGGGAAAAAAGGATTAGGATCTTCAACACCCTCAACCGAATTAATAGCAATAGGGTTTGGGCATCCTGCATAACCAGTATATGTTCCAGAATCAGATACAGTTCCTATGCTATTTCCATTCGGAAAAAATACCTCAGAAAAGGAAAACTGTCTTCCATGACTAGACGAGTTTGTTACTCCAAGTAAAACATCTTTGAAAGATACTGAATCAGTTGGAACAGCAGGAAAGCTATTAAAATCTCCACCTGCGAAGTCTACTACAGTAGCTAACATGTCTGTTAAATCTACTAAAGCACTTGTTTGAACTCCTGCACTGATGCCAGGACCACTAACAATCATAGGAACTAAAACCCCTCGATCATACAACGAAGCCTTAAACTGATTAGCGGAATCATTCTCACCACCTCTCCTAACGGCTGATGGAGTTAATGATGAACAGTAAGCGCCTAAGTTAAGCATTTTATCATATGTTGATCCAAAACCCCCAGACCCGTTATAATCACCACCAAGGCTTGTTCCTGCCCCCAACCCCAAGGATGATGCGAAAACGGCTCTCTTTCTTTGGTCAGTAAGAACTCCTCCGTTATCAGAAGTAAAGATAAATACAGTATTATCCCTCCTACTCTGATCTAAATTTGCTAAAAATCCCGATAACGTTTTATCAAAATTCTCAATCATTGCATTTGTAGCAATCCAAGTCGCAGAAGTGCTTGTATTTGCATCTGTTCCTCGTTGGAGAACAGAATACCTATCATTTTGATTATAATATGAATTATATACATTTGATGAAGGGGGGTAGGTATACGGAGTATGAGGCATATTCGGACTTATGTACATAAAGAAGGGCTCTGTTGCGGTATTAAAGTGGCTGCTTGCCGCCGATAGGATAAAGTTAGTAGCAAAAGAACTAGCATCCCCTTGCTCATAGGGAACACTAGGCCCAACCTCTTTATATGTCCTATACCCTGTATCTGATACTGTTAGAATATCCCCGTTATAGTTCGCAAAAAAGTTAACAAAACCCATCTGCTTCCCATCAGTGGAGTCAGTAGTGCTTCCGCCTTTGTTAGGCCACTGGGATGCGTTTTCCCAGACGTTAGTAACTGCATTGTATCCTGGGATAGGAGGCACATTTAAATTACTGAACGTTGCAACATAGTGATCCCACTTCCCTTTTATACCAATGTGTGACCATCCTCTGCCCTTAATATTTTGTTGTTGGGTATCATCAATACCCTCCTCGCAATAAACTTGTTGATCAGACCACGCTGCTAAATGCCATTTCCCAAACAAAGATGAATTATATCCTACGTCATCTTTCTTCATGTAATCTGCAAATACCGCATTTTGAGGGATAAAATTAGGGTTACCATTCCCGTCTGTAATACCATTTTGGAGAGATTGTTTATACCCTTGTTGATTAATAATCCTGTATGGATCATTAAGACCTCTTAAACCTCCTCGGCTTCTCCTCAACCAATTTGCATCAGGAACAATCCCCAATCCAGGCCCCCAAAAACCAGTGTTTGGGATGAAGCCACCCGTTTCGAGAGGCTGAAAATTCTGACAGCTAAAGTTATACTTTCCTGTCAGGAAAGTACCCCTAGTTGGAGTACACGCAGGTTGAGATCGCGTATTAAAAAAGGTCATCCCTGCGTCTGCCAAAGCACTCAAAGTTGGCGTATGTGGATAAATGCCACTCCCATTCGTTGGATCGTCTAGCTGACTAAATGGTACTGCGTTCGCATGAGTTCCATTCTCCCCTAATTTATAGGGATTTAAAGAATCATACATCCCTAATTGATCGACTCCAACATCGTCAATCATAATAAATACGACATTAGGTCTCCCTGGCGCGGCAGGTCGAACCTCAGCAACAGCAGAATCATCAACAAATTTTAATTGCCAATCAACAACTAAAGAGTAATCTGAATTTTTTTCGATCCCCGACCCTGCTACCCCCTCTAAATTTTTGTATGCCAACAAAACAGACTTGTGGTCTTGAGGTCTTTGTTTGGAAGAGAAAGCAGCCTCAGTAGTATTTCTAGTAAATAATCCAAACTCAGTTATCTCACCATTAAGATCATTAGCCATCTCTTCGGTTAAAACAAGCTTATAGCTCACTACACCATTAATATTATTAACAGAATCACTATTCTCTAACTTAACAAAAACAGCCTCTTGCGTTCCCTGCTGAATAGCTCCATTAAACACGGTAGGGTGAAGGGTCACCAGATTGTGAATATTAACATCAAGAGAGGCATCTACGCCATACTCTTCCGAAGTTGTTAGAGGAGAGGCTAAACTGCTTATATACTTAGATGCTGAATCAGACTGATTTTCTGGTTGATGTTTACCTACGCCAATTTGAAAATATCCAGCGATTTTATCTTTAATATCAGTGCTTCCTGTTTCCGTAAATAAATCAACAAGTGAAACACCTAACCCTGTAGTTAATACATTATTGTCTCTACAAACAAGCTCTTTGCGACCATCGGAATAAACTTTTGTAATTTCTACTGAACCTTTCATATAAAATTAAGCCTCCAAACTAATGTCAAATCTGAATATTTCAACCACCCCGCATTGGAACCATCGTCATTAACTGCTGCCATATTTTTTGTTAAGCTTTTTTCGGCAAATAGCTTATATACTAGTTTATTATAGCCAGCATTAAAGGTCAAAGGGAACGAAGGCGCAATTTTTGAATTACCTAAATCGTCAGTATCAGCCAAAGTTTTGGGTAAATCAATTGTCCATAGCCCAAGTTTAAACAAACCACCAAACATGTTTGCTAGTCCTAGATCCGCAGAGGCAATCGTTGTTATACAAGAAACTTCTCCTGTGGAGGAAAAATTAACATCAGCAGAAACAATAAGACCAGATCCAGGATCGGTAATATCGTAAGGCCAAGCTTGCTCTCCCCCTTTTGTTGCGGATGGAAAGTACGCCTTTATAAATCCATTCTGATCCATTGATCTTACAGACGAAGAGTTAAAATAAGTGCGGTCTGTAGTATCAGGAAAAGTTCCACTTGTTAAAACATTACTGGTCGAATTTTGTAAATACTTTATGTCTGATAAAATTGCAAAAGAAGTCCCGCTGGTATGAGGATAACAACCTAGAAAAGTATCCCCCGCAACACCACCAGTCTTAAATGATCTCTCAATCCCCGACACGGGCTGGTATCTAGAAGCGCCAAAACTTTCTTCTAATTGAGTACCCCAAATATGTAATTCGCCCCCCGTGGTAGGTTTATTTCCAGGTGCAGTAAAAGTAAGGCGAGCCTCTACTTGGTCTCCCATTTTAGTGCCAACAAAAGCAGTGTCGCCTAATCCTTGAAGCCTAACTTGCAGTCTGTACCAACCAGGAGTACCCGTTTTATCCACCACTGGAGATACCTTTGCCAAAGCACCATTAGCTAAGGAGGACACTACAGGGGAAATATAGGAAGATACTGACTCATCATAAGTGATAAATTTTGCAGAGTGCCCAACATTTGGGGCTGTTGTATCTCTAATATTTAATGTTATTGACGATGTAGCATTTTTTTGTGGAAGTTGAACATAAACGCTATAAGTATGATCTACATTGTGATGAAAACAAGTTTTTGATAAAGGAACATTTTGTGTGAGTCTACCTACAGCGTTATGTGTTGAACTTAAAAGTAGTGCCTGTGTTCCATACTCAGGACCAGTGTTGAGTCCTGATAAAGAAGATGCGCCTATATTAACAACAGTCCAGTATACCCCCGCAGAATCTTGTGTTATGGGCTCTGTATAAGATAAAAGATTAGGATTTGTATTAGAGACAATCCTGTTTAAATTATGCCCATAAGAGGGAGCCCTTCCCTGGAGAACATCCCCTCCAGCATAATAGTACTGACCCTTAACTTGATCAATAGCCGTATCTGTGAATTTTTCTAATTGCCTATCATTTGGGTTAGGCCAGACTCCTGGATCTCTCTTTGGATCATAGGAACTAGTGGAAAATGCTATGTTTTCATTATTTTCAGAAACGGCCCGAATAATACCATCGCTGCTTACCGAGTTTACATAAGTAGTATATATGTCGTTTATAGCAAAATAAGACTTCTCAGAGAATGGAAAATAATGTCCATTAGCTCTATAAGCTTCTGAGCTTTTTCCTAAAGATAATGCTTGTATAGTAAAATTAGAGCTATCTGTGCTTCCTGCTGCCCCTGCTACAATCCCAGAGGGTGTAGTAAGCAATGAGCATATGGTTTCTGCGCCTCCATTAACAATTAAATTAGACTGATGAAACACCCGCTCTTGTGTTTTACTATTAAAATCTTTATATATTTCTACTGTGCCTAACATCTAATTTATTATATCTATGTTTGTGTAATTAGAATAGGTTCCATCTTTGGTTCCAATATTCGTATTATCTGGATTTGATCGGTAAGAGACTCTACTTCCCCCACTTAAATCATGCACTCCTGAAGAGTCTGCTGCAACCCTAGTATTAAAGCCTCCCTTAGATATGCTTCTGGGATTTCCTGTAGTTTTTCCTAGTTTATTAAAAAACCTAAATAATCTCACTAATTCTATAGGCTGTATAGGTATACTTCCAGTAACAACTTTATATAGTGCAGTTCCTTCTGAATCTCCTGATACCGATAACTCTCTAAGTTCTTCTCCTTCAGTAGGGAAAGTAGCGTCTCTTAATAATTTTCTAGTTAATGAGTAAGTAATGTTACCACTATATTTTGCTCCACTATTATCATACAAGGAAACACCTTTGTACAGCCTTGAAGGGAATCCTCCTACAGCACCTACATTTTTCTCTTGAAGAGTTAAGGGAACAAGGGAAGAGGTTTGTGCATTATATATTTTCAAAGCACCAGAATCATTTTGTAAAATTCTCTTATCTGCAAAAATTTGTAGCTCATCCTGACCTTCCTCGGTGGTAGTCACGTTAGAAGCCATATCATAGGTTATAGCATCTACGTTTACCCCATACACTCCCGCATCAAAAATACTATTATTTGATTGGTTCCAAATCCCATATTTTTGTTGGTAATTATTCAGAAAATCTTGAAGGAGTTCTAGTGCATTTACTGCTGGTGAAACACACCTCTTACCTATTTGTCTCAGGCTCACAGTTTTTCGAGTAGGAGTTCCTACTTGTTCTCCATCTCTAGGGCCTTCCACTAATGACGAGCCCCATACCCAAAGCTTGGCAGGTATTGTAGTATACCTTGTTGCGTCTGCTTCAGTTTGAAAATTGGGAGTCTCACCACCCATAATTAGACCGTCAAATTTATCATTGTACGCTTGTATTGTACATCTAAGTCCTAAATTAATCTCGCCTGATAAGTCTTCTTCAAAAGCATCATAAGGAAGGGTAACACGAATTTGATACCAATTAACCAAAACATCAGGATCTTCATCTAGCATAACCTGATGCTGTGTTATAAATGTTGCTTGATTGTTTGTCAATCCAGCAGCAGTTCCTCCTTTTAGCTTTTCGACAGTAGGTGTCTCACCGCTATTAAACGCTGGTAGTTTTATCCTTACTCTAGAATAGCTGGTTTTAGAACCTATTGGAGCAATAGTTACGATTGCCGAAGTTGCATAAGTATTAGCTTTCCTAGTGTCTTCAGTCCCACTTCCACGAACGTAGACAGTAAATGAGTACTCTGTACCATGGGTTAACTGGCTTCTTAGTGTATCTCTATAAATTGACATTGGTGGAAAAGTAATACCGTGACCACCCTCTTCGCTAGTATCCCAGAAAGATTCTAGTACCGTTTTATTATACTTCCTGGATACATCATTATCAAACGGATTAAAGGGACTATTAGCGCCCTGGTTAGCTTGAGGAGTTCTCTTTACCTGGATGGGCATCAATGAATGTGCAGCTAAAGAAGAGGTTACTTGCCCCAAAGGATCTAAAATAGTTGGCAAATGATAATCATGAGGTTCACTAGTTCTGTATTCCCAAGAAGCGGGTTCAGATAAGAAATTATACGCTAACTCGGGAGTATGAGCAACAGATTCAGACAGAGGAGTAACTCTATTGGAAGTAAAATCTATCATTAAGGGAGAGCCACATGATACATGACTATTTACATAGGTCCCAAAAGTATTAGTTCCTAGATTTCTTTCTATAGTTGAATAATCAAACTTGTCTACATCTTTTCTAAATCCTAAGGGGTTCCTTTCTCCTGTCCCATTATTAATAAACCCATTTGATTGCTCTTGGCCTTCAATCCACTGCTCGTCACTAGCATGTCCTGCTCGGGCTAGGCCAATTAATGGTGAATGAACAGCTTTCGTTGAATCTTTATGAGACCCAGGCCAAACATGTATACCTACTCCAGGCTGGATATGTGGATACAAGGTCGATTCGTTGGCAAAACTTTGCCTCATCCCTATATTTATAAATGGGGACCACTCATTAACCGAAAGAAAGCCTTTCCGCGCAACAAAATAATCGGCGGCTATTCTTGTAATTTCATCTTGCTGTGGTGGGCCTGTAGTTGTATCGCCACAAATACCCACAGCTTGCGCGGTCCAGGTTGAATTACAAGGAGAACAAAAAGGAATCTTTCCCCAAGGTTTATCGCCAATAAAACCAGTCTGTAAATGAGAAAATTGAATAGGCGCTGCGCCTGCTGTCCATAAAAAACCGTTCACTGAGGATTGATAGTTCGTTAAGGAGAAATCGTCAAGATAATAGCGCCCAAAGGGTTGTCCTACAACTGACCACAATCTGCTATTGAGTTGGCTGGGATTCCAGCCACCATGATACCCAACAACCCACCCACCCCAAGAACCCACAATACTCTCTTGTTGGTTAACCCATAAGTCCTGAGTATTTTGGGTACTCGTAGTATCCTCAGTAGCCCCTTGTGAGAATAATGAAGTAAATGCGATGTCCTTTAAAGAGTCCCCATTGGATAATAATAAATTATACGTATTATCCCCAGGGATCGATGTGTCTTGTTTTGTTATGTCTGGTATTGAAGAATCATAAGGAATAGCCGCATAGCTGTTTAAAGACTTATCTACTACGCTTAATTTATCTAATATAATAAACTCTTCTTGCTGATTTATCTTAGGTAGTTGGAAAGCTTCTACAACATAACCCTGAGATTTTGTTAAGTCTGAAATATCAGCCCTGTGTAATTGAACATTCCTACCGTTATAAACTTCAGAGTTATTAGCTTTATAATACGTCCCATAGGAAAAAGGAACCTCTGTTAATTGATTTTTAGTGTGGAAATCTACTGTAGCTGTGCTTATATCTTTTGTGCTTATGTACCTAATAACACTATTATTACCCAGGTCAACAGATTCTCCACACTGTGCATCAAGAGTAGCTACAGTTGATGAAGTGTCTGTGAACTTATGGGTATACTGATCTAAAATTGTTTGGATTCCAGTAGAGCTACTAGCAAGATCAGATACATAAGCCATCTCCCACTCTTGTTTTGGAGTCCAGAAAAATACTACCGCTTTTCCATCCTCTGTTGTTTCTGTTTTTGTTCTGATTAATACCCCTAGGGATCCTCCACCAAGCTCCGCGCTACCCAGTTTTCCAGACGAGTAATCTATTTTTAATTGGAAGTCGTGTTCTGGAATCAAAATATTATTTTCTTGCTCTGTTGTCCCACTAAGATTAAATCTAACTCGGGGTAGCCCATAGCCTCCTGTCTGTAAATAAATCATTCTATTATTTATAAAATAATTATCAAAAGAAGCAAGCTTTGTTTCCTCTGTAGATTCTAAATCATAAATAGCAAACTTATTTCTACTGGTAATAGCATCAGCGTTTCTAGTATCTATAAAGGAGAGACCGCTTAAAAAGTTATTAGCAATATATTCAGACCCACCGTAGTAAGGAGACCCCGAAAGTGTTTCTTCGATTACTCCTGCTCCTGTGAAATTAGTACCCGAAGAAGTAAGATCAAATATGTAAGGATTGGATAGACTGCCATTAATAATGTTTTCTCCTGTCCCATTAGGAATAGCTACATTGTTTTTAACGGTATCTCCATCTAAGTTAAAACTAGCATTAAAATACAGAGGGCCATATGTGTGTGATAAGATATTAGAACCCCCATCAACAACGGAATCCAGCAGAGATTGGGGAAGCGCACTTCCTGCCAAGGAAGTTAGGAAGAATTTATTATAAGTATTATAAATTTCTTGGACTCCTCGATTTTCCCCCGTAGAAACGCGGCGCTTATCCAGGGCAGGTGAAATATATTTATCATATCCTACATCGTTCATTCTATTTGCAAAAGAATCAACAACGTTCATCCACGTAGAGGAAGTAATTAATTGGTTTTTATTTAAATTCAGTATTTCTTCAGCGATGGCCTTCTTCTTTTTTTCGTGAAAGTTAAAGAATGTGTATATCTCATCAGAAAGTAATCCTCTCCTAACAAATTGATCACAAGAAGAGAAAGTAGGGCTCCCGTAACTTCTAGTGAGGTAAGCGTCTTTTACATCTAAACCAAAATAACTTCTGTTAGAGTCTGTCGTTGCACAATCACTTTCGTATACTCCTGATAAATTTTCAGGGCTTGCATTTGCGAAACTCATTGAAGAAGGTATTATCCCTAAAGGCAGGAAGTCTAAAATAGAACTAGTATTATTGTAAAAAGAAGGCATGTTATAACCATCTCGACCAAACCAATGTTTCTCGTCTAATGTATTATAAAAATTTCGCCTTCTCACAGACCTACGGGGGACCGCACTGGTGGCTGGGACAGTCTGGCTTGTATTCACTACAGAGTTGGTAATATTATTTGAAAACAGTGCCTGAGATCTAGTAAAAACAGGAACATTATTATGTGGAAAGTTGCTTCTTGAATCATCAAAACCAGGGTGTTTTTGCCGTCCGAGTGCATACCCTGTCCCTCTATCATAAATTCCACAAACTTCATAGTTGGACATAGCACCAGAGCAAGTAGGGACATCTAATATTTTGTATCTTACAGAAGGGCATATGTAATCTAAACCACTTGCGTATTCATTTTGTGATAAAACAACCCTTGTTCTAGGTATAGATTTTGCAGGACTAAACTCGTCAACAATTGCTAGGGAGTCGAGGATTTCATTTTTTGTATATAATCCAGAGGAGTCCTGAAAGAGAATACTAGAGAAAGTGCCAGCGCAAACAGTGAAATCATAAGTTGAAGACTTACCACTCCAAAGTCCAAAATAATTATAATTAGTAACATCATGTTGATCTAACTGTTCTTCATAATTTGGAGGAGTCTCTAAAGAAGATGTAAAGAATACGTAACCATTGCCAAGATAGAGGTCTGTATTGTCTATAGGTTGCGTGGTGTATTTACTAATAAAATCACCAAAACTATCTATAATTTGAGAGTTAATACAGAATCTAGATAACTCACTTTTGAAAAAAGAGATGAGATTCTGAGTTATCATACAGTTTCTATAAAACTTCTCATCATCCCAAGGGGGTATAGGCATTTCTGAGTTTCGATACTTAAATTTAAAGTTGGGATCACCCAGAAGCGCAATACGTCTAGACGTTGGACCAAAGAATTCTCCTGTGTAATAATTACCTCCATCTTCTACAGTAGGACCTAGCCACCCAGTACCATCTTCTAAAATGTTAACTCTATAAGGTTCATTTTTTATAAAGAATAGATGTGGGTATTTAGATACTGCATTCTGCATAATCGAGTCCACTGCTGCTCTAATATTTTGATCTGCATCTGTTGGACTAAAACTTTCTGGGTTTATCCCATAAGAATCAGCCTCTGCAGCAGAATAGGTTTTTAAATTGAATAAGTCCTTTGATTCTGTTAATAATAAATAGTACATAAGCCTAGGTATGTAAGACTCATACATTTCAATAACAGTGCTGCTAACGTCAATAGGATTCTCTACTAAAACAGAGTTCATTGCATCAACAAGCCCTTGCTTAGTTCCTTTTTTGCGATATAAGCTAGTAGCATTAGCTACCTGATTCCTCCAAGAAGTTTCATTGTTTCCATATAAAGTCCAACCTAAAAGATTAGCAAGATATGGGAGATACTCAGAAGGACAATCAGTAATAGAAGTTAGGCGCTCTAAAGATTCAACTTCGTTATCAATATCTCTAAGTAGATAAGATACAGCCTTTATAAACTTATGGAATGGACCTGCAGCTTCCGTAGTCTGCAACGTGCCTGCTCCTGCGCCAACATAGGCTTCAATTGCAGATTTAACCGTAGTGTCTTCCCGATCAATATAAAGAGGAGAATAAATAACATCCGCAAATGTCTGCAACTTACTTAGATTTTGATTACCACTTGTATAGCTCCCTGCACCTGAAAGAAATGCAGCAGGGATAATTTGAGAATCAATAGAACTAAAACTTGAATAATTATCCCAAAGATATTTTTGATAATCTTTTATTCCATCATTAATTAAATAAGACTTTCCTTCATAAAAAGTGCTCGTTATAGAACTGGCGACAATGCTTGAAGGAGCACTTACTACACCACTTGTATTTAAAAAATATAGCCAACTTAAATTGGAAATTAAATACTTGTGAGTTCCTGATGCTGTATTAGCAAAAACATTAGACGTATCCGTATGAAGGGACTCTGAGTTTAAAGTTAATTTTGGAAGTAATGTACCGCTAAGAAAATTAAAGAAGGCACTTGAAGTTGAATAATCTCCATATGAGTACCCTAGGGGTCGCAATATATTTATATCAAATGAATAGGGAGTAACTTTAGTAAGATCGTTTTGCTTAACAAAGAACTGCCCAAACCCAGCGGCTGTATTTATGGCGCTTAGATTTGGGTCAGCAGACAAAGCACTGACATTTAGGGTCTCTGTTATTTTTGCCATCGACGCTAAGTGGCTGTTGATTACAGTGTCAGTTACCTTTACACTATACCCACTAACCTCGATATCATCATTTAGATATACATTAGGAGTGATAATCTTTACTGCATCAACAAAATTAATTTTTGAATATTTTTTTGCCATTAGATATACGCTACATTTATTGTAGCATTATTTAGTTGTATCACTTCATTGAAAGATACAGTTACGTTCTTTGTAAAATTATCTACCGTAGAGTACCTTACTTCATTCAAATCAAATAATTTTCTATTCAATTCCTGTGGAATAAATGTCTCACCAAATCCAAATTTATCGTAAGTAAAAAAGGAAGTAACTACACTTGCTGCTTTTTGTTTTATTATATCCTCGCTGTCCTTTAGGGCCGAATCAACGTACAGTGTTAAACTTAAATCAAGAGTTCTTATTAATCCGTCTGCAACAACAACTTCATCAGTTAACATCTTTTTTTGCTCAATAGAGTTAAGAAGATTTGATTTATAATCTACTGTTGCTCTTTGTAGCTGTGTTGCTGTCGCTTTTTGAAGAACATAAACATCAATAATATTTGCAGACGAGTACGCCTTTCTAGTCGAAGCGGTTCCTATTGAAGCTCCACCTGTAGGGCTGACATAGCGAGATACATGTGAAGAGTAATCACCTAAAGTAACAAGACGATCTTGTTGTTTAAATACTAAAGGCCCATTTCGTTTTACATTCTCCACTGTTTCCGCATCAATTCCACCTGTTATAACAGAGGTATTTGATAGGGTTCCTGGGCCTACAGAGGTTGTTATTGGTGATGCAATAGTAGCGCCTATTAAATTACCTCTTGTCCCTCCTCCAATCCTATAAACTACTCTATACGTAGAAGAGTTTGGGGGAGATGCTCCTACTGCACCATCACCAAACCGTAAAGTAGCATTATACTCATCATCGTAAACAGTATCAAATATTCTATCCGTAGCCCCCGAAGATGAAAAAATATTATCAACTTGGGTGTATACCCCTGAGGCTGCATCTTCTGCTGTAACAAATACTTGAACACTATTCTCAATAACAGGCCCTTGTGTTAATGTAATCTTTTTAAATACCTCAGTGGAATCAAAGGAACCAGTTTCATCAACTAAGGAGCCTTCCACTAAAGCTAAATTCGTCCAACTAGCGTTTGCGCCACTTTCCGAATCACTTAAAGCTAAAGTGATATCAGTTGTATTTGTTGCTAATGCTGAAATCTTTCCACTCTCAACAGGATACAACGTATAGGTTACTTGCCCTCCATCTTGTGGTGACGTTAATGTTACAACTCTATTTTGTGCAGTAATAACAGGATTACTTCCAGCGGGTGAAAGTAGGACTACTCTTGCATTTCCACCTGCAGAAGTTGGACCCTTCATGCGAATACCTATTAGCTCTAGCAGCTTTTTTACGTTATTTCTATTTTTTGCAGTAGATAAAAAATTCTCATTAGCAAGAGCGTCAGCTTTGAAAGATAAAACTGCTCCCATATAAGAAACAAGTTCCGTAAACATTATGCCAAAATCCGACTCAGAAATATTCTGATAGTCCTCTGGGTATACAGCCTGGAGATAGGTTATTAGATTTTGTCGTAAATCACCAAAGTCAGTTCCAGCGTAATCAATAAGATCTTTTTTATTTTTAAACTTTTCACCGCTTTGTAATAATTTTTGAAAGTCCGACTCTGCGGTTGTAAAAGGTATGCTATCTGGTAAATTATAATTTCTAACGCTCATAGTGCTATTTGTAAATCTGTTTGCTGATTTGTATTTGTAGAAGTGACAACCAATGAAATTGTAATTCCTGGTAAACCGTAGGCTTGAACATTTCCGCCTGGAACTACATCTAAGCTTATTATACTAGCTTCAGGAATATAGGAAGTAATACCGTAAATAATTTCTTTTCGAATATTTAATACAAGGTCAGCAGTTAAAGGCTCAAATAGATACTTTTGCAAAGATAATCCAAAGTTAGGTAGCATTACTCGCTCGCCGCGCTCGGTACGGATGAATTGCCTCAACTGGCTTTTTAGCAGTTCAAAACCTTTGGTTTTCTTAAATATTCCTTTCGAGGTTTGATTTTCAATGTACAGTGGGTATCTGACACCAAAAATATCATCAGACTCTTTGTAGCTGATAATATCGTTTTTTGTTGCCTCTAGAGGCGTGGCTCCATAAACTGTAGATGATTGCGTCATGTTATTATATTTTTGAAGAAGCCCTTTTGTGCTTCATAATTTTGCACTACTTCCTTATTAGTTAGGGGTCGAGAATAAAACTTCACACTTCCTATGAATCCGTTTAAGCCGCTTGTCAGACCATGACGAAGCCCCATGAACCCTCCATCCTTAGAAGTTTTATCGATAGGGAACCCGTCTGTCCATCCTCCCCCAACAATCCAAGGAGTAAAATAAGTATCAGTTAACGGTCCATTATTAAATACAGAAACATCGTCCCTCTGATTTAACGTGCTTGCTGTATATTGAAAGCTAGGATTCTGTTTTCCTGGGGAAGTAATAAACGTGGGTATTCGAGGGCTTCGACTTGGTTCGCTCCCAAAAACATCCTGCATTGAGGAAGTAGCCATTTTGTTTCCATCTAAGTAAATTGAACAGTTATTGCTCGAAACATTAAATGATATGTGTAAATGAACAAACCCACTAGAGACATCTGACATTCGGCTTCCATTTATTGAAAGATCATCCTTGATCGTCATCTTGCAATATTTTAACCCATCCTGATTGGCACAGGAGGAATTAGGGACAAACTCCACGGAACTGTTATCAAAAGCCTGTGTGGGTGCTATAAAGAAACAGCTTGATGCGGTTGTAGATGAGGTATCAACCCCGACATTTAATCCAGGGTTTGTGTTCGGGCCAGGGATTACAAAATCGTCCCTATAAATTACGGGATCTCTTGTAAAGCCAAGCAACAAACCTCTAGTGGAATCCGTTCCTCTAGCATTAACCAATGAGCTTGGATCAGCAACAGACAAAGCACCTCCAAGATTTTCGTTACCTAATAAAATTTTATAATAACCGTAATCTCCCCAGCCTCCCTGAGCGTAAGGTCTAAACTGTGCATTTCCTCTTTCTTGCGATGTGTAATCAGTACCATAGTAAGGAATATGGACCCAGCAATCAAGGCTGCAGCCTGCCTTACTATAAAGTAAATTTTGGAATTCGTTAGTTGGAGGTAACCGCAAATAAGAGCCCACATTAACTAACTTTAGATGTTCCGATTCAAACCTAGCTACCCCCTGCAAGAAGGGTATACCTAAACCAGAGGCAAATACTCCTTGAGTAGTTCTGCCTACCAACTGTGCATCTCCATAAGTTCCTAGCGTAGCACAATTTAGAGTATCAAACATCAATGACGAAGCAGTGTACACAGAAGGCTTTAAAAAATTGTAGATGGAAAATAGATTATTAGAGGCAATTAAATCTGTCAACGATAACGCAGGAGCCTGTGTTGAGGATACCGAATTACTAAAAAGTATTGAACCTTTTCCTATGGGAGGAACTACCAAAGGTGAAATTAATACTTCGGAGGTAGTTCCGTAGTTTGTAACAAAAGTAGGCTCAACAGGAAGAACAACGTCATCAACATCTCCTGCCTGAAAAGTTAGCTCTTGTTGTTTTTCCAGGGTAACTCCCAAACTTATAGAACTCAAGTAAGAAAAATCATTAACAGGTATGGTTCCTAATTCAAAAGCAGTAGTGGATCCAAAAAGATCAGGGGCTTTTACAGCCACTTCAATTTGTTTTTTTCTCTTATTTATCTGCTTTTCATATGAGTCTGTAACGGCCCTTAGTGTTTGTTTGTGATTGATAAGAAGAGCAGAATCATCGTTGTATCCGCTATTCTGTAACTCTATGATTTCAAAACGTATATCATCAACTCTCTTTGATTGATGCCCATACAAAACATTTAAGAAGTGATCAGCATCATAAAAATTAGTTAAAGTTTCAGAATTGTCTATTTTGTTTGGATCAAAAATAGTATCGACATACTCATTAAGATTATCAACAGAGACTAAGGTGCCTTTCCCTCCAAGATTTGCAGCATGATCCATTGTCCACTTTTCGCTATCTACTACAAAACCAATGTCAGAAGCCGAGGGTATAGGCTTACCTCCATAAAGTCTAGTTTGCGAATCATAGTAAATACCATCCTCGGAAAGAATAAACAATCCCTGCTTCGATACAGGAGGTCCGTAAACCAATCTAAAGATAGGACCCTCAGAGGCTTCAGTGGTAATTTCTTGCTGTCTTGCAATTAAAACAAGACCAATATTTTCAATAAGATTATTGCACTTCTTAGCGAATTCAATAGTCTGATCTACTCTCTGTCTTGCTATGCCCAAGGCTGCGGCGCGAGCGTTTTCTGTATACTGATCAGAAGAATCAGCCAATAATCCTCCTGTACCAGTTATGGGTGAGGGTCCAGTACTGTTTAACCAATCTTCAAACTGCCCCAAGCACCCACTTATCTCTTCGTAAAGCTCTGTTCCCTCCTGAATAAACTCTTCTAATTGGAGCAAAAAACCATTCACTTGAGATAACTTCTCTAAAAAACTTAGATCTATGCCAAATTTGCTCGACTCTGAAAACAGTGTAAATTTACCAGTTCCAGCATCATAAGAGAGAAGTCCCATGTCCGAAAATAAAGTATTTACCACACCTGCCATCGCTGAACGTGCGGCTGCTTTTCCTTGTTCAGCCGCCTCGGTCATTGTAAGGAGCACATCCCCATCAATGAAGCTCAAAGCATCCATGCTTAAATTAAGCATACACGTAGGTATTCCAAATGCGGTGTTGAGACTCGCTACAGGATTAGTTAAAAATTCTGGGTTAAATATCGCCATTAGGGAAGAGGCCCTCCAAGCCTACCGTCAGTATTCGGCCCTACAGTATAGTTAGGGCTCCACAAAGGGTTAAAGAAAAAAGGAAACACTCCGAAAAAATTCTCAAAATCAGTTTCCTGGTTTGTTTTTCTTATTCCCATACTTAAATCCAGAGGAACAACAGGATTCAATTGAATTTTGCCTTGAGTGGCAGTGTCAGATTGAATATTAACATTCCTTCCTTTTATATTTACATCTCCCAATGATTTTATATCAATTCCATTTTCAGAATATAGTGATATTTTATTATTGCTCCTAACTTGAAAAGTAGCGCCAGTCTCCCCCGTAGATTTGTCACCACCAAGACAATCAATAAATACTCCATTGCCTCTGCTTACTATACTAATATCGCCTCTACTTGTGGCGATTTCTATATTACCAAACGAAGATCTTTTTGTCGCAGGAAGAGGATCTCCGTGAGATCCAGTGGCCTTATTGTGTATTTTTAAATTCCTTCCATCTTGAACTCTAAGTACTAAATCCCCTTCAGCGGATTCAACATAAGTATTGCCAATAGCTTTAAGATACGCTCCTTCTGGTCCTACAATTGGCTCTTCTGATTTTAAGTCGGTAAGTGTTAAGCTGGCTCCCTGGTCTTTACTCTTAAAGACTGCTTTTTGAGTCTCAGCAGAGTCATCTAAAACTACCGCATGGCCTTTTGCGCTAGATATTCTTATTCCTGTGTTATCAGAGGATTCATCTCGTCCTTCAAGCATCAAAATACTATGGCCCAAAGGAGTTGATATACCATAACTCATACTCTGATTATTATATTTTCCATCCTCGGGGTCATGAGGGTATGTATTTTCCCCACCTAATTCAGGGTTTTTATCCGATGTTTCTGGTTGAAGTACTTGAGCTTTATCAACATTAGGAGTAATTATGCAGGATACAAAATAGTATGTCTTATCAGCGTCATTTTTTGCAATATCATACAGAATTTCGGTATTGGTCTCAGGCAAAAAGACGGCAGCAGAATTTGTACCAGCGGAATAGAAAGAAGTGTATTTTACGTCAATCCAATTGTTAGGATCTTTTTCATCTAAACCCTTGGGGCAAACTGTGAGGGATCCTTTTCCTAGTATATCTTTTTTAGATATTACATTACCTACGTAAACCACTATTTAATTCCCTCTTTTCTTTTGTCTTCTTTAATTCTTTCTTTTTGGTTTATAGTTAACTTAGTTACTTGATAAGCATTTAATACACCTGATCCTATGCTTTTTTTTATCCTACCAGCGGGGTACTTAGGGGTAGTTTTTTTATAATTATTTAACGCAAATTCGTCTGTTGTGTTTGTTTGATTCATTTTAATTATTCCACTCCTGCCAGAGTAGTGGCAATATCTTTTATTACGTGAAATTCAGAAAAAGATTTTTTAGAAGATATTAGGTGCTTAAAGCCAACGATTTTATACATCCCACTAAAAAAGTTAGCCGTTGATCTCTGATTCATAATCCCATATGCAGGATCAGACCCATCTAACTTACCCGAATTTTTTAAGAAAATAACAGCAGGTCTTAATGTAGCGTTTACAGTAGAGAGATGAAACATAGGCAATGTTTTAATATGACCTTTGAACTGATTCTCAAATAAATTTCTAAATAAGTTTACCATAGTAGTTATATCGGAAGAGAAACCTCTTCTAGTTTTACGCTTTATTCCTACAGTGTCTGTTAGTAGCATATCAGTAAGATCATTTGATAACTGGGTTATATTAAACCCTGCATCATGCCCTTGAGTAAATGCTTCGGCATATAGTGCCCCTGCGGGGTCTGCCTGACCTCTAAGCTGATCTAATGCTTCATAAAAAGCCTCAAATAATTTATCATCTGACATTGTTCCTCCTAATGGATTATTTATTCCTCCTAGAGTTGCATACCTAACACCCATATTATAATAGATCTGCTGAATACTGCCAAAAAACTGATTAAAAATAAAGTTATCAGCATCAAAATTATAAGACAAGACATTTCCTGATTTCTCGTTACCTATAAAGAACGGAATATTTAAATCTCTAAGCCTTGTACGTGCGTGTCTGCTTTCTTCTGATGCTAAAAAACTGAACTCGTCAGGTAATGAGCCTACGCTATTAAAAAGTAAACCTTCATAATCATTAAAATAGCCTAAGTGGGTCTCTGCTGATTTAACATACATCAGTTCTTGAACTTGAGCAAAATAGGACTTGCTTAGATTTGCAAAATACTCTACAGGATCATACCCAAGACCTCCAGTAAGCCTATAGGATTCAAATTTCTCTTGTAGCTCTGCGGGGCTTTTTGCACCAGACAGCCCTTTTCCTGGAACAAACACATTAGGATCGGTTTGAGCGATAAGAGAATCTATATCATTGGATATTGCAGTCCAAAATGGATCAACCATGTATCTAGGAAACTGCTTATACTTATTAGTCATAGGAATCCCTCTATTTAAATAGTAAGAAGAACTTCTAGGGTTCTCGTCTTCTTTTGCGTAAGTGTATATTTCGCCATATACATAATCACGAATTAAAGATTTTTCTCCAAAAATAAAGTAAGCATCTTCTGTCGCCTCAGGGGGGGCTATTTGTTTTGGAGTATCCGACAATTGATCAAATGCGTAGACATAATTTGAAAAAGTCCCACGACCGAATTTTTTGGAAAATAATTCCACTAGACTGTTTTTATTCTCCCAATTAGCAGTAATCTCCCAAGTTGAATTTTTTGTATGCTTATCGAGCATAGTTTGTATCGCTACTAGAAAAAGCTCAATATAATTAGCGGGTGTGGTTGGAGGGGCTTCTTTTTGTTCTTCTGAAACAGTAATAGGAATTTCTAAGTTTACTACCATATCTGCTGTCTGTTCTTCTGCGTTTAATGAAAAAGGATCATATATTGGGATGTCTTTCCAATCTATAATTTCAATTTCTCTTTGTTTTCCCTGAGTGAGCCAGGGAGTATCACTGTGTAGATTTGTAGGAAGTAAAGAGGAGGTTTCAGGAATAAAAGACATGGGAACACCAAGAAAAGGAAGATGCACGTTCGTTCCAGGCGTAATCTCATAAATGCCCGTCTCAATAAAAGAAGCGCCACTTACTCCTCCTGTATCTTCCACTTTTTTCTGTTTTGTGGTATTTATTAATTTAGGAGACTGTCTAGACGAGGGTAGAGTAACCTGATTTCCAAGTAATCCCACTGAATCAAAAAACCGAATTAATATATCTAAATGTTCTCTAGGTTTGATTACATCACCTGAGGCGTTTTTACCTCCAAACAAAAATTGATTTAATAAATAAATACCATTCAGGATAGCATTTTCTTGTTGATCATTGACCTCAGCATTTGGGTCTGCGACCTGCAAAGATTCAATAAACTGAGTGTAATTTATATCAGAGTCAGCGGTAGGAGGAGGGGTGAAGGCGGGGTTAATCTCTGCCAAAAATTCATTAAATTTCCCAGTCCCAATGATAGTGGTCATTAAGGGTGCAAAAATAAAATCTAAATTAGGTAACACAATTAAATGATTTGTGATCCCCATATCGTTAAAATAACTAGATAACAACTTTACAACATTGTCATGAAAAGAAGGAGTATACCCCGAAAAAGGTACTACATATTTTTTTTGGTCTACGGCAAAACTAAAACCTCCCAAGGTGCCGCCTCCTAGCTCTGACGCATCAGCTTCCGTCCCACCCATTACGGGCTCCACTAAATCTGGATCTCCACCTGCATCTTGAGTTATCTGTTCAGCAAACGTTAGTCCTGTTTCTGCTACTCCAGCCTCTTCAAGTTGAGCTTCGGTTTTACTTTTTATTTGTATTCTTGACTCAGCGTCAATAGCTAAGACTGGTATTGATACCTTTTTAAAATTTACCTTTTGCGATATTCCAGGTCGCTCTCTCTCATCAAATTGTCTTCTAACATGATCAGAAGAAAAATGATAAACCATTTCTTCTTTTTTTCCATCATTTTTATACTCCATTCTACCTAAGTAAGTTAATAACGGACCACACCAATAGTCTAAATTTTCTCCAATTCCATACGCAATGTAAACCTTTTGACCACGAAGATTCTGACTTAAATCTTCAAGCAATGCTTCTTTTTCTTCCTCTCCCCCGACTTGTCCCATACCCGTACCAACGTTTAATCGAGCCCCAGCACCCCAAGTCTGATTGATCTCTTCAACGTCTTTAGCAATTTTCGCGCCTCTTTTAGATATACGGTCTTTCTTTAGTTTAAGGTCCGTAAGCCTCTCGCCCATAAACAAATAGTAAAGTCGTTTTAATACCTCTAGTCCAGGTTCCGCTGTGCGTAACGTTAGTAAGTTTTCATTTTTAGAACTAAAGTTAAACTCATGCTTTAGCTCAGTTATGTTTAATTCGTGAACAATTTGATTATTTGTTGCAGTGCCTAAAAAGGATACTTCAGGATTATTTTGATGCTCTGCCATAAAAGAGCTATAATTCTCTGCTTTTGTGAAAGTTGATGCAAGTCCTCGATTTGTAGTTAGAAAAACATTATACGTTCCGACACGAATATCAGTGAAATTTTTTGTATTTGGGTTGTTGCTCATCGCAGTTCAGGTATTAGTATTCTGTCTCCACGATTAAGTTGCTCGAAAGGGTCTGATATTCCGTTGTATTGCATCACATACCACCAATACCCAGGTGAATCGTAAAAAATGTCAGCAATAGCATCAGGACGATTTCCACATTCTGGGGGTATTCTCCCTTCTTTATTGGATGCTTGATACATTACAGGCAAATATTGATCAAAGTTTGATCCGACAGAAGTAGTTGTTCTTTTACCACGATGTTCTAACACGGTGTACCCATACGAATATCTTGTCCTACTGCTATTAGTTTTATTTTCAATTAATTCCATTTTTTTATTCCTCTAAAATAACACGGTTCACCCAAGCGAGCGCGGCGAATTGAATAAACTCTTTCCGTATGCAGGATATTGTTTGTCATGCTGTTCCAATAAATCATCCCAACCCTCTAGCATGTCTGTATGACGTACTGCAGTCTGTTTTGTTGCTCTAAAATCGTAACTTCTTTGTACTTCTAATAAAGTAAGAGTTACCTTTATTCTGTTTGGTAGTAATGTTACTATATCATAGCCAGCCGCCTCTTCAATATCTATACTGTATGCTTTAGCTATAGTGGCAACGTTATCATAAAGTACACCGTGATCAATCCTAATAATTGGAGGACCGAGCGTTGGACTTTTTCTTGCAGTCAGTGTGCTACACCTAATTAGATCTACCCAAAAAAGAAGCATATCAATGGCCTGAGCAAAAATAAATGGTTTGTCGTATGCATCTAACTCATTCGCTAAATCTAATTCAGGGGAAGTATTTGCTAGTTTATTATATGTTAACACACCATTTTGTATCATTCTTTCTACTGGCTGATCGGACTTTAATCCCTCAGCTTTCAAAAGAACAGAATTAAGAACACTCTCAAGCCCCTGCTCACCATTAATTTTAGATAAAAACGCTTTTCGTCTTCTTAAATACTCTGTTTGGTCTCCATGCTCCTCAGAGGATTCGTCAGTCTTATTAAAAAAGTCCTGTTGCCTCTGTAGTTTATTTTTATCTCTTGGAATGCTATCAAAAAGAGTATTTGTTGCCGTATGAACTACATTCGGTAATGTTATAAAAAATTCTACCCTATACTCTTTTGATTTAGCTCCAGTGTATCCAAAGAAATTACTAGTTCTTCCTAGGACATCATAAGTTACCAAATTTGATGATTTTTTTTCTGTGATTTTAGGGTTTTCAAAAAATGGGCAAATCCTATCCCCATACGCAGGGTCAGGAAATTCAAAGGTAAGCCTTGACCTATCTTGTAATTCACTATCAATCTTATGTGCTTTTCCAAATAATGCCATAATTTTTTATCCTTTATCTATACACCAAACGGAAAGACACTATTTATATCCATTTCACCAGAGCCCCCTCTAGGAATTGAACCAAGTCCACCGCCTTCTGCATTGTCAACAGCTTCTGTTGTCTTATCTGTTGCCTCAAGAATCTCTTGAAGCTTATTAATCTGTGCTACACCACCACCAACCCCTAAAGTTGAAGACCTAAGGTGGCTATTAATTATGTCCCTGGTTAATCCCTCAAAGCTTGATCGATTTTTATCTTCCCTATCAAACTCACGTAATTTTAGTTTAGCTTCTGTTTCCGCTGCCTCTGCGAGTTTCTCAGTGCTATTTGATATCCCAGACATTAATTCAACAATACCATAAGCACCTAGGGCTGCTATTACTAAAGGAACTCCAAATGTCAACAAAGCGCCCCCCGCTAGGCTTGCTTTCATCATTTTCCCACCGACTGTACTACGTATGGTAGCTACAGTGTTTTGTCTTATTGCATGTAATAAAGCCCCGCTTGCTATCTGAAGCCTAGCTCTGTATATTTTTTCAATCCCTGCTTGAGCTATATTGTAAGCTTTTAAACCAACCATAAAGGTAAAAAAGGTCTTAATGATAGGACGTAAAAGAGTGAATTCTCTAACAAGTTCACCTGCTTTATTCAAGAAATTAGTAGAAAAGCTGGCTATTTCTAGAGCAACGGGAAGTAACGTAGTCTCTAGTGCAGTTCTAAAGTCTTGAAACACTCTTTCTACAGAACGGCCACCTTTATTTGCAGGTGTTTGTTTTAACCCCCGTGCTAACTGCTCTCCTAAAACGCCAACAGTCCCAATAATCCCTAAGATGTTCTCTGTCTCAATCTTACCTTTTCCGCCTAAGCCACCAAACCTCCCAACTCCTGTAGATGTTTTTAGAATTAGCTGCTCTAAACCTTTAGCATCAAGTTGCCCTGCCATGAGTCTATCTACATCAGTTAAAATACCTAAGTTAGCTAGACTTCCAATATCAGCAGTTACTAAAGCATCAACAAACTTCCCAATATGACCACCAAACGCAGGGAACTTAGCGGTAAGCTCACTAATTGCGAAAGCAGCGCCTCCTGCTCCTCCTGTAAGGCCGAGAATATCAAGAGAATTTCCTAATTCACTAAATCCTTCTAACATCTGATCTGTGGATACGCCAAAAGCAAGACCCGTGTTTAGTAGACGTTTATTAAGTAAGTTGGTTTGAGACTGTCTGAGTGTTCCTTGAACAACTAACTTCTTATTAAAAGAAACTAACGAAGCCATGCTTTGATTAGTTATCTGCATCCTATTAGCTAGGTGTATGGTCTCTGAGCTAACCCTCGTAAGTCCTGCTTGTTGGAAAGAAAACAACGAAGTTAAAGATTTAGCAAGACCACCAGGTAAGCCATCCAACTTAGAGCCAGTCGCCTGTAGAACCATGGAGAAGCTTTTATTAAAAGCTAAGAAGTTTCTCTGTTGCTCTATAGCAACACTGGCAAAGTCTCTAAAAACCTTTGATAATTGAAATACAGCAAGGCTTAAACCTGGAATTTTATCCGTTAGTCCAAGCATAGATTTTTCTATCCTTCTTACTGCAAAGAATAATGGATCATATGCCTCTTCTAGTGTCGGGGCTGTCGTTCTTTTATTATTAACCATCTAAATTTAATTTATATATAGTAGTCATTCCTAAGTTGAGCCTGAATGTTCGAAACTCATTTGTAGGAAATATAGCTTGCATTCCTTCATTTGATATTTCTGATTCCTCTCTGATTGATCTATTTAGGTTTTCGTTTTCCAATGTTTGATATTTCTTAGAGACTTTCTTAGTTCGCTGAGAATGAAGTACATTAACAACGGATGCCATTGTATTTAGGTCTGTCCCAGAATCTATTAAAAAACAAGACATTAGATCGTTTTTCGTGTTTGTATTACCATACACTCCATTGCCATGTTTAGTTCCTACAATAAGAGCAAAATATGATTTTTTAATCTGTTTGAGAGAAGTATATTCAAAAACAACTAAATTACCTGCTGTAAGAGATGAATAGCTTTTAACCACATCAGTTGCATAAAGCTTCAACAAATCCTCTAACCTATCAGTTACTGATAAGTTCATTTCTTGAGATGAATCTTTAAATGTATCCCAAGAAGTATCTTTTACACCTTCATCCTGCCTAAGTTGGTAGTATCTCTGAAGTAACCCTCCAGCTAACTGTTTTAGGTTGAAATTTTTTAGAATTTTATTGGCAGAAAATGCAAACATCTGTGTATTATATATAAATATTAAATATGTATAGTAATAGTGATATAGAGCTTATTGATTTTATTGATTTAATCAATACAACACTAAGTAACGATTTTATAGAAAAGTGGAAGCACCGATTTAGTACAAAGTTTATTAAGCACTTTCAAATAAAAGTGCTTAACTCCTTAACCAAACGAAAAGTAATTAGGATAGATACTCTATATAATTATTTAACAAAGAAATGTAAATACTCACCTGAGCAAGTAGATAACTTTTTTGAGGCTATAGACATTAGTATTTACTCTCCGTTAATACAAGGAAAAAGAAAAAAGTAAAATATTATGAGTGAGTTAATTAAGTTACTGGTTTGGTGTTTGAGTGTATATGGTGTAGCGAATGGGGTGACTACATCTCCAATGCTTTATAGTTTTAGAGCTTGGGCGTATTCAAAGGTAAAGCTTCTAGGCTACCTTTTAGGATGTGATAGATGTATCGCTTTTTGGGCTGGCCTACTCGCCTCAGTGATGCTGTACAGTCCAACTGGGTGCTTGTTATTTGATGGATTTCTGGCCTCTGCTGCTATTATCGTTTTATCACGATATGATCATTCCGCTTTTTCGGGCGGCTGAAATTAACCCTTTTTGGCTGGTCCAGCCTTTATTTCATCAAGCCTTTTATTTATTGTGTCATGAGTACAGAACTCAGGGCATAGGCTTTTATATGAACACCAGTTGCAATACTGATTTCTAATCGGAAGCAACTCATCTTTTTTAGCTTTTCGTATCTTCCAAACATCATCAATAACTCCTCTTACGTGAGAATGTATTTGATTGTTTGTATATTTAACAGAAACAAGCGTGTCAGTAATAGGGTAGTAATGAGCGGCTGTGATTTTATCCACAGGAACTCCATAAAGCTTATGAACAGCGTAAACATACCCTTTTAACTGTGGGTCTTGATACAAATCAACTTTGCTTTTTTCTCTTTTGGATGTTTTGTAATCAATAACCAAATAACCTCCCTCTTTTCCCTTCACTATGCGGTCAATGTACCCATTCATTGATATTCCTTCCGCCACCTCAATATCAAAATGCTGTTCTGTTATGCCCATCTCAGGAAGTGAGGCGTTAAACCTCAAAAAATTCTTCAAACAGGTCTCTATTTTTGGATTGTACGACTTGGCAAAGGTATACTTGCCCTTAATTTCTTCTGCTATAGCTTGCAGTTGGTCATATTTGGTCGATTTTACACCATCTTCAAATATTTGGTGAATATATGAGCCGAAATGCAGCGCATCGGTGTTTGATATGTCGTAGTCCTTCAGTCGGTCTACATACCTGTATCGGTATTTAAGTTTACACTGTTGAAAAGTGTCGCGTTTCGAGTTGCTAATTGTATTTATAAAAACCATATGTTTAATCCTCAGTATATTAAAGACTATCTCACAGACAAAGTGAGTGGAGAATACCGTATATCTTCTAGCGGCAAGGAATTAATTATTCCATCTGTATTTATAGAAGGTGACTACAAAAAGCATATGAGTATTAATTTGGATACAGGATTATGGCAGTGCTTTAAAACAGGCAGCACGGGCAATTTTATAAAACTGTACTCTATCTTGGAGCAGATTACCTATAAATCAGCAGAATCAAAGTTATTATTTCAAGGATTAGAGTCAGGTAGACTGGATATATGGGATAGCGCACCCTCTGCCTCTACACCTGATCCGACGCTTAAGGCTTCTTTAGACACCACTAGCTTTATCCCTGTCAACGTCGAAAGCCATAGTAGCAGCAATCAATTGGTCCTCCGAGCTTGGAAATTTCTAATGGACCGCAAATTGTTTAACTTAAAAGAGTATGAGGAGGCCCCGTTCTATGTTTCTTGTGAGGGGAAGTATAGGGGTCGTTTAATTATTCCCTTTAAAGATTATGACGGAGAAATATTCTTTTTTCAAGCTCGCAGCCTAATGCACGGAGTATCCCCCAAGTACTTAAATCCAAGCACTGAAAATGGGGTAAAATCCAGCAATATTCTTTATCCCTTCGACTTTGAGCAAGATCACCTATGTATTTGCGAAGGACCCTCGGACGCAATTACACTTAATTTAAACGGCTTAAATGCAACATGCACAGTAGGCAGTACGATTTCAAATGTTCAAATGCAAGCACTCCGAGAGTTTGAAGGTAAAATCATCCTAGCATATGACAACGATGAGGCTGGAATGCGAGGAGTGGAAAAGTTTGAAAAACTTAGAAAGAAATACTTACTTTCGTCATTTTCAATATGCACACCCCAACACAGGTACAAAGATTGGAACGAAGCACATCAGGCAGGTGAAGACCTGTATAGCTGGTTCACAGAAAAAACTTACGAGTATAATTTTGAGAATAAATCTTTAAATAATTTACATATTTAAAGGTTTATCTTAAAGGTCAACAATACTTATCTCGAAATCAGGAGCAGCTACCTTAACCCCTGTTATCATATCCAATACGGTGGAGTTAACATTTCCTGAAGTATCATAAGACTGATCATATGACCCAGGCTGTTTTCCTACGATTAAATTTCCTGAAAGCCTGGTCATACTTTCAGCATCCCCGTCCCTAACTTCTCTACGAAGTATACCTGCGTTTACGGTACGAATAACCCCACTACCTCCTAGGGACCCAGAAGTGCTCAAATCACTGATAAGATTTAATGTTTGCGTTTGTAATGCATCACCACTTGAGGCATTCCAATAAAGATGCTCCCTAGCAATATCAACGGTGTAATTAACATCCAAATAATTAAAGTCAGCAGTTCCGTCTAAAGTTTTATACTGCGTTATCCGCTTATACATAATTTCCACATTTTGCGTGTGAATTCTCCAATTTGTGGTAGCGTTAGCAGACGTTGCACCTGAGGTAGAAAATCCTTCAGGTAATCCTCCCAAAACTTTTGTATTATCTTGAATAGGTTGTGGAGTTAATGGTGTTGGCATAAAATATATCCTCTATAAAAGTATATAGTTCTATTCTAACTTTATTTAACAATAAAATACATTAACGGGGATACTATTTTTTCGGTAAGTAAGTTATACGTTACTTGCGCCGAATAAGTGCCTGTTCTGGCTCCTAGATCATCAATAGAGAACCCTGCGAAAGGATTCTTACTACTTAGCAAGGTATCTGTATCAAAACGAAAAATTAAAGTATCATCAGAAGTAAGATCAATATCTGTTGAAGTTGTAACCAGACATTTAGAAGGGAGGCTAGAATCTTCGTTATGCTTTACTATTGTAATAGATGGGGATGTAATCGCTGTCTGTTTAAATATATTTTTTATAGACTCACTTATATTTAAGTTTTCTACAGTAATTTCTGTTCCGATTTTTAGATTAGTAATGGATCCTGCAATTACATTTCTGTTAAACAATTTATTACTTGACCTTAAAATAATAGGTTCCGTAGTGGTAAAAACTGTATTATCAAAAAGTTCAAAGTTATTGATATAGGTTTTCCAAGAGCTACCTTCAAACATCTTAACAGTCCAAATATCAAAATACCTAATAGCTTGACTAGCAGTATTCATGATAGTATTCCCATTTTGGTCTGTACCAGAAAGTGAGGACCCTGCTAATCCGTCCAAAACACAGCCAAACTCCCCACGATCTATCTTATATAAACCACTCACCCCTGAGCAAGGATGTCCTCCACCTGCGCCAACAGGGGCCACTACGCCAGTGTACTGATTTATATCAGTGGAGTTAGGTTCCGTTCCAATAACACCCGTTCCTGTAACGCCAAAAACCATGGCAGCAGCAGAGGTCATTCCAGAAGCCACTAAGCCATCGTTATCTAATACCGAATTAGGACTTAGATTCTGAGATCTTTTAAAAACATGAACGGTACTAACCGCATAAGGATCCGTATAAACTCCATCATTTACAAAATAAGTTTTAAGTAAAACCCTTGAATCGGCTGGGGGTCTATTATTTCGATCTACTACTTCAATATTATTTATTAATGGCATCTTTTTCTCGCTGCATCTCTTCAGTAAGAAGCTGAATAAATGTGGCTCTTTCGCTTCTAGTTAAGGTTTTTATATCACTATAGGACATACCTATATGTTTCATGAGTATATAGGCTTCTTGAAGCAGATCTGAGACTTCTATGGAACCATTTAATTCACCGAGAAAAAATTTTCGTCTATGGGGAGGTTAATTAGACTGGATTTTGTGCAAGAATCACAAGTAAACCTAACGTGAGGCTGAATTCCATACTCGGAAAGCATCATTGCTTTTATAATACTATGAACATCCTGGAGAGGTAATCTCTCAACTACCTTTGCAATAACCATAGGATTATCAACTCCTTCGATGCTTTGTATAAATCTCCATAAGTTTTCAGAAACTTTGCCAGGATCTATATAATCTTCATCTGCAACCGTCAGGAAGTTTAAACAAGCTTTTTTATTAATTCCTTCTAAATGTATATCAATCTTATCAAAAGAAAAATCTTCAGGGACCTGATTAGATATAAGTTTACTGAGTTCTAGATTTAATTTGTTTTCATAACTACAGTTTGGGCAAATTACTCCTACTTTATAGTCTGATCCGAATGAAAGCTCTCTGACTTTAATTAACAAAAATAACTTGTCTATTATTACAAGCCGATCTACATCTACATTTTTCACACATTGGGACAGAAGGTGATTTGCAGGATTAAACAAAGGAGACCTTGATCCTGTGCTCATAGACTTTTCATCTTGGAATGTCATAGGTCGAACCCTAACCTTACCCTCTTTTCCAAAATAAGGAATCCCCCTAGAAGGCACTGAAATATCCATCTCCGTTTCGGAAGGTAAATTTTCTAACAGGAGTGCAACCTGCTCTTCTTCTGACATAACTTGTGTTTCTGAAATTTTATCGTTCATATTATACCTCTAAACTATAATAGTATGTATGGAACTTCACATAAATACAATAAATTCAAGACTGGTTACTGATAATCCAAAATTAATTAGTGCATTATCTGAGTTATACTCATTTAAAATACCAGGATCGGAGTATTCTCCACAATATAAAAGAAAAGTATGGGATGGAAAAAAGAAGTTTTTTTCAAAAAAAGGAGAATTTAAAACGGGCTTGCTGGACAGAATACTGGCTGATTTAAAAAAAGTAGACGCGAAACCCAAAATTATTGACAGTAGAAGCACTGATAAAATAACAAATTCCTACTCATTTGAAGGAATTACATATTATCATTATCAAGACAAAACAATATCAACAATGCTTAAAAAGCAAAGGGGAGTAATAAAAGCCCCTACCGCAGCAGGTAAGACAATTATTATGGCAGGGTTAATTAAAGCATTAGCACCTAGAAAAATGATTCTTTTGTTTAATGCAAAACAACTACTTACACAAACATACGACTTTCTTAAATCAATAAAAATAAACAATCTAGGGATGTGTTTTAGTGAGGGATATATTCCTGGAGACATTATGCTATGCACTGTGCAAAGTATTGAAAAAGTCCTAGACACACACCTTGATTCTGAAGTATTAATGATTGACGAATGTCATGAATTCAGTACAGGAAAAACAACCGTAGCAGCAATGCAATCTTTTCCTAATGCAAACTACCGCTATGGATTTACAGCCACCCCTCCGTCACAAAAAATAAGCGCATTCAATCTAGAGGGAGGATTAGGTCCAACGCATACAGTTGCAACTACAGACCAACTCGTAAAAGAAGGAAAACTCACCAAGCCGATTATTCAAATTATTGATAGGCCCTATACCGCAGAAAACGAAGACGAGAATGATAGTTACTTAGATATTTACGATAAATACATAGTAAATAATAAAGATAGAAATAATACAATAAAGGATATTATCAATGACATCAAAAATAAAAATGAAAAAGCCCGTATACTTATTCTTACCAAATCACTTGACCACGGAAGAACCCTGGAAAACCTACTTGGAGGGAATTGTGAATTCCTGCAAGGGTGTGACTCAATCGGAGAAAGGTATGAAGCTATATCTAGATTCCGAGGACATAGAAAATCTAGCGTCCTCATTGGTA
>CENK01008408.1_pt1 | contig 39607 bp, 33 predicted proteins | sample 530191 | NCBI WGS metagenome assembly CENK01 (sample SAMEA2619686, study PRJEB7988) | marine metagenome | biome: marine biome (ENVO:00000447); feature: deep chlorophyll maximum layer (ENVO:xxxxxxxx); material: "saline water (ENVO:00002010), including plankton (ENVO:xxxxxxxx)" | depth 60 m | reverse complement strand
GCACTGGATACACAACAGCACCGACAGTCACAATCGCTGCCCCTCAAATCAGTGGCACTACAGCCCAAGCCACTGCTGTCATTGCTAAGACGGTAACAGGTGTCACGATAAGCAACAACGGAGGAGCAGATGACTTGACTTCAGGCTCCGGCAGTCTCACCTTCTCAGGTGGTAATGGGTCAGGGGCTGCTGGTACATGGACGGCGAATGGCAGTGGTGCCCCCATCGCTAGTGTGACTTTCACCGATGATGGCTCTACTCCTTTCAGTCATGATACTGACGGAGATTCTTTTACCGTAACGATAGCCAACCACGGTGCTGGTGGCAACGCTGTCTTTACAGCGCATGTCGGTTATCCACTCAAATCGAGTAACACATTCCGTTGGTTAGACGGAGGGAGTTCAGTTGACCCATATTTGAGAAACAAAGTCACAAACGCTCTCGCTAGTGAGGGGTCATACAACTGGTCTCTTACAGCACTCGCTGACTCTACCACAGGAGTGACTCACCAAACTGCAGCCGTTGGTACGTTTGGTGTCAATGGAAGTGGGGTGATAACTTCCCATTCTGTGACAAGCGTCGGTAAAGGGTTTGTGCAAGGGCACGGTAGTAGCACTGCCGACAAGTATGCACTGCTCATCTCTGACCTCAGCCTCAACATCTATGACACGTTCAACCAAGTTGGTTCTAGCATAGCGACGCAAGTCATCCTCGATACAGTAAGCAGCAATGTAGGGAACGTGAGAAAGATATTGGTTACAAACGGCGGCAGTAACTACGCGGGTACTACAGGGCAAGATTCTCCTTACCCTGTTGTCAGTGACTTCGGCAATGTGGATAACGTACAGACCATACTGGGCACTCATACGGCATACACTCTACCTGCTGATGGTAGCACTATCAACCTCACGAATAATGGCGCTGGTTACACCTCAGTACCGTCTGTTACAATCAACGGTGCAGGCTTTAGTGGTAGCATGACTGCTACGCTGTCTTCCACGGCTGTCGTTAAGCAGATTAACATCACTAATGCAGGTCTAGGGTATACCACTGCACCCACTGTTACTATAAGTGGAGGTGGAGGAGAGAATGCCGATGCATCAAGCGGTCTAGGAGCAGAGGTTCGTAGTCTGTCTGGTGTCACTCTAACTAACGGTGGTAGTGGTTACACCTCAGCACCCACAGTCACTACTGGAGTGGGTAGTGGTGGCACAATCAGTGCTACCCTATCCAGCACTGGGCCAGTCAGTGGGGTCACTGTATCCAACAACGGTAGCGGGTATACCAGTGTCCCTACAATAACAGCGAGTGGTGGTAGCAACCTATCACTGACTGGTGTACTAGGTACTGCGACACGCAGTCTATCTTCTGTGAACATCACTAACGCAGGGCAAGGGTACTCAAGTGCTCCTTCTGTCTCTACCGGTGTAGGTGGTGGAGGTACTGTCACTGCCACACTTGCTAACACAGGCCCAATCACCAGTGTGACACTAAGCAATGGCGGTAGTGGTTACACATCAGCACCTACCATCACTATAGGTGGCGGAGGCAGCAGTGGTAGTATAGGAGCGACAATCGCTGCGACCGGTTTCTTCACATTGGCTGCTAACGCTCGTAGCAATACCACTAGAGTAGAGAGCCCTACGGTAGCAACTGGCTCATCATCTGACTTCGCATCTTTGTCTGATACTTACAAGGTGCTAGTGTGGTCTAAGGCTGGTAATCTCAGATGGAGTAACGGTGCACCGGAGACGTTGCACAACAGTACACCATCCGATGATACTAACAGTATATACGACCAATTAGCAGCGACTCAAGTTCACTTCTCCGGTTTGGTAGACGCGATAGACCGTACCCGCCCTATTGGAGCCGTAGGCTGGCACGGTGAGAGATACTCTATGCTAAACAGCCTAGTAGTGCCAGGCACGAGTGGCATAGCGTCAGGTCTTGGCGCATGGCATCCGTCGTTAGGGACAAACCCATACGGTAGTAACATGACTTGTCATGCACGCAATGGTTACCCGTTTGTTACAGTGGACGATTCGTCATACACCCCTACTCCGAACTCTACATCGACAGGCGTTCATCCCCGCCATTATGTCATAATCTCAAACGAGGCAGAACTTCCAATCATCGCTAGGGCTGACCGAGACGGGTTGGTATTGGCAGGGGACATGCTCGACAAGAAATGGAACAGTGGGCCTGGTGGCACGGTCAAGGTATCACACTCTTCACGACACAACAACGACCGTTTCGTGTCTTACGCTCACGGTGGGCCACACGTAGATGCCCAGTTTGCTGGTGACTTCGCCATACCGTCCTCCGGTTACGGAGAGTGGGCAGGTAATGCAGCGACAACTGCCGAGATGGTACCAATGGAGACTTGCATATTCCCGACTGGTGACCTGTTCTTTGACAAGGTGGAGAATCCAGGCTTGCCACATTATCCTAATGAGACACCGTTACAGCATGTGTCATCAGACACCACTAGGACGCTCGAGCAAATCTATGACGCCCCGTTCACTTATTGGGGCACTTATTCATCCGCTCGTAACTTCCTCTCGCAACATATTGTATGGAAGAGAATGGACGGCGGTAACCTGTGTATGCCTTCACCAAATGCGCGAGGCCTAGGTGCAATGCCTTGGACATGGCGTAAGATAGGCTCCTCTCATGTCAAGTTCGGAGAGACCATCTACGGCAACAACCGTTTCTCCTTCGAGAGCACTAACAGTGCCATGTTCCCTGTTGTGCAAGCGCAGGAGTTGATGCAACCACACCTAGCCGAGCAATTCTCTTCCGATGTGAAGAACGCTCTCGTTATCCCCAATGAGGAAATACAATTCCAAGCAATTAGTGTGATAGACGACGCGGGGCAAGAGCACACAATAGAGGGAGGCTCACCTCTAGGCACCATAGTGCGTGATTTCCAACGAGTACCTGACAGGGACATCAAGGGTCCACCACTAGCAGGTTCCGGTGAAGAGCCCGTGCTACGAATCAGTCTACCCCATCCTGATACCATTCCAGGCAATCTGGTGGTGCGTAGCGGCTTTGACAAGGTACAGGCATACCAACACGAAAGCGTGGGCACAGGAGGTCTCCAACGGCCTGATTTGCCTGACCCTATAGTCAAGAGCAATTTCAATAGCACCAACACCACATCCGATACCGCTCCGTTCTACGAGAATGAAGGATACGAGAGAGTGGACACAAGAGCCTCTGACTATCCTTTTAGTAGGGAAGGAGACCTAAGCAACGAGTCTCTGCTAGAGACCTCTTACGAACCTCATGACAGAGGCATCTATTTCCACTTGACCAAGAAGTCATTCTCCTACACAATTAGAGAACCAGTCGGGTACAGCAGTAACACGCTCACACACAACCCACTCACCTATGTATCCGTCAATGGCACTACAGTGACAGTCAACACCACTGTGAACGCTGACATATGGAGAGCAGAGCAATTGCCTGACGGACGTTCCTTCTTCACTGTCAATGGTCACATAGTGTCCTTCACTGGAGTCAGTGGCTCGACGTTCACTGGGTGCAAGTACAGCACAGGGTTCTCAGCATCGTCCGGTGACGCTCTGAAACCTTCGTTCTTCGTACCCTCAGGTACCACTCGTCACTTCGCATCACGACGGTTGAGAGACCACTCAGAAGTCAGCGGTGAAAGTCCAGACAAGAAGCCGATTGATTGGATGGGCATTGCGACAAATGCTAGCCCAGCGACTGCCATTAGGAACGACAGGTTGACGCCAATGCCCTTACCTCGGATGGGGCATCACTATGTAACGCCTACCATGGCTATGATGCCAGGCCACCTCGCACATCCATTGTATCAAAGACTGTACGACTTGAACAGAGCCTACAAGAAAGCGACCACTAGCATAGAGAAGGAACTAGGCTATGCCGATGTCGCCAACAGTCTTGTTGGTGGTTCTAATTCCGATGGTCTATTGATAGAGAAAGACGGGATAGGCACTAACGCACTGCTTTGGTTCTCATCTACCTCAGCACCACACCCACCATCTGATATCCATGGTAGTGGGTTCACACTAATGACAGAGACTAAGATGAAGTACGACGGTTACGGCATACTGTCGACAGCCACTGAGAATGCTACAGGTGGTCACCGACTAGCACTAGAGGCAGGTACCAACTATCGTACACACTGGAACTTCCCTGACCCAATGGAGGTAGGAGCCTATCAAATCATCATTCAACCCAATCTATACTCACAGCAGTTGATGGGATTCAGTGAGAATTACGACTTCGGTTCTGACACTGGTACCAAGTACCCATTGCTCACTGACCAACAAGTGGCTACAGTGGTAGCGTTACAGTGGAATGGAACTGATTACGACTTCATACTATCAGAGGCAATACAGGCAGATGTCAGAGGGTGCGAGGTATACCTCAATGAGGTCATGCTAGACATAGACCCTTCACCCAATCAACAATTCACTAACCTACCACCATTGGCCTTGTACAACCCTCTCGGTATCAATGAGAACACATCCCCCATATGGAGCAGAAAGAGTCTACCTTACAGGCCAGGCATGTTCCGTATGGCGTCACCAGGTTATACGCTCACCGTCCCTTGGTGGGCTCCTGCGTTGAAGAGCAGTGATTCACTAGACGCGAGTAACGCATACAGGATGGTGGAGTGGCACAGACCTGAAGATTACTACCTGTTCAGTCGAAGTGGTTACGGTTCTGTTGGCTCACAGAATGTAATGCAAGGCTATCCGTCACACTTCCTACATCCATACACTCATTCCTATATGTCACATGTAGCCAAGACTGAAGTCAAGGCTGCAGACTCAAGCAACTCTCAATTGATAGTGCTGAACAACTCCCTGTTCCCCGAAGTAGGTAGTAGGTACATGGGACACATGCTTGTTGTAACTAACCTATCAGACGGCTCACAACATAGAGCGTCGTACACCCACCGAGGTGTGTCAAGTGGCGCTGCTTCTCAAACTACCAATGTCTTCTACGGTGTCACTCCGCGTGACGCAACCAAGTTTTGGGCAGCCTGTACCGAAGGAGCATCTGTCAAGATAACAGGAGAACATGGCTCTTACAATCCTGGAGAGATTTACACTGATAAGACTGCTAGTGTCCTCGCTCACATCATCGAGGACCTACAGAATGGGAGTCAAGATACACAGACAGGTCACTTACCGGACGCTTATCTATCAATGTGGCACTACAACCTAGGTAGGCCGGTGACCTTCTACTCTGACAGTCGTAACAGCATAGGAGACGCTGCTGTTGACAAGAAACCGTATAACCACATGCCGGAACATTTCGAGACTATTCGTTATCAGAACTTCACGTATGCAGTCAGTGACGGACCATTCGATTTCAGAGGATTCACCCGTAGCGCAACTAGCGGACCGGTAGATAACTCAGCCAACCCTGACACCTTGTCCACCCCACAGGCTAGAACAGCGTCGAGTCGAAAGCATCACTATGGTGCGTTTTGGCCTGGAGGCTCGCGTTTCGGTGCACAGGGCAGTGACCTATCCTTATGGGGAACAGCAGGACCAGGCTGGGGTCGTTTTTGGGACAATCCTGTCGTCTATCAAGAGAGCGGGACAGCGGGACAGTATGAAGCCACGGCACGCGTTGCAATCACTGACAGCATAGACTCAGTCACACATCTAAGAAACGCATCTTTCGGATTCCGATTCTGTGTAAGACAAGCACCTAACCGACCTAAGTGGGCGTTATGGTCTACTCAAACATTTGATGACAAATACACTAACAACCACTCCGGTTACCGTTTCGGTGCATACATACAAAGTGACGCAGTGACTACTACTCAATTCAAGTATGCTGGTGCTGCGTTAACTAGTGCCACTACCGCCACTAGTGGTGGACATGTTGGTATGTTAGAGCGTGTCACCAACGCCTCGGCCTTAGTAGGTTCTGACCTCAAACTACAGCAAGTCAAGTACAGCCACGGTCGAAGGATGACTAGACCATTCGGTTGTGCAGTTAGGAACTACATCGCCTACAAAACAGATGCAAACGCGAACGGACCATATCCTGTAGTGCGTGCTCATCAAGGAGACTACCTAGGTAACATGGGAAGTATAGGAGGTGCTGCACTTCCTACAGCCTGCACTGCACCTAAGAGGGGTCTAGCGCCAGCCATTGCACACTACATGACTGATTGGTGGGGCAACACAACAGGTGAGGAAGTGCGTCGCTTCCCTGTTAGAGGGTTTGGTGTGCGTCCAGCGTGGGACCCCGAAGATGCCTATCGCTCTACAGACAGAACCAAGACACCTCAGACGTTTGCGGCGCCCGCTAACAACGGTTTGTCTAGAGCCAACCTAGATTTGTTTGACCCTGCCACTGCGAAGAGAGTGGGCGATAGAGGAGACGGTAGAGGAGTTAGATGGCCCACTGCATTCAACGAGGACATGTTACAAGATGTAGACATAGATGTGGTGTCTAGTGGTATCATGTTATCACATTCCACTGCAGAGCCTCCCATCGGTACAGGGTACGTGCGTGCGAGGAACGACGACTTGCAAGTCACTGAGGTACAGAGGGGTATCAGCAGAAGATTGAGTGTCGCTGACGCAGACGGTCTGCTTAAACCGGAGGCCATGGCAGGGTCCAATGTAGAGAAAGCCACGAGTGACTTGCTACCTGCGTCGGAGACCATACAGGAACCCATCTCTCGTATCTCGCCCCGTGTAGGACTAGATGTGAATACAGTCGGAGAGATAAATGACACTAGTGAGCATGACTATGTGGCTTTAGCCACTGAGGCTCACAGTCTACACACAGACAGGGGTGCAGGCAAACGCCACATCATGGCTGCCGGTATCAAGACAGACACGAAGGCGGTAGATGATTACAGACTCGACTCCCTAAACTTCTCCAATTTCAAGCAGGTCATGAGACTCAATCACACACACGGCATATGGCCGCTGGGTGGAAATCTCATCATGGACCTGTCTAACTACATGGAGCCCGTATCAGATTTAGGTTGGGGTAACTCAGATGTGTCAGGAAGTAACCCAGTACACAAGACCAGTAACCCGTACCAAACAGCGAGTCACAACTCTAAGTCGTACCGTACTAACGACAAGGACAGAAACATTCGCTTGTTACTAAGACCAGTCAGAGTGTTAGACCATAGGCATATCGAAGTATTCAGAGACACGTCGCATGCCTTATCAGGTACTGCTGGTGGAAGGTATGGTGTCTTCACTATGTCCACACCTAATGCTCGTGCCGCTACCAGTTCCAAGTTCCTTCGTGCTACTAATCCATCAGACACGAACGCTCCTTACCCTCCTGCTTATTTCTTCACTTCTTCCAGTTACACAACACCTTCTAGCACAGGGCCCCGTATACCAGGCAGTGAGAGTAGTGCATTCAATAATAGTCTCAAGCAGACAGTCACTAGAATCATAGCCAGCAACAACACACTGCAGCACATGAGAGGTGACGCTGCACGTAACAACGACTTCGAGGTACAGCCTAGATACACACAGACTTTGTATGCGGGTGACGACCTCAACAAGAGCGCTCACAATAGTGAGAGTAGCAGAAGTGACAATGAGGTGAATGGCTGATGCCTGGTGCTGCTGCATTCCCCACTTTGTTCACAACGAACTCATCAACTAACAGTGTGCCTGGTGGTAAGCACGACGATGTCAAAAATACCATAGCGTCACGTGTGTCTAAACCGAAGTTTGTGGACAACGTGGTATATCATGCGATATACAAGAAGGAGAAAGACAGCACAGGTCGCCAGTATAGTGTCACTAAGCCATTGACCACCGACTTCCAAGTCACTCACGGTAAGAGGTACCAATTCGTCGAGGAGGAAGAGTCGTTGCTTCTCACTCATGCTCCTGCACATGGAGTCAAGTCTAACGTCCCTGCCTTCTTCAATTCTATCCGGATGCAAACCGGAAAAACCCCGCCAAATCTCTTATTTGCCGGAAAAGAGACTCTTCGGCCATACGATATTACCACCGCAACGAAAGGTAGCAGACTGAACCTCAGAAATCTCAAGGGTAAGACACTCAAGCAGTTAGGCTTACCCGACATCTCTACGGTTCAAGCCGGCCAAATTGTCAATGTAGGTGTCCGCACCACTGATATCGTCATGCGACTTTTCGATGACAAGAAGCACGCCTTGAACTCGATATCTCTCGGGCACCCACATAGTGGTGCAAGCATGACAGAGACCACTACCTACAAGGGCAATGCATCAATAACACATTCCACAAAGTTCCTTTCTGCTAATTACATCAGCACATCCATTCCTGATGCCATACGTTCCATCGCACGCAATGACTACTACTCTATGGTGACAGACCGCTTCGGCAATTTCATCTACAGCCCAGGTGGTTTTAGGTCAAGAGATGTTACCGTCACTGCGGCGATAGCAGGGCAAGTATCGCGGAGTGGCATAGCGGACACTGCAAACAGAGTAGTAGTGAGAGGACAATCCACGGCTCTCAACGACAAGAACGAGGTTGTGCTGGAAGATACTGAGAGACAGAAGAGTGAGGGCATGGTCAAATCACAGACATATAGTGAGAGCACTGCAACATCACTAGCGGCCACCAAGAGGGCTGCACGACAACTGTTACGTTTGAACAGAAAAGCCACAGGCTCTGTTGATATCAAGGACATACCTTTCAGTATGGGGATAGCACCAGGAGACGTGGTGACTTACCAAGACCCCCATGGCAAGTCTACAAGACAAGCCATCATAGAAACAACTCACCTCTTGACTGAGGCGCGTAGCGATTTCTCTATGATGTCATACGACACAGGTATTGAGAGAGTCTTGGGAGCAGGAGGGAGCCAGCGAGCAGGGGACGCAGAAACGAGAGCATCTTCGGGTAACGTGATAGACGAGAAGAAACAATTCAGTCTAGGCACTGTCGGTTTCAATGTCAGAGGCTTGGTGGAGAGGCGTTACATCAGTAAGAAGAAACCACGAACATACACTGGTGTGACTGGCATGTTAGATACAGGGAATGAGATGCACTCAGGCTTCCTGTTAGGACATAGAGGCTATGACACTGGCAACGCTTCCGCTCGTGGTGCTATAGGCACTGGTCTAACCGTCCGTACCACAGGTAGTCACAGTGGCGGTACGCTTACCGTATCGTCTACTACAGGGTTCCCGTCATCCGGTAATTTAACTATGAGAAAAAGCGCCACTGAGGCTGTACAGGTGGCTTATACAGGCAAGACCAGCACAACCTTCACAGGCGTAACCTTGCGTGCACCTACCGGTGGTAGCATTCCGACAGGCACTTGTGACGTTCATCTGTTACGTCCCAAGTCGCATGAGATAGGTACTGTGAAAGGAATAACAACAAGGAGGAGAACGTAATGCCGGTGCTCAATTCAATCAAACGCAGACTAGTAGAACACCTAGCCACTCTAGTTAATGAATTGCACATAGGTAGTGATGGTACAGAGGCTACAGCCAATGATGGCGGGGTCCGCTCTCTAGGTTCTATAACACCAACAGTGCGAATCATAGATGATAGTAGTCTACAGATTGATGGCAGGTTCGATGCTACTCACATATTCAACAGTAGTGTACAAGAGGTGTACCTCCAGTACAAGGACCCCACCACCAACGAGTTCGTACCCATATACAGGGCATCGATAGAACCATTCACGAAAAATGCAGGCAGTGAGATATCATTCTCGTTCATATTGGAGTTGGATTGATGGCTAAATCATACATATCTGTTAGACCAGCCAAGCAGGCACAAGCAAGAGTACGTCGTCTATCTCAGAAGAATCAAAGAAAGAAGAAGATGCGTAAGTATCGTCGGCATGCTAAAATCGGGGTTAGGCGTCCGAAGATGCGTAGACAGATAGGCCTAGCGAGAGTTTCAAGGAGTAGATAAAGATGGTAGATGCACTAGCAGGTCACACAGCAGCACAGAATACACTTGGTGCAGAGGGTCTGCGTGATGGAGACTCACTCTCTCCTACAACACTGTCTAATTTGCTACAAGGTTTGAGAGGGAATGGGATAATCAGACTGCAAGACACTGCATACGGTTCAACACGTAACGCAGTCAACACACAACCAGGTGCCGTGACTAGGGCTTCCACTCACACACTCACAATTCAAGGAGGCTATGCGATACTTGATGGTCAACTGTATGAGTTCGCTGGTGGGCCTGGCGGCTCAGCGACTGTAACCATAGGCACACATGGCACAGGCACCTCTCTAGGTGCTGCTGGTGAGCAATCTATGTATGCCATATACGTGGCATCACAAGGTGGCCAATCGAAAGTACATGCTGATGGTGGCTCTCCAGTACAAACCAGTGACGGACTATATCCGCAACTACCCTCACAGTATCTGATAGACTACGACACAACAGGTAGCGTGGTCAATGACCAAGTCATAGTGCTTGCTACAGTGCGTTGTTCCTACAATGCATCAGGAGGTGGTCACAAGGTAGACATCCAAGAGGTCAATGACAAGAGGACGTTCACCAGAGCCAACCCAATATACATGACACCGCTCAGTGCGGGTAACCTAGTCACTGATGGGAGTGAAGTGTCACAGATAGAGAGAGGTAACCTACACGGAGTCAATAGCCCATCTGAACTCAACGCTTTGTTCTCCGGCTCCGAATCGGGCACTCTAGGCGGTGCTACAAATGGTAGCACCCGTATTGATGTGGGTGCTTTGTGGATGTCTACAGGAAAAACAGGCACCTCTCTAGGGTACGGCCCAGGTAACGGCTTAGACCGTGGTTCAAACAAAATGATGGATGACCTATTCTTTGCAGGTCAGGAGAACACAGAGACATCAGTGGTGAGTAAGCGACTATTCACAGAGGGTGTTTCAGCCCCTACTGGTAGTGTTAGCACAGGTTCATACACAGTCAAATCACACGGGGATAAGTGGTTCATATTCGCTCCAGCCAACAGCGCAACAGTCACACTCAACCCTGAGAAGAGTGGTTCAGTGTACCTGTTCCCCGAAGGGCATGTCATTGAGGTGTGTAACAGCGCCTCTGCAGGTGGAGGTAACATCGTCTTCGACTCCACAGGTCTCAACACTACTCTAACACCCGACCAAAGAGCCACTTTCATCTATGAAGGTAGTACATGGCTACGGTGTGACTACCAAGCAGCAATCAGTACCCTGTCCTTTGTGACACTCACTGATACACCAGCCGCGATGGGGAACGCTGGTCAATATCTCAAGGTCAACTCCGGTGGTAATGCTCTAGAGTTCACTTCCAATGTTGGTTTCACGACCGAGGAGATACAGGATATAGTCGGAGCGATGGTCACAGGTAATACCGAGACCAACATCGCTGTCACATATCAAGACAGTGATGGTACACTGGACTTCGTCTCGACTGATACTAACACACAACGCTCAGATGCAGAGATAAGAGACCTCGCTGGTGGTCTGTTTACAAGTAACACCGAGACCTTCATCACTGCTACCTATCAGACGTCTGACGACACTGTAGACTTAGTCGTCCCTGTCAAAGACGAAGACGATATGACATCTAATTCAGCCACACATCTCGCTACTCAACAATCTATCAAGACTTACGTTGATACCGAAGTTGCGGGTTTAGTGGCTAGTGCACCAGCAGCGCTCGACACATTGAACGAACTGGCTGCTGCTATCAATGACGATGCTTCCTTCTCTACCACCATCACTAATTCGATAGGTACTAAGTTGGCTAAGGCTAGCAACCTATCAGACCTAACCAACGCTGGTACTGCTCGTACCAATCTCGGCTTAGGCTCCCTAGCAACCCTATCCGCTGTGGACATCAGCGCCAATACTAACTTGGCTGTGTCTGCTCCTATCGTCCTAACAGGTGACACACTATCTATTGCTAACATTCCTTTCAGTGCTTTACATGCAGATGTATTCCAAACCAGTTCAGAGTCATTCGTTGATAACGACACATCACTGATGACATCAGCAGCGATACAAGATAAGATTCAATCCTTTGGCTATAGCACAACCACAGGTACAGTCACTGGTGTATCGACTGGTACTGGTCTGACAGGCGGTACTATTACCAGTAGTGGTACCATATCACTCAGCCATCTAGGCTTTGAGAGTTTGACTGACCCCAACGCAGACAGGATTCTGTTTTGGGATGACAGCGCAGGAGCATTGAAGTTCCTAACTGCTGGTACTAACCTCGCATTCAGTGGTACTACTCTCAATGCTACTGATACCAACACACAACTCACTCAAGAACAGGTGGAGGATTATGTAGACGGGTTACTGACTGCTGGCTCTAACATATCTCTGACATACAATGACGGTGCTGGCACTCTCACTGTAGCATCTACGGATACCAACACTCAACTCAGTGGGGCTCAAGTCAAAGACTTCGCAGGTGCTATGTTTACTGGTAACACTGAGACGTTCATCACTGCTACATACCAAACTTCTGATGACACGGTCGACCTTGTCGTGCCCGTACTAGATGAGGACAACATGGCTTCTGACTCTGCAAGTCACTTAGCCACACAGCAATCCATCAAAGCGTATGTAGATTCATCGGTATCTGATTTAGTCGATTCAGCGCCTGGTGCTTTGAACACACTAAACGAGTTAGCAGCAGCAATCAATGACGACTCTTCCTTTTCCAGTACTATTACAACATCAATAGGTACTAAGTTGACTAAATCCAGTAACCTGTCAGACCTAACGAATGCGGGAACTGCTAGGAGCAATCTTGGTGTAGACGCAGCGGGCACTGACAACTCTACTGATGTAACACTAGCCACAGTTAGTGGTAACTACCTAAGCCTGTCAGGCCAGGCTATTACAGCAGGTACAGTGCCAGTGTCACTAGGAGGTACAGGCGCTACCGCCGCAAGTGGAGCACGCTCCAACCTAGGCCTAGGGGCAGCAGCAGTGAAGGCTGTTGCGACAGATGGGTCAGGCGGAGTCGCTAATGGGGAGTCCGGCTTAGTCACGGGTAACGCAGTATTCGATTACATAGCAGCCCAAGGTTTCGGTACTGGTGATGGAGACATCACATCAGTTGTGGCAGGGACAGGGCTGAGTGGTGGGGCTACAAGTGGAGACGCTACTCTGAATGTGTCCGCTGCTCAGACTCAGATAACTAGCGTGGGCACACTGAGTAGCCTTGCAGTGTCGGGCGATGTCACTGTCGACACCAGCACGTTCAAGGTAGACTCAACAAACAACCGTGTCGGTATAGCCGATGCAACCCCTAGTTACACATTAGACGTGGCTGGCGACATTAACCTAACAGGGACTCTCAGAGTCAACGGCACTGCACAGACAACTGCTGATGCCGCTAACAATGCCACTATCACTCTCGCAGCAGGCACTGGCCTAAGCAACGGTGGCAATTTCACTACTAACCAAGGCAGTGATGAGACAATCACATTCAATGTGGGAGGACTGACAGTAAGTGAGTTGGCTGCTAATAGCCTGCAAACAAGTTCTGAGTCCTTCAGCGACAGTGACACAGTGCTGATGACTGCTGCGGCGATACAAGACAAGATACAGGCTTTTGGTTATACCAGCAATGCAGGAGACATCACAGGCGTCACGGCCGGCACTGGGCTGTCCGGAGGTGGTAGCAGTGGTGGAGTGACACTCACTCTTGACATGTCAGAACTCACTGATATGACACAAGCCATTAACTCCTCTGAGGATGAGTTGATTCTATTAGACAATGGTGCAGACAGAAGGAAACTAATCTCTGAGATACCATTGTCTGCTTTCAATAATGACTCAGGTTTCATCACCACCATAGGGACTGACCCCTCTGTTACTACTCTGACTGTAGATACCAACATTATTCACGATGGAGATACAAATACAAAAATTGGATTTACCCCTGATGTGATAACACTTCAAACAGGTGGCTCAACCAAACTCACAGCAAACAACTCAGGAATCAAAATAGGAAGTGGGGCTACTGTCGTTGGAATCAATACGAATTTTTCGGATGACGATACTTCTTTGATGACATCTGCGGCTATCGCTAACAAGATTGAGTCGTATGGTTACTCAACTACCACAGGCGATATCACTGGTGTTACAGCCGGTACTGGTCTAAGCGGTGGAGGTAGCAGTGGTGGAGTCACTCTCAATGTCGCCGGCTTGACTGTCTCGGAGTTTGCAGCCAACAGCATTCAACTCAGTAGTGAGTCCTTTGCTAACAACGACACTAGTATAATGACATCCGCAGCGATAGAGGACAAGATTCTGTCATATGGTTACGGTGCTGGTTCCGGTGATATCACGGCTGTTGTTGCAGGAACCGGACTTTCCGGTGGTGCTAACAGTGGGTCTGCTACAGTCACACTCGACCTCAAAGACGAAGATGACATGTCTTCTGACTCTGCAACACACGCTGCATCACAACAGTCAATCAAGGCATATGTGGATGCAGAAGTTGCAGGTCTTGTTGATTCTGCACCAGGAGCATTGAACACACTGAATGAGTTGGCTGCTGCAATCAACGATGATGCATCCTTCTCATCTACAATTACTACTCTTGTAGGCACTAAGTTAGCGAAGTCAAGCAACCTATCCGACTTAGCCAACGCTGGTACTGCTAGGACTAATCTAGGTCTAGGCGCTGCTGCTGTCAAAGCCGTAGCGACTGATGGCTCAGGCGGTGTTGCTAATGGAGAAGCAGGTTTAGTTACAGGTAATGCAGTATATGATTACATAGATGCTCAAGGTTTTGGTGCAGGTTCGGGAGATATTACTGCTGTTGTAGCAGGGAGCGGTCTAAGCGGTGGGGCCACTTCAGGTAGTGCTACCCTAGCATTGAGCCATCTAGGCATACAGAACTTGTCAGACCCTGGTGCTGATAGACTACTCATTTGGGATGACTCAGCAGGCGCTATTGTGTTTGCTACACCTAACAGCAACTTAGCAATCAGTGGTACTAACGTGAACGCCACAGATACCAACACCACGTACAGCGTAGGAGATGGTGGACTAACTCAGAACAACTTTACCAACACACTCAAGACTAAGTTAGATGGGATAGAAACATCGGCAGATGTCACTGACAAATCTAATGTGAGTAGCGCACTGGCCTCTCTCACAGGAAGCGACACGCTATACATAGGAGACAGTGGTGATGACACTACAGTCATAGTTCGAGGTAACTTGCAAGTAGATGGTACCACCCTCACTGTCAATCAAACTGCAGTGAATGTACAGAACGCCTTCGTGTTTGAAGGGTCGACAGCAGATGATTACGAAACGACTCTGACAATCATAGACCCAACCGCTGACAGAACCATACAGTTACCTAACGCTAGTGGGACAATATCTCTCAGTGACACTAACACTCAATTGTCTGATGAGCAAGTCCAAGACATTGTTGGGGCTATGTTTAGTAGCAACACAGAAACTAGAATATCGGCAACATACCAAGACGGTGATGGTACAATAGACCTAGTCGCAGATAACATGAACTTCTCAGTATCAGATATCACAGGAGCCACTGCTCTAACTAGTGGCTTAGCATCGACTGATGAATTAGTTCTAAGCGACGCCGGAACACTCAAGAGAATGGACGTCTCTGTCCTTCAAGACTATATGCAGAGTAGTCTGACCTTCACCACTAACACGAATACACAACTATCGAATGAGAATGTTATGGATATAGCAGGGCCATTAGTAGCAACTGGTGGAACTAAGACTAGGGTTGCGGTTACTTATGATGATGCAAACAACAACATGGATTTCGTTGTTGACGATATGAATTTCTCAGTCTCTGACATAACGGGTGCTACTGCTCTAACAAGTGGTCTAGCATCAACTGACGAATTAGTGTTGAGTGATGCTGGAAGTCTGAAGAGGATGGATGTGTCTGTTCTTCAATCATACATGCAGAGTAACTTGACTTTCCATGCAATTGGTGACTTGCTTGATGAAGATGACATGGCAAGTGACGCTGACAACAAAGTAGCCAGTCAGCAGTCTATCAAGGCGTATGTCGATGCAAATGCTGGCGGTGGTGGCGCTTCTGCACTCAACGACCTAACAGATGTGAAGGCTAACATCACAAACTTCACAGACAGTATTCTAATTTCACCTGACGGTGCAGCACCCCCTACTGGAACACTGAGTAGTGCGCTTCGTAATACTGGTGTTGGTAAGGATACACTGGCTGCCATTACTTCCGGTGATAATAACGTAGCCATTGGTGCAGATGCACTCAAAGCATCTACTTCTGCTGGTAATAACGTAGCAATAGGATATCAAGCACTGGATGCTATTACTACAAACAGTAACCATGTAGCGGTAGGATATCAAGCAGGTACTGCAGTAACTACAGCCACCAATTTCACTGCAATTGGTTACATGGCAGGTAACGCTACCACTGATGATGCAGAGTGTACTTACATTGGTAGTTTAGCCGGACAAAACAATACCGGTACGCATAACACAGGAGTTGGTAAGAGTGGAGGGGCTAGTATCACAGGTAACTACAATACAGCAGTTGGTAGAAACACTGGTGGGTTCTTTGGTGGAGACATTGATACTACTACAGCCATCGGTGCAGAGGCTGGATTCTTTTGGGGTAACACTCCAAGCACTCAAGACGCCACAGTGGCAGTGGGATACCAGGCTGGGTACCAAACCGGAACTTATAGCACAATGATAGGGTCACAATCAGGGTACTATTCAACTGGTACTGGTAATACAGGACTAGGTTATCAAACTCTGAGGTCTAATAACGGCGCTGGTACTGGAACTTACAACACGGCATTAGGGTACCAAGCAGGAAAGGGAGTTGTAATTGATGGAAGTAGAAATACAGCAGTGGGTTATCAAGCACTATTTGACATCGATGATGGTGACGATAACACAGGTGTTGGAGAACAGTCCTTGGCTAACGTCACTGATGGTGACAAAAACATAGGAGTGGGAGCGAATGCAGGTGACAATATCACCACAGGTAATAACAACGTTGTGATAGGTGCTGCTGATGTTGCTAGTGCGACAGGCGATGACCAACTATCCATCTCATCTGGTGACGGTTCACCTGTCTGGATGACAGGAGACTCTGCTGGTCTCGTAACATTCCCTAACGGAAGCAACCAAGGATTCAACATCGTTGGTGAAGAGAGTGACAACTACATCAGTAGTACAGCCGCAGCAGGGAATGCAAACGGTTACTTCATCTCATACGGTAACGGTGCAAGGAACACTACAAACGGCTCAGGAGGTGATGACTTCGGGATAGCACTACCTAAAGACTGCACATTAAAGGCAATCGCTTTCGCTTGTGCCAACAGCGGTAGTGAGACTTCACAGACAGTGACTGTTCAGATACAGAAGAACAACGCAGCCTCAAGCGGAGTCACTATGACCATAGACTCGACCGGTTCGAGTGGCAATCAATTCCAAGCAATCAAAGAAGACTTTGACCTAGACTATGACGCAGGTGATACATTCAACGTCAGAGCCACTGATGCAGCGAGTTATGTCATGCAATGTGGTCCAACTAGGATGATAGCATACTTTGATTTGAGAGAGTGAGGTGATTGAATGGGAGAAACAATACTAGCAGACGGAACGAGAATAATAACAAGTGATGAGCAACCAACCACAGAACATATGTGGGAGAAAGTTAGGGGTGGTAGAGACCAACTCTTAGAGAAATATGTGGATTGGTATCAATCCAAACCTCTAGTGTATGATGCCTTAGCAAGTATACAGAGAAGTCAATTAGCAGCGTACAGACAGGCTCTGTTAGATTTTCCAGCAGATTTATTGTCCCACCTAGGTAGCACTCTGCCTACAGAATACAGAGTATACTATCCTGTCCAACCAAACTTCTTTGAAGACCACCCTCTAGGAAGGATACATACAGACAGCACACAGACGGTGATATGATGGCACTTAGGATAAGTTACACTACAGAACACGGCATTACTTGCCCCGACGCTTATTGCATAATCAAGAACAGTGCTATAGAAAAGGTACGAGAGACCGTCACCGTAGATGGAGGTGATGACATACACACTGATACTTTCTATGTGATATACAGTGGCTTTGTCTATTCTACAGAGGCTAATTACTTGGCTGACAAATCTGCTATCACTTCATTTCATGGCAACTTTGAGTTAGATGTTGCTGGTTCTAAGAACCAATACAACTTACTCAAGCAATGCTACAACCATGTAAAGACACAACCGGATTTCTCAGGTGCTATCGATTGTTGAGTTGATGTCATGGGTCAGTTGTTGCAAAGATTAAGCCAAGACTGCCCTGATTGTGGTGCTCACATATTGGCTCGTCGTATAGAAGGACGTTACATCAATGAGAGGGGAACCCGAATACTCATATGGGAATGCCCCGACTGCGGAGCACTGTGGCAGAGGCCTAGGAGGGATGCACTTGGCAAAGAATAAGAAAGGAATGGTGATGGTTATCAGTCTAAAGCCACCAGGCGGTAAGGCTCCTAAGAAACCAACCAAGACATCAGAAGTCGACAAAGGTGGCATGTGTGGTGTTAAGAAAGCCAGTCCAAAATGCCCTGATTGTGAGAAATCAAAACAGGAATGTATGGCGAAAGGGGGTTGTGTTTGATGAACACTACATACATACCAAAAAACAATGAAAATAACACTTTTTGGAACAAGTAACCACAAGTGTAAAAAATAAACCGCTTTCCTTTTGACACTATGTCGTTGTGGCACTGGCTCGCTCGTAAACTAATGTCCTTTATGGGTAACGTGTATGTTTGGTTAGACAGGCGTGTCAAGTACACTGACGAAGAAGTAAGTGAAGTGTTAGGGCTACCCATTGATGAGGATTTGAGGACTAGTTCTAGATACGAATTGTGTCGCTTGATAGAACAGGAGTTCAAGATAGGAAAAGACTCCTTTTGGGGTTTACATAGCACACAGAAGATTCGGTTCGCTGCACAACAGATTCGTGAGATGAAAAAGCCCAGCAAGTTTGAGCAGGGATATTGAAATGCGTAAATTATACACCAAGACTGGCATGTTCATTCGTTGCCTCAATGAAATGTTTGAGGACTGGGAAGAAGATGTTCAGTGAAGATGATGAGTCAGATATAACAACCGACATAAGCGGGTTTGTTGGATGGCTAATGAGGAAGATAGGTGCACTAGTCTGAAAATAAAGTTCCCTGATTGGGACTGGGATTATTGGGAGGCTATGCTCGAAGCCTTTGGTATAGAATAAGGAGCCAGGTCGGCACCAGTGTCATCATTGCTTCGCTTATCATGTGGAATGTCAATGGGCCGTGAGGGAGAAGATGGGAAGAAGAGAAAGAAAGAAACACAATAGCCTATATTAGCCACAGAAGCAATCGGTTTTTATTCTCCTCCCTCACTAAGCCGCTGGCGCGTCTTCAATATGTCCGACAGTGCCGTGGTTTATCATTCTTCCTCGTCATAGCGTAACCATGCAGGAGCATTCAGTAATAAGTAGACTGTCCTGTCAGCCCATTGTAACAGTGTATACAACCCTATTATCAGTATGGGTAGCCCACAACAGAGGGCTACTATGTGTATCGGCTCAAGCCAGTCCAGCATTCTGCTCCCTCATCGCCATGATGTCATCTATCCTTAGGATAGCAGTGGCTACCTCAGTAGCACTACTGATGACTTGTTTGACTAGAGACTCAGGTTCTACTACTCCCTTATCCAAGGTGTTGCAAATCTCTCCTACACCACGGTCATCTATGTAGAGACCTACACCGTCCTCTGCAGACCGTAGTTCCATGACCACATCTAGTGGGTCCATCCCAGCGTTGTTCGCTATGGCTGCGGGGATTATCTCTAGTGCGTCAGCGTATGCCTCGAGACACATCCTCTCTCTCGCTGTCATGTTAGGCTGGGTAGAAGCGTGCTCTCTAACAGTCATTGATGCTGCTGAGAAGGAAGCGCCTCCACCAGGGAATCCTTTCCCACCGTCCTTCATTGCTAGACAGGTAACACCGATTGCATCGTCGAATGCTCTTTCGTACTCCTCTATTGTTTGACGAGTAGCACCTCTCACAACCAAGCAGGTGGCTTCACCTTCACCTGACACTGTAACGAAGTCTAGGTCGCCTATCCTTTCTTGCTTGACAGATGCGTTGATGGCCATGATTGGCTCATCCACGTCTACTATGCGGTGATAGACAGGGAGGTTAAGCAATCTAGATAGTCCTTCCATGTCGCTTTGGTTCAAACGAGTCACGAGTGGTATGCCATGTTGTGCTAGGTAATGCGCCACGGCTTCGTGCACGCTGTCTCTGACAAAGACTACACCTTGTGGGCCTACCGCACCAGCAACCATGGACGCTAACTCACTTAGCATACTCAATTCTTGTTGCTTCAACTCGTGAAGTTGTTGCATGTTCTCGACTTGCATCTGAACCTCATTGAAATCATACCCTTCTAGCCCACCATTGAGTAGGAGAATGTTCAAGTCCCCTTCCATGGACTTCTCATCTATGTCATTAGCGAACTCTTTGTTGATGACTAAACCGTCTTGTACATACGAGTCACTCAGAGAGCCTCCTGCTTGTGTGATTACCCTGATGTGGTCTAGGTTACCATCAGCCTTCTTGCACGCCTTTAGGCACAACTCAGCAGCATAATCTAAATCACTCTCTGCTGCCTTGCCTCGGAGGGCAGTCTTAGCAGCATCTAGTATGTCTATGTCTTGAGATTTTAAATGTTTCAAGGCTAGGTTCTTACCTGCTTGGAAAGACCTCAAGACCACACGAGGGTGTATCCCTCTCATCAGTAGCCCTTGACTCAGTGCCAGCATCTGTCCTGCTAATACTACCACACTCGTAGTGCCGTCTTTACAGACAGCCTCTTGAGTTTGGCTCGCCTCTACCATCATCTGTGCACCAGGATGTGCAGTATCTAATTCTCTTAGTACCGTCACACCATCGTTGGTTACGATGTGGTGGTTTCCGTTCGTCAGTAACTTGTCCATGCCTGCTGGACCTAAAGTAGACCTAACGGTCTCAGCCACATTCATGGCTGCTTTTATGTTACTCATTTGTGCTTCTCTTCCTGTTTGCTTTTCGTTTTGCTCACTCATATATCTTCCTCCATCAAATGGATGAATAGTAAATCGGGGTCAACCCCGTAAAAATGACATACTGTGATGTAGAACTCTTTGAAGAACTCACTAGGTGCGTCTTCCATACAGTTCACCATATCACCTCAATGTTATCTATGACTCCAGTTGCAGAGTTACGTGACTTGACAAAGCCCTCGTCCTTACCATGCATCCATACATCATACACTAATTGACAATCCTTGATACAATACTCTGCTACGTCAGTGTACTTACCTTCTGCCCATAGTCTAGGGGCATCCTCGCTCTTCTGTGTCTTACCTACTCCTAAAGTGTGCTTACACACATCGTCTAGATGGTGACTACTACCAGTGATACCTCTCAGTATTGCTGAAGTATCAACTACACACTCTCCTGCTTTAGACATTAGGTGACCAGCATAGAAACAATCTAACGCATCACGCAATACTGGCAGGTCAAACCCCATAAGATTGTGTCCGACTATCTGCCCACCCTCCTCTACGTGCTTTTCCAAGTGTTCACCTAGGTCTTTAGGGTGAAGCGGATGCCATACAGTGTTTGGTATGTCAATGAAAGATTTCGAGAAGAGGTGTGCTTTCTCACCGTCCCAGGTACACACCACTGATGGGTCGAACAGATGGGTGTTTGACCACCCACCTATTTCCCAAGAGTAGTTACTCGTCTCTATGTCTAAGGCCATCATGTCTGTCAATTATCGTCACCGCTCCATCTTACGTAGGGCACTCCAGACACCTTGGTCTCTTTGAAGGAGGTTCGTAGGTCATTGTAGTGCTTGTATACCACAGGCTGACTGCGGTCCATTAGCCTTCCATAGGACTTGATTACATCTTTCTTCAAGACCCATCCGTCACCTCTGTGGTCACCTAGGTCGAAGTTTCTGCATGCATCAATCGCTTTCTGCCATGATTCTACCTTTGCAATCTTGGCTGCCTTGGTAGCACCTAGTTCTAAGTCACTCTCTAACCACACAATCAATCTTTCATAGACATCATACAATATCTCCATGGCCATGTCGATGTGCTCTCCGCGTATCGTCCACACCTCACTGGGGTCATAGTCCCCACTGTTGCGTGCATCATTCTTCTCAATGAGCACTAAGTGGGTAGCAAGTATGTTGAGATAGTTCTCTATGTTTGGCATGAAAGATAGTACCACGTCACTCAACTTAGCATCCATGCCACTGACTAGCCTGTAGAACTCCTCAACAGCCATGTCCACAGCAGCATCAAAGTCTCTGCTCTTACTGAATAACTGCAAGGCAGCGCCTCTTACTATGGCTTCTCTTTCTGCTCTCTCTTCCTTGATATTCTCATCAAGGTCTTCCCACATCTGTCCATCAATATCAGAACATGCGAACAAGTGCTCTCTAACTAGGCTCTGTACTTCAATGAAATGCTGTGCTAGGTCTTCTGTGGTCCTAACTTCTTTCATCTCGTCTGACCACAGTCCTCTCATACGTCTCTTAGAAACCTGCATTCTCTTGTCGTTGTCCCAAGGGGCGTAGAACAGTAGCACTCTTTGGAAGAGACCTTTGGTTAGAACATACTCCTTCACTCCTGCTGGAGGGAAAGTAGTAATCCAAAAAGACACACGAGATTCAGTCTCAATCTTCCCGTCTTTCATATGCTTTGTTAGTGTGTTACTGTGGCTACCTACAGGGTTCATTGCCTGCTGTAAGTAAAGAATTACTTCTTGAAAGAACTGCTTCGGGCTGGGCTGTAGTAGGATACTACCCTCGTCGAAGTTCAATAGTTTCTTTCCGTTGAGGAGGCCAGGCACTTCTTCAGTGTAGTAATTGCCTTCTTCATCCTTGTGTGTTTGGAAGGAACCGATGAGACCAGCGTCAGTACCTGATGTGAACATGTCACCATCTATGTCTGCGTGTCGTGCAATCTCACCTATGAATTCCCATGCGATAGACTTACCCGAACGTGTGGGTTGAATCCAAAACACATGGAAGCGTGGGTCTAGGTAAGATGCCCACACGGGTATTCTCACATAGTCTACTACTGATTGTCCTTGTAAAAAGAAGAACGACAGTAGTGCTGGTGTCTCATTATAGAAAGAGGTCTTTCTAAATCTGTCCACATAGTCTCTCAGTATCGGGTATTTCTTCACGGCTGTATAATCTTCCCAGGTTCTTGCCATAAGGGAACGGCGTTAAACTAGGCTTATGAACTTACTTACTATGTTAGAAAAGAATAACACAATAATATCAAGAAGAGCGACGCTCGATTCGGACTTCATCTTCACTTGTTAGTGCTTCAATGACTCTCCCTCTGAGCACTTTACCCATGCGTTTGACGTCTCTTAAACAATCACCACATGCTGCTTCTTCTATGCTACCACAGGCAGAGAGTATGTTGTCCACCATCTCGTCACCGATACCAGGAATGGTGCGAAGCATATCGACCCTAACATCATTGCTTGACACACGGCGTACTGCTTGTGCACCGTGCCTACTAGCACTTTTGTATGTCTTCTCATGCAGACCCACTATGAAGTGTGATGCTTCCATGAGGTTGGGTGCTCGATACACAAGGCAACCAAAGTCTGCGGCTATCCTAGCCAAACCACCTGCTATTTGCTTTGTTGCTGCGCTAAAATTGGTGGAGCCGCCACGTTGTTCTACCTGCTTGACGTATGCCCCCACCTCACCCCACACGACGATACCAAAGGTTGCAGCGTTGGCATCGAGATTATCCAATTGACGCATGAGGTGACCACTACGCAACGACTCCAAGAAGTCCGAGACCGTCTTCGCTTCTAAGTGCCACTGCCCACAAAGGTAGTCACCTACCACTAATGCCTCTCTTTTGATTGCCACTGGAGGTTTCTTCTTCATGGCTCTACGAAGCACAGCATCAGGTAGAGGGCCACGTTCGTTACTATCGATTATCAATGCCTTCATAGTGAGCCCGTCCCGTCCCAAAGTTGACACCTGCCTAAACACAGACCGCCTGCTTCTAACGACGCACAGTGTTGGTGGTATCCACCATTCACTATCGTCCCAACATGATACCTAGTGACATTCTCATCGTAGTCTGCCCACTGTAGAGTACCTAGGTAATTTGATATCATTTCCACGTGTTCTTCCCTAGCCTTACGAGATGTTCTCTCTACAGGTAGGAAGTTACGGAGTCTAGATGCTAGATAGATAACTAAGGATTTCCTAGCGTCATGAGGTGGGTTGCTACCGACTTGACATGCTGCTTCCACCAAGCATGGTAGAATCTTAATGCCATTCATTTCGATAGTCTCGAACTCTAGTGTTGGCCCATTCGTGTTGAAACGCTTGGTCTTCACCTGTTCGATAGGTAAGTCCACTCCATTACTTCCGTACATGAACTGCCCTCTCCTGTGACGCTCTGCTCTCTCACAAATATCGTCCCACGACCACTCCAATAGTTCCTCACTCTTGAGTGGAATGCTCCACCTACCCACGTGCTGTTTCGCGTTGTAAGAATTAGGTATTCTAATCAATCTAGCCATGTCAAATGGTACAGTGGGGTCCATACAACCTAGGTCTAGTGCGTCCTTCCACGCATTAATCACCATCTTACCTGCAGCCTTGATGATAGACACTTCACTTCCAGTGGATGGTCTATGGGTCTTAGATAATTTAATCCATATGTGGAAGCCATTACCACTGAACCATATCGCATGATGTATGTCCTTGTCCATCAACATCTGATGAGTTCTTCTGACTTGTTCCAACACCTTGTCACCAGGCACATCAAGCACTAGCGAGCCATGTCTTTCTTTCCTGTCGAAATCAAGAACGAAGTGACGCACCACTGCCGTGTTGTACTCACCTCTCTTACCGCTAGGTTTGACTGCTCGGAACCCGTAGACGCTAGTGTACGCACACTGGCTATTCCTCAGTGACTTCCAATAAGTCTCAAGTTCCGCTGGACTGTGCACCACTTTACGGAACAAGCCCGCTTCGCGGGGAAAGTCAAAGTCAATAATGTTCATCTAATCCCTCTTGAACTTTGGACATAGGTCCATGTAATCACAATACGAGCATTTGAAATCTGCTTTCGTGATAGGAAAATCTTGTTCTAGATACATCTTAATGAGTTTATTCAACGCAGTCTGCATTGCTCTCTCACTCACCTTCTTGGTTGCTTCGTAGTCTAATCTGTCAGCAGCACTGTAGCGCCACCCCCAATGAGTTACTATCTTGTCATTGAGACCTACAGCCTCAAGTTCTTCCGGAGATGATAGTTCTATGAGCATCTTGTAGTATGCCATTTCCATACGCATTTCAGACAACTTCCTGTCGTTCCATTTACCAGTCTTCAATTCCATTAGAGCCAAGCCACCCTGGCCATCAGTGAACACTCGGTCTATGATGCCAGTCAGTTGTACTTCTACTTCCTTACCGTCAACATGGAAGGTGGCTCTAGGAGACAGTTTGACTTCGTTTGCTACTGGCAAGAACTGTCCTACATCAGTGTGGGTTAGTCGTACTAACTCGTTGTTCATCAGCCACTCTATGTTGTGATTGTAGTCACGCTCGTAGAACGGTTCATCTTTAGAAGCATCCCTTCTCATCCCGATGACATCCTCCTTTGTTGGGAGCCATGATTGAAAGTGTTCCAACACTTTCCTGTCGTGACCTTCTATGGCAGCCTTCTGTAGTTCTTCCAGTTCATCTTGTTCTGCCTTGTGGTAAAACGCTTCCATGCTTTGATGCACATCATCGCCTATCACTAGATAGTGGCGTTGTTCTTGAGGAACGAGGTAGTTCTTAGACAACCACAGTTGTTGGGCACACCACTTAGTGCTGGTTAGGGTAGACTTACTCACTCTAATCACTATGCCTTGCTCACCCATTTCGGGTGTCCAAGCATAGGACGATTTGTCGTCGTAGACCATAGGTCTGTAATCGTCAGTCATCCTTCTCACCTTGTTGCTCCAAGGCGACAATGAGTAAGGTTAGATATCCTATCAAATCATAGTAAATGTCTAAGTCACTCTCTATCCCTTCACTCCCCCGAGCAAGACGGGATAGTTTGTCGTCCATACGTATCTTAATCAGTGCTGCCACTTCTTCTTCCCCTTGATAGAATACTCTCAACGGGTCCATGACACTGTCACCATACTTCTCATTCTTCTCTCGTAACATGTGTGCTACACGCCAAAGAACAGAGTCTGTTGGTAGTTGTTCTTCTGTCAGAGGAACTCCTCCAAGGTGGTTTGTCTCGTCGCTCCTGGCATGAACTCATGCAATGTTGTTTGTCTGTATTTCTTCTCTTTCTCTTCCATATTTATCACCACCACCCGTATGCCTTAGGACTAGGAGCACCTAATGCTCTGTCAAGGTCCCAAGATAGGGTAGAGTAGACACTGTCTAACTTGGTGTATAGCATTTTCTTTAGAATCGTGTTCGAGTCTAAGGTATAACCATCCAAGTCTTGAGGTTCTCGGTATGCCATAATGCCTGGCTCTTCTTCGATATACGTCCAAGGGACTGAGTCACCTTTACCGAACTTCTCATGATTGTATTCGTTGTAATATGTTGCTGCTTTGGATGCACCACTGAGAACTTTGTAGTCTTTGAGATGCATACTCAGTCTAGTCTTCATAGATACTTCTTTGAGTTCTATCTCACCCTTTCTAACACTCATGGCTATGGGGTGAATGAACTTCTCTACTTCACTCTCATCAGCGCCGTTACAAACCAACTCGAAGACTCCTTTTTGTATCTTCTTAGAAATAGGTGCAGTGTTTGACGCCTTCATCCCGAAGCCAGCAACCTTGAGTTTACCATCGTCTTCTTCAGGCCATGCTACTTTACCGACATACCTGTTCTTCTTAGTGAGCAACCAGTACGGCATCCAAGCCTCTAATTCTGCAAAGAGCATAGCATTGCCCGTGTCACCCTGTACAGCAGATGTGATACGCTCGGCTAGTGCATGGGCTTCTTCTACACTGGGTACTCTGACAAATGCCGAGTCAGTATGACCATAGAGGCATTCATAGCCATAATTTGTAGCCACACTGTCTAGTAGTCTGATACACCTACGTCCCTCTTGAGTGATGGTGTGTGCAATATCTGCGTCAGCCCACCCGTATCCTATGTGTGCACACATCCCATACAGTGACGCCATGACGCGCTTGACTGCCATTTGTGTGGTGTTCCACGCCGCTCGCTCTTGAGGAGTGTCGGCTTCCCTCATTCTTCGTTTGCATTCATCACGATACTCGAAGAGGTATTGCACTACAGAAGGCAGTAGACCTTGCTCAGTTTGGTCCCAATAAGAACCATTCTCTAGTTGAATGATGTTCTCACCAGGCCCATCTCTTTGAGTCTCGTACGATAAATTGTTACCGAGAATGAGTGACGGGTACAAGCCCTTGTAATCTATCACTGCTACCCCTTCATGGAGCCCAGTGATACAATTAAGGCCAACTTCTGCCCCTTTGAGTTTCTCAATCTCACCAGCCTTGAATCTAGTCGGTGCTTTCTTGCTTGTCCTACGGGACAGCAATCCTCTAGCAAAGTTGGTCACATTGCATGCTGAGGGTAGTGACACACCACAGAGTCTAACCATTTCCACATAGAAATCAGTGACGTTTCGTGCCTCATCAATACCTCTCAGTAGGTGAGTGTCTAGGAGACAGTAGTCTACGAAGTCATCCCAATACTCATACCATCCGTTGTGGACATCCATACCCTCTATTTCTTCAGTGAGTTTAGACCCTAGGCCTACTGTTTCAGCAATGTCGTTGAGTTTGAGTGATGGTAGTTGTCCACCACCACTGTCTTTCCAAACTCTTTCAAAGCCTGTACCACTAGTTGCTTGAGCCGCAGTATCAAACTGCCATCTACCTACAATAGGTTGGTCGGTAGGGTCGTACCTATCTTTACCTCTCTTCATTCTACGGATTTGTCCTACCGGACTCATCCTCTGAGGATTGGGTATTCTTTGTATTAAATGAGGAATATCGAAGAAGGAACCTGCATGTGCTATCATCATGTCAGGGTCACGTTCTTGTAAGAATGAGACGAATGCTTCATGTAATTCAGACTCTGAACCATACAATCTCAATTCATATGACACATCACGAACCTTACGATAGTAAGGTAGTCCAATCGTGTTATCGTAAGAGCAATTAGTTCGCTCGTCAGACCAAGCAAAGACTACTGGAGTGTCTAAGTCACTGTCTATGATAGCAATCACAGTAGTGAAAGGGTCATCACCAGTGTCACACTCTATGTCGAACCACCACTTGCGTGGCTTCCACTCAGGCATGACAGGTACGTTGTCTATCAACCACCTATCTGTGAATCTGAGGTCAGCCTCGTATGTCTTATCAAACTCTTGCCTCATACTAATGATGTCGAATGGTGATTCGGCTACTACTTTGATGAGAGGGGTACCATCCAAACCCACTGCTCTCTCGTCAGTTATTTGAGTGCCAGGATAGCGCGTCAGTAACCGACGCTTCCTGTAGTCACCTACATTAGCAGGTATCCAAAAGTAAGGCTTGTACCCCTTCACTGTGTCCTCTATGAGTTGTCCATCTTCATCTCTGAAACGTGTGTAGATGAGTGGGGTCTCACCATTGGTGTAGTAATCATCTACTATCAGGCCAATACCTCCTTCCTTGATTGTAGTCCATTTTGAAATCCATAGTAGTTGTGTATATCATTCACCACACCCCTCGCATTTGATGATGTTGAGTTGTCTGTTGCACGCAGGGCAGTTACTCTCCCTGTCACTGAACCCTTGCCAGCCACAGAAACATTTCACTAAACGTTGCATTCAATCACTCCTCTTGTCCATCACTAACAAGAGATGGTCTCTAGTAGTGTGTCGGAATATAGCAACGAAGTCATCAGCAGTGTATAGTTCTACTGTCCCTTGAGGTATGGTCAGCAAAGCGTGAGGTAACCAACTACCAAATGACGATTTACAGACCTCACTCGGGCCGTCTACATCTTCCAAGTCTATACCAATGCTCATCTTTGCCCCGCCTTTGTTACCTATATTGATAGATAGAAGGGCTTCACTAGTGTCAAACTCGCAAGTGATTGGGAGGTCTTTACCTACTATCTTCTCACTTGACTTGACTTGATAGAGGCTCTCAGAGTCTATCTTTCCGTAACATGTAAGCGCTCTACCCGCCCACGACTTCCACAAGTTAGACTCTGCTTCTTTCAACAGAGTCATTGCTTGTCCTACGCTCTTGTATGAACGCACGTAGTCGGTGGTAGGTAGGTTGAGGCTGGTCTTACCAGATAAGAGCCTCAATGCTGAGTTCTTCGGTTGCCATAGAGTGACCATGGAATCCTTAGGGAGGCTTTTGATGAAAGCCAGCACCTTAGTTAGGTCTGCTATGGTTATGTCACCGGAGTCTACCACATCAGCACTCACTGAGGTATGTAACATGTGAGTGGGCAGTGCTACCGTGCCAGTCAGTCTCATTTGTTGAGCCTTGAGCCTGAGGTCCCCCACCCCAGGCCCAAAACCCGTTAAGAATGACGTCAGTGCAGCCTTGCCTAGTGTCACTCGGGTAATACTACTCCCTCCTTAGAGCAGTACCCCGATTTTGGCGCGGCCTCGCATACATCGTGTATAAAGTCTTTTCGGTCGGGCTCATTACACCCGCACATAACAGGACAGGGCTCCTTTTCCCCGTCAGGATTGTAGACTACTGTCACGATAATGCCTGTGCCGTTACAGTCGGGACAGGTCATTGACCATCACCAAGCAGTTCGGGTAGGCCGTGCCACTTTAGTGGTTCATCCTTGTAGGTAGCCATCACCAATCTGCTTTGGTCTAGTAGGTTAGGTTGGGAGCGTGCCTTGCTGAAATGAGCCTCATATCGAGTCTCACCAGTTAGACGCCCTTCTTCGTCCCTAGTAGTAGTCCTAGTCATCTCAATGATGGTATGCAGGTAGTTACTGGTCTGCTTTTCCCACTTTGGGTACTTCTTACCAGTTGATGTGCCATCTGCCTTTTGTTCATAGTTCCAATGTGTCTCATACACCACATTGACCCCCAATCGTGTCAATTCACGGCACATAGATGTCAATTGATGGAACCTAGTAGTCCTAATTTGCCAGTTGAACCTCATACCCACCTTCTCTTGTGGACTGATAGAGGCGCCTATACCATCAGGCGCAGTTCCTAGGTCTTCAATGAACATACACGACTTAGCGACACTGTCCCATAGGTCTACAGCAGTCACTAGGACTGTGTGGAGCCTGGGTCCGTCATAGGAGGCGTCTAGTTGGGTCTTAGCCCACTTTAGAGCCTGTTCTGCTATTCCCATCGTCTTGTTGTGTGTAGCAGGGTAGTCGTAAGCGGTTCTAGAGTCACCAGACTGCATTACCCAAGGATTCTGACATTTGAACTCAGACCTCCTGTTCGGATAGAACGAATCCCTAAGTCTCTGTCCGCCACCATCGAAATCGATGATAAGGCAACATTGTCCTTCAGGTATGCCGTTTAGAACGATTGCTGTCTTGCAGGTACCGTCGTCCCCAATAACTCCGGTAAACTCTCCTGTAATCGGTTCTACCTCTTCAGCAAACCATTCTGTCTTCTTACCTTCTTGTTTCATAGGCTTGTAGTTACTTTGTTGCGGTACTTCGGGGGGCGACTCGTTAGAAAGAGCCGACTCTTTGTCCTTGAGTGCTTTGAATCCACTCATCAGTTCCCACCACCGAACTGACCTAGGCTTGTGTCACCGCCCTCGCCAGCCGGTATGGCTAGGCGTGGAGGTGCATAGATACCTGTTGCTTTGATAGTTGGTACTTCCCCTTCGTCTGTGACACGAATGCCTAGACGTCCAAAGATGTAGACTTGAGACCTAACCGCGTATGGCTTGAAGCCATCACGCCCTTCGTACTCAAACCCATGATTCATATCACCGAGGAAGCCATGTACTCTTACAGAGACCTCTCTGCGGAACATGTTGTCGACGAACTCTCTCTGTAGTTGGAAAGAGGACACTCTCATGGTGTAGTCCTTACCCCACGGGTCATATTCGCTATCATAGCCTGTTCTGTTAATATCTGTCACACGACCGCTGATACAGACCAAAGGCCCGACCAAATTGTCTATGCCTGGTACCTTCTCAGAGCCATTCTGATATACTTCCATAAGTTCTGTTAGGTCAGATACATAGGAGTCCATGCCACCCATGAGTATCTCTCCCTTGAGGTATTGCCTGTCTTCCTTGTCTACGAACCCGTCATTGTAGTTGACATTGGCAAAGAAGTTGTTTGCTCCTCTCCATACATCTTCCCAGCCCTCGCTGACGTTGCCCTGTGGGCGTACTCTAATGCTACAAGGCTGTCCTATCTTGACGGATTGTGATACCGAGTCCTCAGTAGAGCCACTGACGTCTATCCTAAGTAGGGTCATATCGTCACTGAACTGTTCTTTGGTGTTACCGAGGAACCTGTACGTTCTGCTGAACAGAGACGGACCTATTGGTTCGCCATGCCTAGCCCAATCAGGGTTGCTCTGTAGTAGACATAGCGTCATGCCACTGTCCCTAACGAGGAACCAAGGGTCCTCTCCTTCTACAAACCTCTCTTGGGTTGAGGCGACGATACCGCCTGCCTTCTCTAGCATCCATACTCCTGTCTCAACGAAGGCGCGGGCTACAACGCCACTCTCTATCGCTTCACTGAGGTCAGACCTAGCCTTGTCTAGTGCTTCATTACGCACTCTCTCACGCTTGTCTCGTACTTTTGCCTCTACTGCTACAAAACAGCCGACCAGTTCTTCACTTGTGCCGCCTGGGCTTTGCATCACTCTTCTTTCGACTACAAAGGTCTCCGCTGCATCGACTAGGAAATCTTCATCCTCTTCGTGCGGGTTGACGATACCGAGATGTTCCTCGATATAATCCAAGAACTGCTTAGTAGCAGCCTCTTCGGATATGCTGTGTTGTTCAGCATACCAGTGCAGTCTTTCTTTTACTTCTTCACTTGCTTCATATTCCATTTTTTCACTTCTTCCCTTCCCACTGAGAAGCGAGGCTACCCACAAACCAGTCAATGAACCCCTCTCTTCCAAGAGGCCATTGATGTGTGGCTAACACTGCGTCTCCCCAAACGCGGGAATAGTGGTGGAACCTAGCAGGTTCCATATCAAGTTGTCGCACCCTATCGTGCAACCTGTTCAAAATGCTCAAGTTAGACTGTCCAGCCACACCTGATAAAGCGATTAGTTCTTGTCTGAGAGCCACCCAATCACCACCTACTAGAGATAGTGCGGGGGCAGAGTATGCCTCTGCTGCGGCACCTGCTTTGACCATTAGGTCATGCACGCTACCTGAGAAGTGTATGGCTCTTGTAATCTCTCGGAGGTCACCATTCCAAGCAGAGCACACTGCTACAGCATTCTCCTCTGTAGTCTGTACCCATTTCGTTTTTAGGAGAGTTAGTACCTCTCCAGCATTGTAAGAGCGGAACGTAAAGGTATGACAACGTGAACTGATAGCCGGTGTGATGTTCGCTCCCTCGTTTGCTGTAAGTATGAATAGTGCATGCCCTGTTTCCATTGTTCTGCGTAGAGCATCTTGTGCTTGTTTGGTGAGACCGTCAGCCTCATCCAGTAGAATGATAGTGGCTTCACCATATCCTCTTTGAGTAGCAAGTTCCTTCACGCGCGTGCGTACAAAATCAATACCGCGCTCATCTGATGTATTGAACTCGTGCAGGTCTGCATTTAGCGCATCTGCTATGGCGTGCGCGGTCGTTGTTTTACCAGTGCCTGGAGGACCAACTAATAGCAGGTCAGGAACTTCGCCCGCGCTAATCATTGATTTTATTTCATTTAGCGGGTGGTTCTCATCGTGTATCATCTCTTCTAACTTCATGGGACTTGCTGTCCGATAAAACCAGGTACTTAATCATTCGCAAGATTCTTGCTTTATTGCCTTGTTATCTTAATAAGAATCAAGGACCTGGATTATTGATTTTATTTCAGGATAAGCCATCTTTCTAGCAGTGCTTGTGCTCATTGTCAGAATTAGGTTCTCTAAGTTACCTCTATCCTTTACAGCATCCCAAACTGGTTCGAGCAGAGAGAGAACTTGTCTTATCTGAGTCTTATCTCTTAATACACGCCCGTGTACACCCTGTGAGGCTAGCCACATATTGAGTTCAGGTTCATCTTGCATGCTAGTGTAGACTTTCCTGTGGACTGTATATCCTAGTTTGGTTTTTGGTGCAAAGTGCACGCTGGCTTGGAAACGAGCATCGCGTGCCAACCACGCCAAAAAGAAATCATCGTGTCTGTCCATGACCATCAATCGTCCATAAATCACCGTACTGCATCACATCATTCATTCCACAGTCTGTTGCAATCGACACCAGGTAAGCACCCTCTACTTTGCCTTGGTTACAACGCAAAGCATGAAATGAACCTACAATTGGGGGTTGCATTTCACTCCACACTCGTTTGCTACAACCTTCTTGTAGTACAGTGTGATTTGGTATCTTCTCTTTCTGTATGTTGGCGTATCCAACATGGATAGGGTCAAATCCATCCATTGCTGCTAAGCGTAACATTGCCCATTCCCCGTCAGACTTGGTCCTTCCTTGGGTAATCAGTAGAGGTAGTTCAAACACCCTCCTAGGTAGAATGAACCCACCCTTGTGGCCGTTGTGTATGTGGCCTCTATCACCATCTAGTAATCTAATTACTTCACCATCTTCTAGACTCTCAGCCAATGCTCGTAGGTGTGCTTCATCTCTCACACGGTTAGGTTTCACAGCACGTTCCTCGTAGGGTTTTTCCCACAAGTTAGGTTCATCTGAGGTATGCAACCACTCTTTGACATTCCCTACTCCATCTACAAGGGCTATGCAGTCCTCTCCTGTCACTAGGGTGCCAAGGGACACGTCCTTTACCATATTACCTGAGGCATTGTAGACGAATACCCTCTCGTCTACTTGATGGGCATAGTAGCGTGCCCCATTGACTATTTCGTAGTAGGTGTTCTCGAAAGGAACTGACCAATACTTCCAACGAGCAAATGAAGGCCCTTTGAATGGGTGTCCAGGTTGAATCCTAAACTCATTCGATAGTTCTTCATTGATGGCTCTCCTCAATACTGTAGCCATGTCCTCTACTGCTAAGGCTTGAGTTAGACGCTCGGGGGAGTAAGTCTTCCCACCGTGTGCTACAGCCCTTAGCAATCTCTTGCGAGAGAGGGCAGGACCATCACCAAGGGCCCTAGCCCAAACTAACTCAGCAGATATCTTATCCATTCTACTCATCACTACAGCGATATCAACGCCTCTCTCGCGTATAGAAGATACTAGAGACAATGCTTCCGGTATCGTTAGTTGCTCGTCACACTCAGATGGTGACTCTGATGCTAGACTAGGCACTAGAGGTACTCCCTCTACCAGTTCAAACTCTTCAGGGAACACCCCGTAACTCCTATGGATAGCACTCATTACGTACTCAGGTTTGATTAGTGCAGGGCCATAAAGCAGAGAGCAGAACTCTTCAATATGGTCTTTATTCAAGACCAAGAAATCATAGAGTAACTGTTCCTGTTCACGGGTCTTAGCAGTCTTCACTGCTGCGACAAGTATGGCCGCTTCATCCAACCTCACGGATTGACCAAGTGGGTTAGGTACTTCAAGTTCTCGGAAGGACTTCGTATACACGACCACGATGCCCGCCCTCTTTAATTGAAAGCCACTCCGGAGAATTTTGATACACCATAGAGAATACTTGAGGTGGCACTGACTGTGTCTTTATCCCCTTCTTAATGTGTCTAGGTAGGTATTTGCCTGGCCCTTGAGCCTCTAACCAAAGTATTATTTTGTCCTTCAATTCACCGAATGTCTGCTCGGTCTCTTTTACATAGTTTGGGCTTAGCGACCATATGCACATTTCATAACGCCCTGACAAAGCACCAGCCTTGCGTATAGTGCCGACTTTGGCTATGTCCTTATCTTTCGATAGTACATTACCCAGTTGTTGCATGGTACAACCATGCCTCATTGTGGAGTTTACGTACTCAGATATTTCCGTGCTGTTAGCCTGACCATTCTCTAGTAAATATTTCTTTACGTTCTGTCTCAACCTTGCGGTTCTCATCATATCACTCCTCTTCTTCTATCGGGGCTTTCACCATGAGGCAAAAGGTTCCGCGCATGTGGGGCGGGACAGTATTTCCTTGAAAGGTTGTCCCCAAGTGTTTAACATTGAGAGACTCAAGAGTTCCACTGTCTACACACTCGACTATTGTTTCAGGCGGCATTATCCTAGCCTTCCATGACTCGCCGTCCGCGTCGAAGAACCACCATGTGTAGAAATTGACCTCTCCTGCTACAAGGAAGTAATCGTCAGGGCTTAGGTGTACTGGGCAAGAACCAGTCTCACCCTCAGTGCACTCCAGTGTTACTACCCACCTATCCATGGGCTGTCTTTCCCCATTCTCATCCACATAGTAGGTAGAGCCTTGTACTTCCCAAAACGCCTTCTCTAAGTCCATATTGACAATGCGCTCGTCACATGACGGGCAAGTCCACGACTCGGCTTGTTGTTGCATCATCTCTGCTGCTAGAGCAGGGTCGTCTGGAATGACCTTGACTTCTGACTCATCTAGGTCCCATCCCAACTCATTTAGGACGATTGCTACTCTCTGTGCAGGTCCTTCTGCTCTCTCTGTTCTTGTGAGAAGAGCAAGAGTGGCATCCCCTGTTTTGCGAAATGCCATCTCACCCTCCATCCAGTCTTGGTTTATTTCCATGCTCTCGACTATGTTTCGAGTCCATTCTAGTTCTTCTTCATTCGGTTTCCAATTATCTACCATAGGTGTATCGCCTCCAAATCCCTGTGGTCAAAAGTGGTTGTCCCCCCACAACAATCGCATTTGACTGCGGTCATCATGTTGTTTGGGTTTTGCAGTCCCTTAAGTAACATACAGTAGGTATCCTCTCCGAACGACATACTACAGTGCCCACATATGTGGCTCGGCTCGTGGAACCACGATTGTCTGTGCAGTAAATGGTAAGCCATTACCGTGTAGATTTCGCCACTCTCGCTCATCTTGATTGTTTCGGGCGCTATGAAATCTATGTCCCACTTCATTCTTCACTCCCCCCATTCAAGTATGTCGTTAGTGGCACACCACTGCCAGGGACCAAAAACGGTCCTGTGCCTTCACTCCAACAGCCACACCTTTTACACCATAGACTCATAGAGAACACCTCTTCTAATGATGTAGATGTTTCTGCACTGTTCAACTCTATGGAGTGGCCATGTGTCACGCACTCGACTAGGTTCTCAAGGAACTCTTTCCTCTTCTCCAAGCCTAGAGCCTCTTCTTTGAGCCTACTCGCTTCTCCTTCTATTTCATTCATCTTTCTTGTTATTTCTTCCATTTTTCTTCCTCCTTTCTTGGTATTTCTTCTTTGCTTTCTTGTATTCTTCCCATGTCTGACTCAACCATTCACCCCATCATCATAGTCTACGTGGTTCTCAGGAAGGTACTTGCGTAGTTTTTCCATCTTATTGTTCAATTCTTTGCGTATCTTTATCGCTGCCTTGGATACACGCTGAGTAGCGTGCTTGTCTTGGTCCTTGTCACTCCACAAAGGGGAGATGGTACCGCCTTCGGTGCTACATCGGGGCGGTAGCAGAGACCCCATGTTCTCTATCATAGTCTTGACAATCTCATACTCCGCATGTTGTATGCTTTTCGCTCTCATTGTACCGACTCCTTCTCTACCATCGCTCTAGCGAATGATTCTAAGGCTTGTGTACTGACTAAACCTAACACGTCCTTGGGGATAACCTCTCCAGTAATCCTAGTTTGACCAGAGCACTCAGTGAAAGTGGTCCCCATATAGTGATTCAGTAAAGCATCTAACAACTCAATGCTATCTGCATACTCCTCAGTCCATTGTGCATAGGCTTGTCCCTTATCCTCTACGTTGTCCATAGATTCTCTTATGCTCTCCATTACATCTTTGAGGGCACTCTTGCCCCCCGCCATCTGACTGATTACTTTCAAGAGTAGTGCTTCAACCAACTTACTAGGCCTCTTCATCCTTATCTCTTGAACATAGTCTTCCTTCCTTACGAAGTGACCATGCATACGCACAGTGGAGCCTGTACGCATGTCTACAACGAGTATGTCGGGGTTACCAACATTCTCCACATCAGTCTTGATGTGCTTCTCTTCTTCTGCTTTCATTTTGGCTACCAAGTCTTTCAACAGTTTGTGACTGCCGAGAGACCATTCACCTTCTATGTCTCCTTTCAATGTCATTTTTCTTCCTCCAGTTGCCCCCATTGCTCTGCCATGGCTTCCGCAAAGCCATCATAGAACAAAGACCGTAGTTTCCCACGGTCGGCCGATGGGGGCATCGACCATATTCGTTGACGCTCACTATTAGGTAAGGTCATCATGTGCTCGTGCACGTTATTAGTAGGCACGAGTTTTGGCAGGTTCTTCAACCAAAGGCATGTTCTCTTCTCCTCCGGATGGCCAAACTGCCACGGGTGTATCATTTGGTCCGACTTGCGGATGTGCGAAGCAATTACTGATACTGGGTTTTCTATACAGATGCGGTGTATTGGTGCATCCATAAGGAACTGTACGAACTCGAGAGCATCCTCTCTCAGATAAAGAGGCTTCTTGCCCTCGGTAAACCACCGTGCACCTGATACTGATAGGTGCGTACAGGGTGGGTGTGCAATCATCAAGTCCCACTGCTCCTCTCCCCAAAGGATGTCTACTATGTCCCCCTCATAGTGCGGGCCTGGTGATTCTGTGGGTAGTATGTCACAAGACACAGCGTCGTGTCCTCTCTCAAGGAATGCGTCTCTGACAGTTCCAGAGTACTCACAAGCGACTAGAACCTTCAAAGATATACCTCCCCACTAAGTAGGGAGTCTGCGAGGGCTCTCGCTACTATCATCTTGTCGTTCTCTGAGCCATCTAGAGCGCTGGTTACCAACGCTGCCTTCTCACTAACTATCTTATCGAAGTGAGTGTCCACCGTATTCGATGCACTGAGCACCACTTTGTGGCATACTCCACTCTCTTGTGTCATTCTTCTTACACGCGCTGCTGCCTGCTTCTCATGTGCTGGTACCCACTGTCTCTCGACGAAGAGGGTAGTATCAGCAGCATCGAGATTGACTCCTTCCTTCATGGCTAAGGTGCTGCAAACTAAAAATGCAATCTTGCCTGCTTGGAATGCTTCTATGATTCTCTGTCTCTCGTTATCAGGTGTGGAACCAGTGATATTAGCCACTCGAGTAGTACAATTGTTAGCAATGGTTGTCGATAGTGCATCTGCCACATCTTTGTGATGTGCGAATATCACTAACGGCTTCCCTGTGCTCGCATAGTCTAATGCCCATTTACTTGCTGCCTCTACCTTGGCTTTACCAGCAGAGTGCCTCAATTCTGTCAATATGTTTAGTAACAAACCAGGCGGTATAGAGCCGGAACCAGTTGTTCTGTAGTATTCTAGTTGGTCCATCAGAGTGTTGTATGACTCATCGTACTGTTTTCTGTCCACATCTATCTCTAGTATGGTCTCTACTAGGTCGGGCATCTGCTCGTTTAGTCTAGGGTCATCCATAGTTCTGCGTAGCATGATGTCTTTCAGTAGGTGATTCAATGGCACAGTCGTGCCGTCCTCACTCTCCTCGATGTTGCTAGCCCCTCCGAAATCCCAACCATATCCGTTATGGATTGCAGCACAGTATTTCTTCCCAAACAGGAAATAGTCAGGGAATGTGCTCGGTTTGAGCATGGTCAGAGTTGTGAATATCTCTTCCGGTCTATTCAGTATAGGTGTACCTGACATGCAGATGATACCCTCTACTGTGGGCCATCTCGCTAACTGCATCGCGGCCTTTGACCTCTTAGCCTTCTGACTCTTCATGTTGTGACACTCGTCGAATATAATACACTCATAGCCATCATTGCAGAGAGACTCTACTCTGTATTGCAACAAGTCGTAGTTGATGATTGTAACGTCTTCTGTCTCGTAGTCACCTGACCTGCCTTGAATAATAGATGGTGTTAGGTCAGTCCATTTCTCGACTTCGTTAGACCAGTTCTTCTTAACCACAGCAGGGCAGACTATCAGAGTCTTCCTGTATTGACCTGCTAGTACACACAACAGAGCCTGTAGCGATTTACCTAGCCCCATCTCGTCTCCGAGCAGTAAGCGGTTCTGACCACCAGTGACGAACATGTTTGGTGCTACCCACTGATATGGCCTTACTTCCTCTTCACTCTTGAGTCCGTGTACCCATACCGGCTCTCCGTCTACAGCACTGCTGAGTAATACTCTCTCTGCAGTGTGCTGATGAGCCTCTACAACCTCCGGCATAGCCAGTAACGCATCACTGAGGGCTGGGTAGTGAGGCTTGACAGCCTTTGCTACCACAGCACCGGCTGCGATTGGTATGACCCACTCCTTCGTCTTCTTGTCGAACCTAGCGGTGCCACAAGATTTCA
>CENK01005844.1_pt1 | contig 45063 bp, 42 predicted proteins | sample 530191 | NCBI WGS metagenome assembly CENK01 (sample SAMEA2619686, study PRJEB7988) | marine metagenome | biome: marine biome (ENVO:00000447); feature: deep chlorophyll maximum layer (ENVO:xxxxxxxx); material: "saline water (ENVO:00002010), including plankton (ENVO:xxxxxxxx)" | depth 60 m | reverse complement strand
ACTGCGAAGAGACAGTGGACTTGGACTACACAGATGGAGACATGGACAACTGGGGTGGCCACGGCGACCCGCATGAGTACGGTTATGTCTCTTTCCGATTCAAGCCCTGCACCTGTGGGTTTGTGACGGTGTTGGAATACAAAATCAACTGGAACTACTCACTGCGAGCATCGGAAGAAGCCAGCAACGAATCGCTTGACAACAGCAAGGAAGGCTGGAGTGCCCATATGCAAGCACCGACGCAGTTCATTGAGAAATGGAGTGAGGAAGAATGACCTACACTTGTCCTTACAACGGTAAGACCTACAAACGAGTTCGTATTGACAAAGAGAGCAAGGGCCTCCCCGATTGGTTTCGTCCCGAACACTGTTGGAACTGTGGTAGGTTCTGCCCACTTAATAGTAGGTGGAAAGCATGAATTGGGCTATACACAGGGCGTATTACATTGACCTACTCAAGAAGGGTTGGCCTCTCAAGAAGGCTTACGATGAAGCAATTAGATTAAGCGTGGAGGTGAAGGCGTGAAGTGCATGTGTAAAGCAAATGACCCCGACCCCGATATTCGGGAGGAATACTGCGATGGTGCGGCCATGACCTTATTTGACTACGAGGGTAAAACATGGTGGTACTGCTACGAATGCGGCAATCACAAAGCCTTGGAGGTGAAAGCATGAGCCTACACGAGAACTTTGGCAGTGGCAACGCTGATGCCAACCCCGACCTCAAGCCCAACGACATGGTGATGACCCCACGACACATCGCCAAGCAGATGATTGACTTCTACCACATTCACGAATACGAGCGAGTGCTTGACCCGTGTGCTGGCGATGGTGCATTCTTTGACCAATACCCCTCACACATCCTTGGGAAGTGGCGCATGGAAATCACAGAAGGCTTGGACTTCTTTGGTTGGAATGTGAGCCGTAGCCCTCACATTGACTGGATTATCACCAACCCACCCTACAGCATTTTCCCTCAGTTCTTGGAGAAGTGCTTTGAGGTGGCCGACAATGTGGCCCTGCTGATACCGCTTGCGAAGTTGGTGTCAAGCCTTAAGCGAATCAACATGGTCATGGACTATGGAGGCATTGTGTCAATGCGAGTTATTGGAGCGAGCAAGTGCGGGTTCCCCTTCGGGTTTCCTGCCGCCGCTATCCACATGAAGCGAGGCTACGATGGCAACACGCTGATTGAGATGTGGCCGGACGAGGAGGAATGAACATGGGACAAATGAATGATGGAAGCGAATGCCTACTGTGCGAACTGTGGCAAGACCTTGACAGCACTGACGACTTAGACAAGTGCTGTAAGGAATGCCGAAGCGAGATTGAATGGATGCTCGCACGACGAAGAGCAGGTGATGAATGATGATGGATTATGAAGAAGCGATAAATCATGAAACGCTTTCAATGTTGATAGATTTAGAGTCCATCATGTTCTATTTTGCTGACCTGTGGCAAGAGGGAATCATAACGCCCGACCAGTATCAAGTCTTCCGAGAGAGTTTTGAAAATGCTCACGAGGTCATTCGGAGGCAATTGAAGTGACCGAAGTGCTTGACGCTGAGATGAAGGACGAGTGCCACATCATGCTCCTCGTGCGACGAGACAGCGGCGATGTGTGGGAGGACTACGGTTCCATCCTACGCCTGCGCCGTGCCATTTACGACGGACTGCTTGATTGGGTGGGCGAGAAAGACGCACCCGAATGGTGGGAGGGAAAGAAGAATGTCTGAGTCATCATATCTCTTGAGAGTCTGCAAACTATGTGGTGGTTGTCTGCTTGCCGAAACGAAGTTCCGTCACCGTGTGGGGGAATACCGAGCGAGCACAGGGGGTACCAAGCACTGGTGCCTGTCCTGTCAACGCAATGTCCCAACCTTGCTCAAAGAGTCCTACACGCCTTGGGAACAACATGACAAGAACTTACACACGGGAGAGGAATTGGAAGGTAAGCATAGTTGGATTCATTCTGCTTTCATTGACAAAGGCGAGACAACGGGGAAGTTCTACTTTTACCTTGACGGCGTTGAAGAAATCCCCGACCCTTGGGTGCGGGAGTTGGTTCGGCGATACAAGGAGACAAAGGAACAGTTGTCCGAAATGACGAACAGGTACAACGACCATGTTTCCACTGTGATGAATTGGAGTTTTGGAGGAGAGAAGAATGAATGACGACGAATGGTGCACAAACCTACTGGGCCTACTGACGATGCTTGACGAACTGATTCGCCTTTACGGCGACGACGAAGAAGCACTCAAGCGTGTCGTAGGTAAATTCATTTGGCGTGTGACGCAGGCGAACCTGTCGTATGAAACACAGCCGGACTGGTCGGATGTTGGCACCTTTTTCAAGTTCGCTGGCGAGCCGGGCATCAGTCACTTGGTGGCCGAGTTTCGTCGCCGGCCTCTACCCACTGAGGCCGATGTGTGAGAACATGCGGTTGATGGCTCGCTCTCTTTGAGCCAGCCTATTCTGTAAGGCATCGTAGCCCCTTCCACTGTGGAAATCGTGATATGAATCTTCAATGGGCTCTACGAACTTATCAAACGGCGTCCGGTCAATTCGTCTTTGAAGTAAAGACAAATCAATTTCGGGTACATCAAAGTCAACACCGGGGTGTCTGCGACCAGTCCCCCGCTTTGGTTGAAAGTGACCCGCATCGCCAAAGTCGGGGTCATGAATGAGCACAGGCTTGGGGTCCCGAGGTGAACCTATCCCCGGCTTCCTCAATTGATACCTGTTCATCAAACCACTGGCACTGTGGTGCTCCATCCAGTTCTGTGGTTTGAGGTCAGTCAAGTTCATCGCTTCAAGAAGTGGCATTTTGTCATATACGCTTTGTTGAATGATTCTTCCTCTCGCTGTGTCTTCATTCATCCCTAAAGGACTGCCGTCAATTGCTCTACCACGGGGCTGCTGCGACAAAATTGGCAGACTCATATCCCCTAACTCTACCGGCAATGACATCCTTTGTTCAATGGGCTGCTGCCCTGCGAATAGTCCAATAGGCATTTGACTGAGTAGTTGGTTGTAGTACATCGCATCCAACTGAGAGGGGTTTTTGTCAAGGTCGCTGACCTTCACCACATCGGGGTTTCCTGTTTGACCAAACACCACTTGGTTCATCCCTGCTCCAATCTGTACTCCTTTGGCTGGCTGAAAGGCCGCCTTCAATATGGACCACGCTATATCAACCGGGTCCATGTACGAGCCAAGTGCTCGTACGAGATAACCATTTCCTATTTCTCTTTAAAAAGAATCAAAACAATAGTCTACTGGGTTTCCCGGCTCCCCCATTCCAAATGAGCCGGACGAATTAAATACAGGATAGTGAACCAAAATGAATATGCAGACCGGGACGACAGTGATTGGAAGAGTGACAGAGAGCAGAAAAGACAGGGTGTTTATGGACTACCCGTCCAATGCTGGGGTGAAGAACCTCAACATTGAGCGACAGGACATTGAACGCTTTGAATCGTTAGACGACGGCCGAGTGGCCATCACCTTGAGTGGTGCCACAGAAGCCCAACTCTACGGCAGCAATGCCCCGCTGATTGTCACAGCACAAGACATTGCCATCGTTGAAGCGATGGAATATGGAGAACAAATACCAAACGGAGAGAACAACATGAACGAAGAACACAACGACGAGGTGCCAAACTTTGGCACAGAAGAGCGACTGGTGATGGAAGTTGGAGCAGATGGACAGGTGTCGGTGAACGCCGCCGGTCCCTTTGACGACTTCCTTTACGCAGGAAACAGAAAGAACAAGGCGACGGCCGACTGGGACTTCCAGCCTACTGAGAAAATGGGCTTTGTCCTGTACGAAGACGAACGAAGCGGGCAAACTTCGGCGGCGAAGATTGTGGACAACGATGGCAAGCCCATCGTGAAGCACATTTTCAACCCGAACTACGCCAACGAGAAGCGGCCCCTTGGTGCCCACCTTGGGATGTTCAGCCCGACCTACTACGCCATGCCGTATGCACGGGGCTTCCGTCCCATCTTGGACATGTGTGCCAAAAACGGATGGCCAGCAAAGGTCTTTGCTTACAGCGAAGGTAAGAACGCTCGCCTTGATGTAGATGTCACCAGCAGTGTTGACTGGGATGCAGCCGCACAGAACAAACTTGGTAGCCGATGGCAGAACCTTGGCTTTGTGAAAGAGGGCGATTATCGTGTTGGCTTCTCCATCTACAACAGTTTGGACGGGTCCTCATCATTCAAGGTCGCCGCCATCGCTCAGCGACTGGAGTGCACTAACGGCATGGTTGTTGGCAAATCACAAACCCTGCTCAAGTTGCGACACACCAAGGGCGTTATGGAGAATTACGACTTCAACTCACTCGCTGACAAACTTGAACAAGTCATGATGTCAGCCGCTGAGGAACTGATTGAGGTTGAAGCCATGCGCAACATCACCGTCAGCGACGAAGCCTTTGAGCGACTGATGACGCTGAGTGAGAAAGCCGGCCTCATTACCAAGCCGACTGTTCACCGTGATGACAAGGGAGAAATCACCCACCTTAGCCGTGGCCACATGTGGCGAGTCATGGGACAAGGGTGGACCAACCCTGCCAACACATGGGTCCGTGTCCAAGGTGATGACCAACACACCCTCTACCATGTCTACAACATCCTTACCGGAGCGGTGACTCACAAGCCAATCTACCAAGACAACGAGCACTACCGCAACAAACCACTGGAAGGTAAGACCCTCGGCTTCAACGCCATGGACAAGAAACTCACTGATACACACACCATGCTCCGCAAGGTCAGCGACAGTGTTATCACTGCAATCGGCGGCGACCCCAATGCGCTGCTTGACCAGTCCGAGTCAGTCCTTGAGGACCAACTCGCCTCAGTGCCACTCTTCTCGGAGGTAATCTACTGATGACAGACGAACGACGAATGACAGCAGAATCAATTGACGATGATGGCAACTTCAACTACGATGGGAAGCGGTGGAGCCTACTGGGCTCCTCGCTTCCTATCCCCGCCGACGCTTCGTTGTCGGGAGAGTTGGAGCATGAAGAGGTGCTGGCAGTGGTGAACACCGAAATATCAAAGTGCCCCGTATGTGGCACCGAAGACTGCGCCACTGCGGTCATCATGACTGAGCGTTATCGCATGGTACCGACTCGCTGTTGCAGGAAAATCGTATGGTACACGGAGGAATCAAAATGACGATGGAAGAAGAAATTGGAGCGATACTTGACAGACTACAACCCCACCAAGTGTGGGACTTGACCGGGCAGGGCCTTGTCTACATGAAGGGGGAGGGTGAGATGCTGACGCTGATTGCCACCTTCAACACCATGGACGCTGCCAAGGTGCACGGCGTAGTCAAGGGCGAAGCACTCAAGCGTGGATGGATGGTCAATGACGAGTCTCCCCGTGTCATCCAATCACAGGATGAACAGATGGAGTTCTCGCTTGACCTTAAGCGTCAACAGATTGGACAGATGGTTTGTCCCGATGAAGACTGTGACCTACCCATTGCTGCCTATGATTTCCAAAACGCCAACTGGCGGTTCCTTGGTGACAAGGTAGTGGAGCAGGACGGCGAGGAGTTGTCTTACGAGGACTGGGGTGTTGAGGCATGTTGTCCTGTTTGTGACAATACCATCCTCATGCCACCACGGGACTTTGAACTCGTGGTCGGTACTGACGCACTGGAGACTTTCCGAGGGCAGAAGCAGACTTACAGAGTTATGCATCCATCGGAAATCACTGAGCACATTGACAAAGGGCATCTGTTCAACAATCATGGCTTGGTCATTCTCGGTACGATTTGCCCAGTGAGTGGCGAGCGACTACCCATTCACCTGCGAGGTAGAGTGGCTGCCTCATTCAACAACGAAGAAGAGGAATGAAGAATGACAGTTAAGCGGATTCAGCGAATGTGTCAGCGGATAGGCTGCACTGAAACATGGGATGCAAGGCCATCCGACGGGAAGCGATACTGTAGGGAGTGCATCCCTCAGTCATCCAGTGGTCCAAAATATCCTTTCCGTATGCAGAAGCAATGTGCCTGTGGTGCTAAGGAGATTAAAGAGATTCATAGTGAGCAGGAACGAGTCGCACCATTTGAGTGCAAATCATGCACCGATGCTTCTGCAAACTACAAGTGGCATGAAATGCAACTGCTTTACCTTGTCATGTTAAATGATGACTTCCCCGCCCATGAGTTCGTGAGACAAGGAGTGTTCAAGAACAAGGAAGAATACTATGCATTCCGAACTTTTACAAAAGAAGTCATGCAGATTGACTTGGATTGGACCAACACGCACCCCGGCTACAAACGAATTAAGTGGGGAAAGCCAACATGGTCATGGGGCACCCTTGCCGACAATCATGCCGTTATCAAGCGTTCACCTGTACCTGTGCCACCCGGACCAGCAATTGGTACGGTCGCACCCGACTGTACGGTCGCACCCGACTTTCTTCACAAAGTACAGTTGTATGATACAAAAAGGAGAAATGAAGAATGACACAAACAATTCAGTGGAAAGCACCTTGCACAATGCGCAAATGGAAGAAGCAAGCGGAGGTGGTGATGAGTGTCGTCACCTCCGAGAAGGAGAATGTAGAGCCCACCATTGACATCCGAGTGAGGCGCACGACCGACCATCCCAGCGGCGCTGGGTGGACGAAGGAAGGCGTTCGGATGGAACTGGAGGACGCATATCAACTGGCCCAATCAATCATCCACATGGTGGACAGCCTCAAGAGTGAGTGACATGCTCTTGTCCTTGGCCACACAAGTGGCACGCACCCTTCGTAAGTTGCACTATGGCCGTGGCTCCGGCGACAGTGGGGAAGACTTTCGTCAATCCCTGTCAGCCATCACGGAACTCATGGAGGCTTGCGACGGAGACTACGAAGACATCGTGGACATTTTCTACCCACGGCATTCCAAGCACCCGCCCCGCTTCGTTACAGACGGCTGGGTCAAAGAGAATGTGTGTGCCGAGTTGGCCATCTCTCCCCTTGTGTGGGACGAGGTGTTCACCGGCAAACCCTTCGTACCGATGCTGGCCAAGGAGAGTGAGGGCAACATGCCGAGCAACATGACGGTGAAGCAAGCCCTCCGCCACATGCACCAACTGAGCGAGACGACTGTGCTGACCATGGCACGGATGATGAGCGAGGACGAGGCCGAGTTGTTTTGGGCAAGGGTGCTGGGCGAGAACGCCCCCTACCCGATTGACCGATTCATTCAGCGTTGCTCTCACATCGGTGAGGGTGAGGCGCTGAGCCTCAAAGCAGTGCGGCAGAAGTTGGACACGACATCAGCGCCCGAACTGTTGGTGAGGATGCTCAAGTATTCCAACACTGAGGCTACACCCCTTGAACAGATTCAACCGGGTCAGCCGTTTCGTGCCCCACTCTACAAAGCGTGGACACAGACGACTGCTCCTCCCAGCATCTATGCTGAGGTGATTCGTCACCCCCGTCGCTATCTACACATCACTGAGTTCCCGACCGGCACCTTTGCTGGTGTCCTCTACAATCGGGACAAACGACCGGCGGGTAAGGTGCACAACCTTGACCTCCCATTGAACCAGCCTTGTGTGCTGGAAGTGGAGGTGCAGGGGAACATCATCAAGTCAATCACTGATATACTGTCACTGGACGACGACTGGTGCGTGTACCAAAGACCGATGAGTGAACGGCTTGCTCTACTGAGTGGGCTGACTGTGAAAGGAACTGTCCGAACAGGGCAGCGAATTGAGGCAGGCTCATCCATTACGCACCTTACAAACGCACTGGAAGAAGGTGAGCGACTACGCCTCACCTACGACGGCCCATTCAACATCGGCGAGCAAGGAGGCTGGCTGGTAATGGATGGCGCTTACAACATCAACATGCTTCTCATGTCCCTCAAGAAAGACGCCGAGTATGAAACCCATGCAAGGCTCGGGGTATTGGACGGGATTGACCCGTACCAAGTTATGGAAGCACGGCTGTCAATGGAGACAGCCCAACACATTCGCACACGGCTGGCAAGGCAAGGCGTCCTTGTTGGTCCCCACTGGCTACCTGTTGAAGAGCAGGCTGTGGTGGTGGCGGCGAAGGTCAACGATGTCCGACTGAGCACGATGACCATAACAGGAGAAATCCTGTACGCTGATGATGAACTCGGATTCAGCGACATCAGTCAACTAACCGACATAATTGAAATGGAGTGAAGAAAAATGAAGACACAGCAACAAAGAAAAGCAGGACTGAGCCGATACCGAGCGAAGTTCAAAGCCCGAGAAGCCCGACGACGAAAAGCCCTACCGAACCAAGAGGAGGAAGAGTGATGGCTTACCTATTGAAAGTGGATGGCACGATTGAACAAATGGGCTGGAACCCCTCGCTTGAAGTAATTCAAAAAGCGGTGGGTGGCTACATTGAACTCATCCCAACTGGCAACCTTGGCTACATGTACGGCAACGAAGAAGGAAAACTGTTGGGACTGCCCGTGAACAAAGCGGCGACCAGCATGATTGCATTTGATGATGTCGTCGTTGGCAATGTTGTGGTCATGGAGATTGGTGAGGAGGATGAGGATGAATGAAGCGAATTAGAATATCCATTGGACGAAACGCGTGGGCCCTGCTGGAGCCGATTGGGATTACCTATAACTTGGGTCGTGAGCAATACCAAGTTATGATGGTCAACCGCATTCCACAACTCAAGGTGGGGCATATCGTGATGGAACTTACCAATGGCTGGGTTGCTATGGACCACCGACCGCTCCGTTATCCGTTGACCGTCCCTGTTTACCGGTTCCCGTCAAGGGCCATTGTTGAACCAGTCCCGACCCATGGAGGCGAAGAAGAATGAGAAAGTCAAAAAGACATGTTGAGCGAGCACAAGCGATACTCCGGAAGCGGGCCGAATTGAAGAAAGGAAGTCCACTCACTCCCAAAGAGATAGAAGAATTGGAATACAAGAAGTACCGAGGTAAAGCATCAAAGTGGGCACGAGGTGATAAGCGATGACAATTGAAGACACGATACGGATAGAAATGACGAGACTTGAGCAACTACTGGGCCGGCTTGAAGAGTTCAAGCAAGACTACGAAAGAACCGAGGTATGTTTAGATGAGAAGCACCTGTGGTACAGTCGTGGGTTTCAATCGTTTGAGCCGCCCCTTGGGCTGGTTGAACAGAAGTTGGTATGTGGCATTTGCGGTTTGGAGAAAACGAAGAAGTACAGGTTTTGTGAAGAATCAACAATTGACCGATGGTCCGACTTGAGGGAGGATGAGGAAGAATGATGGCTTGGCGTGAGAAGTACCGACCTACCACGATAGATGAACTGGTCGGTTGTGAAGCCTTCAAGGCTGATGCACGAGACTGGACGATTGATTCGGCTCCCCCCAACATCATGTTAGTGGGTCCACCCGGTACCGGAAAGACCACAGCAGCCCGAGCATTGGCACGCCACTTCCTCGGTGAATACTTTGACTCATCCAACTTCGTCGTCACCAATGCCAGTGATGAACGGGGCATCGGTTATGTTCGTGATGAGTTGAAGCACATCGTCAAACACAAGGGACTGATGGTCAGTCGCCGCATCGTGTTCTTGGATGAAGCCGAGAACCTTACCAGCGATGCACAGAAAGCCCTCCGCCAAATCATGGAGGACAGTTACAAGACTACTATTTTCATTCTCGTTGCGAACGACATCACAGGATTCCACAGTGCTATCAAAGACAGATGCACTGTTTACCGATTCAATCCACTCACACCAGCCCAAGTTGAGCAAGCCTGCACCCGCATCCATGATGGGGAGCAACTTCCCGAGGAATGGGCAATGCATTACAGGAACCTCAGTCAGACAGAAGGGGGCAGTCTACGCTCCGTCATAGACCTCCTTCAATCACTGGCCAAGACACCGGATGCCCTCGTCCAGCGGATTCGGGGGCACAGTGAGAACCTGTCAAAAGCCGCCCTTCACTTGGCGGCGGGAGACTACTCCTCGCTCAGTGCATACTTAAGAAAGGAATTGAACACTGGGAACAACCGATTCTACATTTTAAAGGGGCTGCGTTTCCGAGCAAAAGGTCTACTTGAGGAGGGCGCTGAATGGTTCGCCTTCATGAAAACTCACGGGGACTTTACGATGATGGCCACGCAGTGGCCCGATGACGATGCATCCTTCTTTGATTACTTCGTCGCCACGCTGGCGACAAATAAGGAGAGGATGCAATGAAAACAACCTTAGAAAAGAAAGGTTTGATATACTCCAAGCACGACGGCGATGATGCCGCCGAGCGGCGAGATACCACAAGAGGTGAAGAAAAATGAGCAACGAATGGAAAGACAAAATCCGAGGCTATGCCGAACGGATGAGCAAGACAGAAGAAGAAGCGATGAAGGAGTTCAAGGACTGGGTGCAAACCGAGTTCTCTACTTCCATTGAAGGTGAAGACGAATACTTCGTCAACGAATGGGCAGAAATGTTCGTGATTGAAACCCGAAACTTGGGACGAAGCGGCGGTGGTAGAGACACTGTTACCTTCATGGGACACATCACCGGACTGAACGACAGCATCCGTGACCAGCGACAGACACAACGAGAGAAGGCCGTGCAGATGTTCCGTCAAGACCGGGACCGAGCCATCAACCAAGGTTTGATTGGCATTGTCAAAATCAAAGACGGCGTGTGGCATGTCAACGGCGAGCCCACCAGCGAGCGTGTTGGTGAAGGTCTACCGTGGTTTGGTTTCAAGTGCGACGACGCCATTGTCACCCTTCTCAATACCAACCGAGAGTCCCCTTCTCATGGCAAGCCAATGGCCCATGAGAGCAAGGTGCGCTATCTACAGTTCCTCGGCAACACGACCAACGAGTTCGTGAACAACCCGAAGATGTGGCGTGTTGCTTTGGGCGGTGAAGACATGACCGCTTCTTACAAACTCGGTCAACTGTGTGAGATTCAAGTGGTTCCCTCTTCCAATCAAGAGTCGGACATTCTCTACACCAACCGTTCCTTTGTCAACACGGTCAAGTATGCTGACGCTGGGGACTTGCCCGCTGACTTTACAGATGCTGCTCGCTTTTGGGTGAGCAACAAGCACGACTCCTATGTCAACCTCGCCAACTTGTTGGAGGAATACGACGACAGGAAAATCCCCTACAACGACGGCTACATCCCACCGACCATCATTACAAAGGGCTACATCAGTCGGATGTCCACTGAACCCTCCAACAACGAGTACGACCAAACAGGTCGTAACTTCCGCATCAGTGTCACGAGCCTTGACCTCCAGTCAACCTATGGTCGTGATTCGTCTTTGTCCGAAGTCACGGTATGGATTCCGGGGCGCACCTTTGACGACACAAACCCCTTTGAGTTCTTCAACGGGGAGGAGTGGATGCCATATGCTGAGCGCACACAAGTGCTCATTTGTGGTAAGTTGAAGTCCCGAAAGTTCCGTGATGACATGGTGCCCAGCCTTACTGCACTGGGTATCTATGTTCCCCCACGAACGGCCCGACCCGGTGCCCGTGGTGGAAACACAGACACATCGCAGTTTGAGGAGTGAAGAACATGAGTGCATTTGACATTTTGAAGAAACACATTGCCGAGCAAGACCAAGCCCAAGAGGCGGAAGAACCAGTCGTGGACGAAGCACAGACTACCCTTCCGCTGAATGAGCCAGCCGAACCTACCGTCAACGAGGTAGCGCCTACTGAGGCCAAGCCCTTGTATCAAAACAGTAACTATCCCCAACTCCTCAAGGAGTTCAAGGAGCAGGCTGCCATCAACGGCTCGCCCATTTTCATGGGCATTGGTGGACACAGTGGTCGGGGCAAGACCGGTATCGCTATGGATGCTTTCATGCACTACCGCAAGGACAACGAGATGATGTGGTGCTACGACTTTGACTTTGGTGCCAACGACTGCAAGCAAGCCCACTACCCCGGTGCTGATGACATTATCCGCATTTGGAACCCGTGGGTCACACAGCCCAACGACCGCACTGCCTTTGACTACCCCAAGACTCACCAGCGTGTTATGGACCTGTGTCGCTTTGCGATTGAGTATGCCAAGAAACAGAAAGAGCCCGGCTTCAACGGGCAAGTTCTCAAGGCCCTGCTTGTCACTGCTGTTGACCAGTTTGACAATGTGTGCATCAACAACATGAAAATCTACGACCTTGAGATGGATGCCAAGGACGCTATTGAGGCAGCCGCTTCCAAACTCAACAAAGAAATCGGTTGGAACTGGAGCATCCGGAAGACTCGTTTCAAGCAACTGACTGCACTGTGCCGACAGTTGAACTTCCTTGGCGTGGATGTCTTTTGGGAGACACACATCAAATCGGGTGAAGACGAGTACAGTCACGATGGCTGGAAGTTCGTGTGGGAGAAGGACGCCAACAACGACCTTACCCAAATCCTGTGGTGCAAAGACGAGGTTGTCCGAGACGAGGACGGCAAGCCTACTGGCGAAACCCGATACAAGGTTGAGTTCACCAAGTGCAAGACGAACGCTGACCTCCAAGGTCAAGAGCGGACCTTCTTCGTCACCAAGAAAGGACAGCCGGCCGAATGGCTTGGCCTCGCCGAACTCCGCTCTCGCAGTGTGTGAGGTGGTTGAATGCCATCTTTCACAGCGAGCCGGAAGGAGTTGCTGTCGTTTATTGACACCTTCTCCAAAGGCGTGGACAACCTTGCCATCCGAGTCAAGGCTGAGCAAATCACCGTGGCGGTCGGTGCATTGACGCATTACCTGCGTCGCAGCATGGACTGCCACGACGGGGACACCGGGAAAATTTACATCTCGGACCTCGTGCGATTCAGCGAGTTCTTGAAGGCGACGAAGGCTGCGGAAGTTACAGTCAGCCAGTCTGCACGAGGCAGACCAATACAGGTGAAGGCCGGACGGTCCAGCCTTGAATTGCCGTCGTCTACCTACATCGCCTCCGAGACTGATGTCCCACTCATTGAGCGTGTCGTCGGCAAAGCCGAGGACAACATGTGGCAGTCGTTTGGCGAAGCCAATCTACCCGCCTGTGGCAATGTCACTGGGACAGACCTCTACGGCATCAGCAAAGCGAGCAAGGTTATCGGGTCGGGCATCACCTGCAAGGTAGACTACCGGCCCAAAGACACTGAGTTGGCGCTGATGGCCGAGCAGAAGAACAAAGGAAAAATGTTCGCCGCTGTGGAGGCCGAGCCTATCAGCGGTACGGCGGAGTCCTACCAATCACACTACGCTCACTGGCTCCCCGAACTCCTCAACACCGTTCCCGACAGTGTGGTGCAGTTTCACATGGGTGAAAGTGCCCCGTTTGTGGTGAGAGACTTAGACGGCTCATACCTCCTCATCGTATTTGACCAAGAGGTGGACGAATGAGGCGAGATGTTTGCTGGCTCTGTGGAGGCCGCCTCATTTGGGGAGCGGACTTCAATCCCGAAGACTACGGCTATGAGGGCGACGGCATTGTCGCTACTCTCCACTGCTCCGATTGTGGGGCCGAAGTGACCTATGTTCAAATACACGAGGAAGAAGAATGATTGTTGACAACTACCTGCCCGACTACGACGGAAGAGATGTACTCTACTGTCGCTGGAGGTCTGTGGACGGGACGCTAATTGAGCGGAATGTTACAGACTTTGAGCCCTACTTTTGGGTCAAGGCTGACACAGACCCCCGCCTCATCAAGCACTTGGTGGACCGATACCCCGGCTCACGAGTGGACCGGGAGGCGAAGGCTGTCGGGATAGGTGGTGAGAACCTTATCAAAATCATACCGTATCGCCAAGGCGATGTGTACCCCATGCGAAAAGAGATGACATCGTGGGAGGGCGACTTGACGCTACCCGACCGATTCCTCATGGACCGCTACGATACGATGCCCGAATGGAAGCCGAGAGTGTGGCACCTTGACCTTGAGTGGGACCCGAAGGAAGACTTCACGACAGTGATAGGCATTGCTGACAACTACAGTGACGAGCGCATCGCTTTCTGCTGGTCGGAAGAATCAGCCAAATCACTGGGCGATGACGAGTTTATTGAAACAATCCGCTCCATGTCATGGGAGAACAGCAAGGGTGTAGAAAGCACGCTCAAATACCGCAGAGTCCTTTGTAACTCGGAGGCTTCTGTCTACAAAGAGTTCCTTGCTTACCTTGAGAAGTGCGACCCCGATGTGCTGGTGGCCCACGCTCTCATGTGGGCTGACCTCCCTCACATCATCCGACGCCTTGACAACAAGGATGTTCTCGGCAAGGGCCTGTTTCGGAAACTCAGCCCACTCAATCGGGTGCGTAAGCCCGACAAAGAGAAGGGCTACGATTACACTGACCAGCCTGTTCGCGGGCGGCTGTGCTTTGATACGGCTGCCCCACTCAGCAGCGGCACTGGCTTTGAACGGGTGTGGAAAGACAGCGGTAAACCCCAGTTAGCCAGCCGAAAGTTGGACCACATCACGGGAGAAGATGTACTGGACTACGGTGGCAAGTTGGAGATGGATGTCTTCACAGGTTGGTACGAACGCTTTGACGAGTTCGTAGACTACTGTATGCGGGATGTAGAACTGCTCAAAATGGTGGACGAACGCAACCACATCCTTGAGTTTTACATGTCGCTCCAGCAAGTCTGCGGCGTCAGTTTCCCCTCCTGTCACAATGTCACTCGCTTTGCACGGGGCCTCATCAGTCGCCGGACTGATTGGAAACCCCCGACACTAAGCCCTCATTCCAAAGCCGAATTTGAGGGTGCTTACATTCCACCCCCTACACCGGGTCGCTACGAGGGCGTCGCCTGTGTGGATTACAAGGGGCTCTACCCCTCACTCATCCTTAGTCACAACCTCTCATGGGAGTCACAAGTTGACCGAGAGTATCGCTTTGACGATGATGTAAGGGAACTGCCGGACGGTACCTGTTGGCGACAGGGCGAGCCGGCTCTATTACCTCGCATCGTCACTGAGATGTTTGAACTCCGAGATGAATACAAACGCCGCATGCGTGAATCCAAGAGCGACACAGAACGCTCCGGTTGGAACACCATGCAACTGGCAGTAAAGCGCGTCATGGCGAGCCTATACGGTATGTGCGCCAGCACCTACTGGGGTTGGTCGGCTCCTGCCATCGCCAGTGCCATCACGGCCTGTGGTCGTGAGGCTATCCGATTCCTTATGGAAGAGTCCGAGAAGCAGGGCTACAGTGCTCTGTACGGTCACACCGACTCGGCCTTTGTCCAAATCCCATTTGATGAAGCCCCTGCTCTTGCCCGCCATTTGACAGAGACGGTTCAACGAGAACACCAAGCCAATGCCCTCTATGTGGAATTTGAAGCCTACATGCCTTATTGGATTGTAGGCGGAAAGAACCTCTACTACGGCGTGTGCTCATGGCCACCCGAGGACGAAGGTAAAGCCAAATCAGCACGCTGGGGTAAAATCAGCACGCTTGCTCCTGTGTCTCGCACCCTTGAGCGAGATGTACTCACCAAAGTGTGTAGTGGGGCCAATGAGAACGAAGTCGTGGACCATGTGCGAGGTATCAGTCTCGGTATCATGCAGGGTGACTACGCCATTGCCGATGTTGCAGGCGTCACCCGTATTCAAAAGTCATTGGACCAATACCAAGAAAGCGTGGGTGTGTCCGGAGTCAAAGGTGCCCGTTATTACAACCTCCATCTCGCTGAAAAAAGCGTTCATCCCAAGTTCAAGAAGGGAGATAGCACCAAATGGGTCTATGTGAGCGAGTCGCCTCAAGGAATGCCGCCCACTGACATCGTCTCTTATCATGAAGAAGAGGAGTTGAAAGACTTCACTCTTGACTACGACAAAATGGTGGACAAATTGGTGTCCCAAAAAATCAAACCTATTTTCAATGCACTCGGCTGGTCGCTGGACTACGCCACAGGGAAGCCAAAACCCAAGAAATACTGGTAGCATTGAAATAGTAGACTAAAGTGGTGAAAAATTATGCGCAACATTGACGAAGAAATCAAACGAACGATTGGAGACAACCCCGGCTTGGGCCGTAGTGACTTGGTAAAGAAATCCGACTTGCTGCAAACCAAGAGCAGCCAATACATTGGGCTGCGCCTACGGGAACTGGTGAAACAAGGCATCATCCGGAAAGAGGGTAAAAAGAAGGGAACGAAATACTTCCCTCATTCGCCAAATGAGCCAGCCAACTCAAACAAACTGGTGTCCTCTGCCCGTATTATCCAAGTCTTTGATGAAGTGAAGCGGATGGTCGTAGCCAAGAATCAAGCCTATGGCGACAGCGTCTTTGAGCCCCTACGGGTGTTCTACAAAGGCGGCGCTCAACCGGCTGACCTCATCCGTATTCGGATGGACGACAAAATCAGCCGCCTCATTCAAGGCAGTGAGGGCATTGAGAATGACGAGGATGTCATCAAGGACTTGATGGGCTACTGTGCTATCCTGCTGGTCGCCATGCGCCAAGGGCAAACACGGTTGGACGAGTACGAATACTTCAAGTTCAACCCCAAGTACAACAAGTGAGGTGATAAAATGAGTGACAGGAATTGGGAAGCATATGCTAAATCCACCTACCAGTGGAAACAGGGAGACGAAAAGTACCTGCGCATGACCAAGACCAGTCTTACCAGCGACTTCGGCTACTGCCGCTTCCAATACAAGAAGAAGCGCATTGAGGGTCGCAAGTCCCCTACTACAGACGCCATGACCCGTGGGACAAATGTCCACGACGCCATGGAGGAGTTCTACATCAATGTCCGACCTGTTTACAAAAAGGCACACTCACTACTCAAGAAGCAAGACCGTGAGGGGGCCAAGGCTCTCCTTATGGACGCCCTTCCTACACCGGAGGAGCCGTACCACTTGGGCGAAGAGCCCATCATTGAACAACGCATTGATTGGGAACTGGTTCGCCTTGAAGCGGACCCCGACCGATTCCTCCCCATCATCAATGAGTTGGAGGTCCACGCCTTCGTGGATGTCCCATTCAACTTTAACGGTGAAGAACTGAGCATCCCTGTGCACTTCGCAGGCAGTATTGACCGGGGCTACCACACCGAAGAGGATAAGGTGGCCCTCATGGAATTGAAGACTGGTAAGTGGGTCGGGACCAATTTCAAGGTCCGAAGTATGAGGAAGGAGATGGCCTTCTATTGGGACTTGCTTCGCAAGGCTGACCACCCCTTACAAGATGTCACGCATTGGGGTTGGTTCTACCCTGCTGGTTACAGGGAAGACGCAGCCGGCTCCGAGAACCATGTGGCTTACGAGAAGGTAAGTAAGCGATACCTCACAACAATCAGCAAAGCCGTCAACGAACTGATTGAGGCATATCTCACTGACAACTTCCCACCTCAGCCGTCCACCGGTAAATGCGCTTATTGCGATTTTGTAGACGAGTGCCCCGCATGGGCTGAGGGTGGCGACATCTACTGGAAAGGCGGGTGGGGCAACACGCTGACATCAAAGAGTGCTGCCCAACGACTCAAAGAATTGGAAGAAAAGAAGGAGGCGAAGAAATGAATGACGCAATGAACAAAATAGCCCAGTGCATTGAATACCATCTACATGACAAGTTTGGCATGATTAGCCAAATCAAATGGGAGCACATGGGAAAGGACAAGCGCCTTTCTGTATCATGTAACAGAACTCTCGCTGACTACTCGGGTGAGCAATCTAATCCTCACCCCTTCCTACTTGCAGAAATCGTGTTGAGCCCACGACTGATGTTGCCGGACGAAGACATTCAAATGAATGACATCATGCGGTCACTTGACGATATGATAAAGAGAGTGAAGAATCGTGCAGTTGAAACTTGATTATCCGCGAGAAGTCCTTGAACTCAGTACAGAAAAGGGAAGAGGCTACAGGAAACTGGTCAACAGCAAAGAGCAGTTTGAACGATACTGGGCTGGTAAGAATGGTGTGTCTAACGCCTACATGACTGTGTATGGCTACCGTGCTACAGAAGCCCCTCACCATCGTAGGGTAAACCTCTACACGCCTATCATCCGGCACTTCGTGATGGACTTTGATGCTATCAATTTCCGAGACAGGAACCGTGCTACAGTAGAGCCCGAAATACCACTGGAGCAAACGCTTCGCCTGCATCGGCACCTCCTTGAGCAAGACATCCGGCACGGGATTTGGTTCAGTGGAGGCGGCTTTCATGTGTGGGTGGCGCTGGATGAAACACTGACTCCGGGCGACGGCCCCCACCTATCGGCTGTCAAGGAGGCTGGCATTCAACTGGTCAATGATTGGGTCAAGGACATGGATTTGTACTGCTGTGACCCAATGGTGCCGTTTGATACGAGTGGCTTAATTCGCATCCCCAACTCTTTCAACGCCAAGCGTGGCTTTTGGAGCATCCCTGTTAGCACCGAAGACTTGGAGGCCGGACATCAGCACATTATTTTTGAAGCGATGGATGCCAAAAGCGGCTACCAAGAGTATGGCTCAAAAGGCATCAAACTCACCATCCGACCAGTCACTGAAAAGGTGCAGATATTCAACAACTCGGACAAGGTACTGGACTTGCCAACTGTTCGTATGAACGGCGTTATCATTCTCCCATGCTTGAATCAAGCAGCCTGCCAAATAGGTGGCAACCCGAGCCACGATGCTCGTGTCCAGTTGGTCAAATACCTCGCTAAGCGGAAGCGAAATTTCATGCCGATTGAGCGGTTCACGAAAGAACAATTACAGGAACATGCTGACGAGATTGTTCAGTACCTCATGGGACTCAAATGGGCTGACCAAGATGAAGGAGTTACTCGTTATCAAGTCAGCACCGTCGTATTCAAAGACTACCCCCAAACATGCAAAATGCTGTGGGGCAAAGGTCTGTGCATAGGGAAATGCAGGTATTGGGACAAAACCGGAAGCGGTGAGGTGATAGAATGACCGAGGATTGGGAATATGAATTGTTGCTGAACATTGACGAGACTTGGAGAACGCGCGCTCAATTCTGCAAGCCGAGTGATACGCTACGCAACATGTCGCACCATAAAATCGTCCGCCTCCTTACCAAATTGAGAGGGAAAGGCCTTGTTGAATACCGAAAGGTGAGCAACAAACACATAGAATACAGGCGTGCTTCAAGACTTCCCGACCATGCGGGGTGCCAAAGTTGACGATACCACTGGTAGCGGACAGCAATGAGCGAGGCCCGCTCTTTGAGGCTGTAGAGCGCATGGCCCGCAAAGAGGGCCTGCTTGTTAAGTCGCAGTTCTTACAGGGCATGGGTGACTACAAGGCCGGAGACGGGCATATTGAATGTAAGAGCCTCAGTGATTTCTTCCAGTCCAGTCACAGCGGTCACCTATGGAGACAACTGGATAACATGGATGCCAACTGCGGCCGGGTGTTTCTTGTGGTGCATGGCGACATCGCCAAGTACATCAAAATGGCACAGAATCAAGGGCGCAAGGTATCGTACTCACGAGTGACGAACGAACTCATGGGTACCTTCGCACGCATCATGTCTGACTTTGACTGTCACATTTACAAGGCAAAGGACCATGTGGAAGCGGCTATGTTCATTGTGAAACTTCATCAAAAGTTGCACAAACCAGCCAGCCGACATGGTGCTAAAGCAATTACGAGAGTATCAACCAATGATGTACGCACGGATTTGCTTCTCTCAATTCCCGGCTTTGGTCCCGATTTAGTGAGCAAACTTATCCAAACTTGTGGCAGTATAGAGGAGATGCTTTATGTAGAGTCACTGAAACGGGTCAAAGGTATGGGCCCCGTACTACGGAAACGACTCATTGAAGTTTTAACGAGCGAAGAGCCAGTTAAGGTGGAACGGACCTATCAAAAGAAGAGGGAATGAAATGATGAATCACACTGCTGAAAAGTATGAAGCCGTGCAGAGGTACCCTGTATTGAAGGGGTATCTCAGCCATTTTAGAGAGGTCAGTATAAACAACGAGATTCCCGGTCTTCTTTCGTTCTTCTTTATATTGGGACAAGTGAGCCTACCCTTCGTCCGCATTCCCGTAGGCGGTAGCAACTTGTGTACACGGGTCAGTGTGTTTTGGCTACAGGACACAAGGACAGGTAAATCTGTTGCCTTTGAAACAATTCAAAAGGTATGTAGAGACATCGGTGTAGAAGCCATGGATTACAGTACGGGCACTGACGCTGCACTTGTCGGCTCATTTGTCAGTGAAGATAGAGATGCGCCCCCCGTCCAGCGTAACGGTGTGCTGGCAGGGCGCAAGGCAATGAACTTTGATGAAGGCTCAATCCTGCTCAAACCCAATCAACACTCCGAAGGGACTGTACTGTTCCTACAGTCTGCCCTCAACTCCGCTGGTACAGGTCGTAACATTCTCACCAAGCACCTTCGGGATGGAACTATTACCATCAAGTCCGAAGTTTCACTTTGGATTACCACCTTTCCTCCGAAGGGTATCAAAGAACATGTTCTTGACAAAGGTATTTTTCAGCGTGTCCTGCTCTACTGGAGGGACTGGACGATTGAGATGAAGAAGGATGTTGCCTATCAACTGGCAGCAAGCGTTCACAAGCGTGTCAAACACGAGGTGTCCTACAAAGAAATTACCGACTTCTTTGAGGAATTACAGCAGCAACTCAAATCACGAGTATGTCACTTGGTTGGCATCACAGCGTTACAATGGGACGAAGCAGACGATGATACTCAAGAGGAATGGGTTATGAAAGTCATGGACGAAATGTTTCTCATTGACGGGTCGTATGTCCCCGCTCTCATCAGTGCCATTGACGAATACTACTCACTGGTAGAACAAATGGACCCCCATAAGCAAGGCGTCTGTGCCTCGTTTATCATGGGTCTACAGAATTACACCAACATCATCGCTCACCACATGGCCATGCTTGAAGGCACATGGGTGGTTCGGGGCGACCATATTGACATGGCTAAGGAGATTCTGTACGACTTGTATCACAACTTGATTCACTGGCTTGAGGCCGAAGTGAAAGTCGGTATGGGTGCCAAAGAAGCCAAGAACATGGAGATTGGCTGGAAGAAAGCCTACTTCGCCTGTGAAAAGGTGGACTTTGACGATTCTCGTGGAGACGGGTGGGTAGCCAAGTCGTCCATGTATTCTGCTTACGGGAAGCAACAGAACCTCAGTAGCAATAACTCTATCAACAAGCGTTACAACCAATACGGTGCGAAAATGTTTGAAGAAACAACCGAAAGCGGCGTCAAGAAATACACTCGGCTACGCAAGGACTACCGACAAACAAAGGTGGATAACGATGCATGAATGCGTGGTGTGCAAAGTCCCCGAAGACAGGGACACTCTCTACGGCATTGGTGACCGTAGAGGGAAACTGGTGTGTATCTGTGAGTCTTGTTCAATTGAAATGAGAAAGGTCATAAAGAGCGTCATGGAGGTATTTGCATGAGCGAAGTAATGGCCATTGATATTGAAACTGAGAACTTCTCTCACGAAATTGGAGGCTGGGGCAACACTCACATGTTCTCCCCAACGGTCGTGGCTACATGGACTGGCGATGGCGGTACAGTCTACTGCAACAAATCACAGGCGAGTGAGTTCCTACCCGAAGGTGTCAAACTCAAGTCGTTGTCTCCCGAGGTACTTGGTCGGGACATTGAAGAGCACATCGCTAAAGGAGGTAGAGTGGTCGGGCACAACATCATCGGCTTTGACCTTCCTGTATTGCGGGACAGTCTTGATTGCTGGACAGCAGGGGACCTTCTTGGTAAAGCATCCGAAACGCTCATTGATACCTCGGCAAAATTGCGGTCGGCTTCTAAATCAGCCATCCCACTCTCCGACGCTTGTATTCACACGCTTGGCATGGACAAGACCATGAAAAGTCATGACGCTCCGCTTGAATGGCGGAAAGGCAACTACGGCAAGGTAGCCGAGTATTGCCTCAAAGACGCTCAACTCTCGTACGACCTGTGGAAGTTTGGTAACAAAGAAGGCTTCGTGAAAGCACGATGCCGAGAAACCGGCTCAATCAAGGAGTACGAGGTTGAATGGTAGGAGAGGAACCTATGACAAATGAAAAGAAACAAACAGCACAAAGCATGAACATCCGAGCAGCAAAGGCCATTGCCGATACGGTGCGGTCCACCTTGGGCCCAGCGGGTATGGACAAAATGATGGTGGATGGCGGTGGCAATGTCATCGTCACCAACGATGGGGCTACCATCCTACAGCAACTTGACATCAGTCACCCCGGTGCGAAAATGATTGTGGAAGCAGCAAACACTCAAGAAAGCATGTGCTACGACGGCACGACGACGACCACGATTTTGGCTGGCTCTTTGCTCGCCAACACAGAAGGCTTGTTCAACAAGGGTTTGCACCCGAATGTGGTATGCCGTGGTTACAGGCAGGCTGCCCAGTGGGCGGTGGAAGCCATCACTGAGACAGCACAGGGTAGTAGCAAAGACTTGCTGAATGTAGCCAAGACAGCCATCACGGGTAAGTCGTTGGAAAGCAGCATGGACCATGTGTCCGGACTGTGTGTTGAGGCAGTGGAGCAAGCCAACGGGGACATCAAGCGCATCAATGTAGTGTGCCAACCGGGTGCTTCATTGGAGGATTCATATTGCTTTAACGGGGTCGTTATCAACACGACCTTCATGATGCCGAGCATGAGCAAGGTGCCTGCAAAGAACATCATCCTGCTCAACACAGGGCTGTCGTCAAAGAAGGATGACAGTGTCCAAGTCAATGTGCAGAATGTTGGCGACTTCAAGAACTACCAGCAGTACGCCACCAAGGATGTGTGGGAGACGAAGGTAGAAGCACTCACAGAACTACTCCCCGAAGGCGGGGCAGTGTTCTGCCGCGACAGTGTGAACGAACTCGTGGCCGCTCTCTTGTCTAAGAAAGGCATCAGTGTAGCACACCGTGTTCCACCTACTACCCTTGACGCCATGTCGGCGCTACTGGACACACCCGTCGCTCACACTGTAGAGGACATTGGCGGAGTAGCGCAGCCGACTGAGTTAGAACAGCGCACGATTGGTGACATGGATTACATCGTCGTGGCCGGCGAAGGTAATGTCACAACACTCGTTCTGCGAGGAGCCACCCGACAGACCCTTGACGAAACAGAGCGTGGATTTGACGACGCCATCGGCGTGGTCTGCTTGGCCTTCAACAGTGACCAAATCGTAACAGGCGGCGGCTCGTCCTACATCCATGCTGCGCTCGCTCTACGCAACCGTGCGGCCGAGATTGGCGGTCGGGCGCAAATGGCCATTGAAGCCTTTGCAGACGCCTTGGAAGCGATTCCTGCGACCATCGCTGAGAACGCTGGCTTTGACCCGTTGGACACGGTGCTGGCTCTACGCAGCGCCCACCTCCTTGGCAAGAAGGACTTCGGTCCGAACATTGAGGAAGGCGGCGTCTGCTCTATGATTGGGCTGAATGTGTACGAACCATTGGCCTTGGTGAAGCAGGCGATTCAGTCAGCAAGCGAAGTCAGCATCAGCATCCTGCGCATTGACGACATCATCGGGAAGCGTTCCGAAGAGTGATTTGCCCAGCGATGTGAGAGGCAACCTTGAGGGCTTCTTCATCCACCCCTGTGGTGAAGCCCCAAGCGTGCAGGTGAGACACCAGTGTTTCGGTGGATAGGTTAGCCCCGCTGTTGGCAGCAAACGGGCACCCACCAAGACCACCGATACTTGAATCAATCTCGTAAATGCCGTTCATTAACGCAGCCCGAACCAACTCAAGTGCACGGTCCTCCTCACCATTGTGATGAAGATGAAGTGCTGCTCGCATACCCTCGTTCTTGGCTAACTCAGCCAATTCAGCGACCTCTTTACGAGTTCCTGCTCCGACTGTATCAGCGAAGACGATAGTGCCACCGAACATTTTGGCATCGCGGATGCAAGAAAGAAGTGTACTCATGCGAGGCACCCCGCTCCAAGGCGAACCGAAGGCCATACTAATGTAAACTCGGACATTCTCTTTGGGCACTTTGTCCATGAAAGTTTTGTACATCAGTACAATCTCACTACGGGTCTTACCCATGTTCTTCATGTTGAAGTCCTCGCACGGCGAGAACACGATGTTGAACTTCTCAACACCTGTCGCCACAGCACGCTCGTAACCACGCTTGTTCATGACCAGTGCACTACCACGGTCAAACACTTCCTCAGCATCAGCCATTTGCGGCACAAGGCGAGGGTGAGCAAAACTTACTTCCTCTATAGACTGCAAGCCTGCGTCGTATAGGCTTGCGATTAACTGTCGCTTGGTTGCTGTTTCAACAGGCTGTTTCAGTGCTTGGAGTCCATCACGAGGACCGACCTCGTAGATGGAGATGTTCACTGGATTCCCCTCCGCATGCCATTGAAGCAGGCTTGGTGAAAGGCCTCCTCGTCTTCAATATAAATCATGGTGTCAGTGGGGTCGGGCGTTGCCAACCAAATGGTCACAAAGCCTGCAATAAATGAGAGGATGAAGAGAGTCGGCAGCAGCATGTACAGACCGAGCGCGGTGTGAAAATTAAAGTTGTCGGCCTAAGTTGTGATTGAGAAGCATTTTTGACAGTGCTCCGTACTTCTTCGCCTTCAATCTCAAGACTGATTTTTTAAGCGAGTTCTTTTTTCCTACAGGTCCCATGTCACCGTGCTTGCGCATGTAGCCACAGGTGGGACACTCGTGGATAACCACCTGCTTCCCTTTGAGGTAGCGGGCTGAAATGGTGAGGGGCAGGGCTGTGGTCTTGCAGAACTCACAGGTGTAGGTCAGCGCATCAATGAGTGCACCCATCAACTCACCACATGGAGGTCCAATTTCGCCCATGCTGAACCCGTGTAGACGAACTTCCCGTAGTTGGTAGCGGCTACATTGACATTGATACCTGTTGAATCAAAGTTGAGGTTGTGTGCTCCGGACGGGTGATAGACCTCAATGATGTGTCCGTGAGGGAATGTGCCCGATGGGTTGAGGTTGATTGCTCCACTTGTTGTGACTATCCAAATGTTCGGCCCGTCAAAGGTGAAGGTTTGGTTAGCCGATGTGGACAGCACTTTGACTTCATTCGGGGCCAGTCGCCATGTACCACGGGCAGGGCTTCCGCCTATGTCTCGCTGTGCACTGTAAAGCAGCACGCTATGTCCATCGGGACTGTGCGTCTGCCACATACCACCGAAAGGCGACGCCGCAAAGCCACCACCCGAAGGTGATGCAAAAATTGAATCAATGGTCTTTTGATTGGTGTTGTCAATTGCGTTCGTGTTGGTGACTGAACCAGCCGCACCTGCGGTGAGATGGTTGAAGTAGACTGGATTTGGCCGGACGAATATACGCTTGTCGTGTACGGTCGGCGTGTTGAGCGAGGCTGTCAACGCCCCTCCTGCTGACACCGTGTAGTGAAGGATAGCGAGTACGACGGCCTGTTGATTGTTGGCTGGTCCGGGTGCTGACAAAAATGTGTTCGGCACCTGTGGAGTCTCAGTGGCTGGGTCAGCCAGTGTCCCAAACTCGTACATGATGTTGTTATTCGCTCCCATGGCAGCAACATAAATGACGACATACGCTTCTTTGTTGACTGACGCGTGTGGTGTGGGGAGAGTTCCGACTTTGTTCGTGCTTGTTCCAATGACGGTGCTGGTGTGCGTACCACCCACGCCTCCGCCAAACTGGTAGACTACCCCGTCAAGGACAGCAAAGCCGCCCGACACAGTGATTGCGCCACCGGAGCCGACTGCTACATGTCCTTCTGTAGAGGAGCCAGTAGCGTTCCGAGTGCCCCCGTATGCCCCATCAGCCACGCGAAGGATGCCATTGCCGTGCAAGCCCTCGTAAGGATTGGTCAACGAGGGACTGGTCAAACCATCGCCATCTCGTAGCCCACTGCCACCAGTGAAGCCTTGAGCAGCGGTGTGTCCGGAGAGTGGATTAGACATTTCAGTTCACCTCTATGATAGTAGCGAAACGCAATTCATTATTTTGCGTTTTGGTCACGGCTCGGTGCGTGTAGCGGAAAAGCACAGTTGTGTCAGTGGAGTCGGCTGGGTTTTGATATTGGACGCACACCTCTTTTAGTGGGATAGTAAATGTAGATGAAAGGGGCACGACTGCCTCTACGAGAAGAGAATGGTCGTCAACGATGCGCACAGTAGGTGTGGCTACAAAAGCGGGCCTCCCTGCGCCTCCGTCTTCACTGGTAGCCAGTGTCCCATCAAATCCAAAGACCACTTGGTTGATGCGGTCTTTCAGCGTGTCAATCAAAAATCGGTTTCCTTCTGTCAGTAGTGGCATATCATCCTCTCCAAATGGTTATTGGTTTGCGCTTTGGATTCTGTATTTTGAGTAGATTGGCTTGCTCAGTCTTCGGACGAGTGGCTTTTCCACCTATGATGCTGCGGTCCCCTTGGCCAATGATATAGCCTTCTTGGCGAACCGTTGCAGCAGTGAGTTGCCAGCGAGTGGTAATTTGATAGCGAGCACTGGTTCCAAACTCAATCGTCTCCGTCTGCCGACTCTTTTCTTGGCTGGCTTCGCTAAGTTCCACGATGTCATTCTGTTGGAACCGCTGTAGTAAATCAGCGATACCCGTGTCCATGGATGTGACACGGAGGTCAGTCTTCTTTTGTACAAGGTGGTGGGTGGCTGTCAAGACATTGTAGTTGTCGTTGTCCGTCTGTGTTTGGTAGCGGATAGCCTCACCCGGCTGAACCGTAGTGGCCCTCACAACCTCGTGCAAAGTAGTAGCACCTTTAGCCCGATTGGCCGCTGCTAAAAACTTGCGACCAATGGCCCTTGCACTTGCCTTGGACACGGCCGTAGGGGCGTTGATACCACCGGGTACTTCAATGACCCCAGTTTCTTGTGCACTAAAGTCATCAATTGTGACGCTATTGCTGTCATTCAACGCTCTCGCTTTTCCACGAACCACGAGCCTATTTGGTAGGTGCTGAGTTTCGCTTTCGGTTTTCCCACCTGTAACGGCTACATTGCTGAGATAGTGAGAGCGGTTAGATTGGAGTTGATGTTGGTAAAACAGATTACCAAATCGGTCAGTGATGAGGCGGTGCCCATCATGTCTGCTCAAGAAGCGCATAGCACTGACACCATCTATGCCATTGAAGTCTTTGGCCACGAAGGTGGTACTGCCACGCTTCCTGCTCACATTGACGGAGTTGAGGGAAGACGATTGACTGTCGCCAAGGCGTGCAGCAAGGTCGCTTGTTCGCAGTCCTACATTGACTGGCTGTGTTATTTGCACAGTCTTTGCACTCATCCCGATGTCCGTCAGCGCCCGACCTTTGAGGTTGGGCACCATGAGTCGTGAGCCTTTAGTGGCCGTCACTACTTGGTCAACAACGAGGTTTTCCTTCGTGTTGGAATCACTGGTGACCATGGCCGGCTTCGTCGCACCACTGGACAGTTTGCCGCCTTGGTGAAACACAACGCCCTCATACCGCATGTGCTCAGTCGGCGTGTGCACTAAGTCAATGGAGTCGTCCTGCTCAGTCAGCGTGTAAGTGCGCTGGTGAGTAGGTTGAAAGTCACTTTGCTTTGGTTTGGCTACACTACGCTTGGACGCAGTCTGCGTGTAGATACCGTGGCGAACAGCATTGTCCACAAACTTAGGCTTGCGGATGCGCTTCATGACCGTAGGCTGGGCTGCATCACTTCGCCCGGTGTTGGTGTTCTTTGCGACCGCCATGTTATCACTCCGTACTGTGGTCACCCGTGTTGAAGTTCGTATCGCCGTCTGCGCCCTTGGGGTGCAACGATTGACTGTAGCGAGGCTCTACCGAAAAGTCTTCCTTTCGTGCAGCGTCGCTGCGGAAATGTTCCAAGGTGTTCTCACTCATGACAATGCGGGCCACTGGATTGGTAATGTCAGTCTTGTCATAGCCCGTCACATCCACACCCAAAATTTTGGGTCCGTTGCTGTCCGAAGCAGTGACACTCGTGTTGGGAGCGATGCTGTAGACCGGTGAATATGGAGGACTGCTGGGCGTACCTGTCCGTGCGGACGGGGCATCACTGGTGTAGATACCGTACTTACCTCCACCTGTAGCGAGGTAGAAGTTGCTGCCGTCTTGAGGGCTGCCCGTCTTGAGCATACGCTTACCACGGAACAACTGGGCATGATGCTTGTCCAGCGTGCGCACAGGGCGCACAAGGAACTCAATGCGACTGTCGGAGACATTGGTCTTGCCGTCAGTCGGGTCATGGTTAGCGTCTTGATATGGATTGGATGTAGAAGCAGTGTTAGCCTTGCCCCAACCCTCGTCGGAAAGTGCACCTTGTCGCACTGACCAATCCATGATGTAGGTGCCACCAAGACTCCACATGCTGTGAGCATCCGAGATTTTCAAAATACCCTTGACAGGCTGGGCTGACCAACTGAGGGCTGTCATGTCCAAGTGACCAAGAGTCTGTGAGCCGACATCCTTTGCACCACGCAGCGTGATTCGCTGACCGACGCTTCGGTTGCTGTGTAGACTATGTGCCTCAGTTGACATAATGATGTACTCTTGACTTTCACCGTCGTTGAGTTCACTCATTGTGTCCACATCAAGTCCTATACGCACACCGTCTGCACCTACAGGGTCAGTCATATCTGTGTTAGCACTGACTGTTTCAATGCTCTCACTGACCATGGCCTCGGGCTTGAGAAGGCCTTCTTCGCTGTCCAGTTCCAACCTCGCGCTGATACCACGCTCAATCTCCTCCGCTTGAAGCACATCGTTGCGTGGACGATTGAGTCCTTTACCAATAGTCGGCTCACTTGTCGGCTGTGAGAGGACGAGGCCGGTTGGCTCAATTGATTCGGACACATCCATTAGCAGACTTTCATTGAAATGCGTGGGCCAGCGCACACCACGACCGTCTCCACGGTCGCCGACACGCATGGAGTTAGCCGGATTGAACCAATCCACCGTACCCATGTCTGTAGCATCGTTGTTGACTGTGTTGCTGTTGCCGCTTTGACGGTCGTCGTAGGATGCAAACAAACCTCGGTTGGCAGGTCGGTCATTACGACCGCCGTCTGTGTAAGCGTTCTCCGGGTCCCACGCAGGACTGATGCCGAAGCCACGGACAGGGAACCGGCGAACATCCTCACCACGAGTGTTGCCCCACCAGTCTACAAGGTAGTAACGATGAGCGTTAGCAAGTTCGTAAATCTCCTTGCCAGCAGCATCTCCTGCGTACATTTTCCGGACAGTAGACGGGTTGCGTAGAACACGCACAGGGCAGCCAAACGGCTTTGTCATTCGGCGACCGTCGCTGTAGCGAACCTGTCGCCCGAGTTGGTCTTCGTTGAACAACGCACTGATTTGCGTCAGTCGTTCAAGAATACCCGCGTAAGACGCTGGGTAATCTGTACCGGCCTTCCAGCCGTCCGTCTTGCTATCCTGTTGTACAAACGGCCCGTGGTAGTAACCAAGCAATGCGTTGCTGTTAGCCACTTCCAAGTAGCCCCGAACATACGGTGACCAACGAGGGCGATTCATTGGTTGACGCACAGCCATGCGGTAGCCAAAGCAGTAGTTACGAGCATCGTCGGAATCGCTGGTCATTTGTGCATAGGTACGCTCATCTACACCACTATTGTCACGGAAACTTACACAGTCCACTCCGAACAACTTGCCACCCCAACCAATCAGCGCCTCAAGGAATCCGTCAAGGCGACTGGAACCAGCGCCGCCACGAGAGCCGCCGGGCCAATAGCCTGCAAAGTTGAACTTGTCCGAGCCGATTGTCCCACCTTGATGTGAAAGTGCCGATGTGGCGTCCAGTTGACTGGCAGTGAAAATGGCTCCAGTGCCACCTACGGAACTGGTGGTAGAAATGCTGATTTCCATTATTGGGAAACGGTTAGTGGTGCTGGCTCCGTCTACTCCGTTGACCGTCGCTGGACTTGGATTGTTGGACATTTTGCTGTCATCAATGACACCCCAAAGTGTTGAAACATAGAGTTTGGTCCCATCGTCACTCCAGTCAATACCTGAAACCCAAGGGGTGGTATCACTGCCGGACTGAGAAACCGAAGCAGATTTGTTAAGGAAGTAAGTACGCAAGTCAAGTGTCACATCCAAACTGGAAGTAGAGGTGTCATAAGGTGTAGACAAAGTGTACTCTCGTACATAGCCGGACGCTCCACTCAGCCACATTTTAGTCCCGTCCGAGTTGAACAATATGTCGCTGATTGTACTTGCGCTGATTGACGCTGATGTACCTTCGGTATCGCCACTGGCCACGATGTAGGGGCTGGCAGTGGAGAATTGACGAAGAGTAGAAGCATACCCTACGAAATACTTGGTACCGTCTCCGTTCCAAGCGGCGGCACGAATACCTGTTTGGCTTGACAAATTCTTACTACCGGTGAAAGTAAAGGTGCTTGACACATCAAATGCGGATGCGAGTGTTGCACTTCGTATGCCGCCGCCATGGAAATCTGTGACAATCATCTTTGTGCCACTGGGGTCAATATCAAATCCGTCACAACTGTTGAGGTCCGAATCTCCAAGGCCCGCACTCTGTTGGTCGTAAAGTCCGTCAGTATTGGCAATGTCAATTTTAGAGAAAAATACATTGTCAGTATCGTAATCGTTATTGTTACCACGGTTAGAAACAATGATGTCGTCCCCAACTACGCGCATACCTGTCAACCATGTAGTCGTGGCATGAATTTGTTGGAAGTTGATACCTTTGCGGTTAGCCGTCGTCCCTACTGAATCGGACACTGCTTGTAGTGAATATGAAATGGTTTCTTCATAGGGCGGCTTCAACCAGTTCATGCCAAGTGCAAACGGACCTTTGGAAGCAGCGTAAAAGAAATCATTGTAATGGACTGTTTCATAGTGCTCGGGGATGTTATTCAGTCCTTTCTTGAGTACAGGGCTGTCCACATCACCTGCTTTTGTGTAGAATGAACGGGAACCATCGTCCGAATAGTAGGTGAATGGTCGTCCGAGATTGGGGTGCCACATACACAGGAACGCATCGGGAAGATGAAGACTGTTTGTATCACGAGTACCAGTGTAAGTTTGTAAGAGGTTACGAGTGACTATGCTCTTATTTGAATCAGTGTAGATTTCATCAGCGAACCGGTTAGCATAAGGCCCGGTCAATTTGACGATAGTGCCCGAACCACTGACAGTCAAGTTAGTCCAAAAGTTCGGAGTGATGTTGACCACTCCAGCAAATTGCACAGGGGAGCCAAGTGTCGCGTGAGCCAATGTGCCCACACGGTGCGTGTAAGTAGCCAATTGCCTTTCTCCATTGGAGTCTATATATTCCAATTGCTCTCCGTAATACGGGTCTACTGGGAACAACTCAGCGTTAGTCACTGTGATTGTTTTAGCAGAATCGTCTTTCGCAGTAGCACGGGTGTTGGGATTGAGTGAGCGTATTCGGAAATGCTCAGCGTAGATGTCGGGGTAGCAAGTGGGGTAGCCTGCCAATGTAATCTGTGCACCAACAGCGCCGAATGTAGCCCTGTTCAATTGATAGTAATGGTCGGGAGTGTGCCATTCTAAATGACGGAAGTATGTCGCTGCTGCCGCTCTTGCGCCGTCTTTGTGCAACTGTGCCCACCAAGGTACAGTGATGGTGAAGCCGGGCGTGGTTTCTACGAACATGTTCGGGTGGTATGGTAGCGAACGACGACTGAATGCGGGTGAAGCAGACTCCTCTACGCCCAAGGGATTGTAGAGAGCAAGAGGTGGAAGGTTGGTGAATTGACTACCTGCATCGGGCTCAATGTCCAACATCAGTTCGTTAAGAAGTATTTCACAACCACGCACATCGGCCATGGTAGCCTCAGCAAGAACAAGTGTGTAGCCGCCGTCTCCACTCGTAGAGTGCTCAATAGCGATGACCGTGTTGACCTGTTGACCCGTGAGTTCAATAACAGACCCATCGGGCACATTGTTAGCAGGCCCGTTCCGGTGATAGCCATTGAATTGTTGCTTAAACAAATTTGGCTGAATAACAATTTGGTAAGCACCTACTTCCATAGGGTCGGGGAAGTGATTGTTTTGAGTGTAAGTTCCAGCAGCCTCCAGCACAATGCTATGGCCACCTGTCTTATTGGCATCTATAGAAGCAGCAATACCGTAGCCTTCAAACTTCAATTTTGTCTCTGTGAGCAAGGTGAATGCGCCGCCGTGGATGTCCGATGGAGAAACGGATGCAGTTGGGCCGGAGAACCAAATCAAGGGGTCACGATGAGGGCGCTTTCCTTCGTCACTGAACTCTTCTTCAACTGAAATAACCGATGCTGCGGAAGCGGCCCTGTGCAAATCATACAGTCGTTGATACGCAGGATGAGCGTAATGGCCCGGCATCATTGCCATGGTGGCGTTGACATAATGGTGACCCATGCGAGGGATTGGCATCGGTGTCAATTTAGGTGTACCCAATTGTGTCATTGGAGTGGTACCGACATTTGGCCAATCAATGGTAGGCATGTCCGGGCTGGCACCGCTGTACTCTGCATGGTCACGCAGACGGCGAGCGGCAAAGAATCGGGTGCTACCGGCTGGCATGTAGTACGATGGGACAACCTTGAGTCCAGTCTTCCCAGCCACGAATGACGAGAAGTCGGGACTGTAGACGACGCCTGTGAACTTGTTTGTCCCCACCCCCGTATACGAAGCGATGACGCCTTTATCGGTCGTCGGGTCATAAACGCGCAGGAAATACCGACCGCTACTTTGCTCGTTTGAATCTGTCCATGTAGCCGCTTCGGGTGTAGACCCGACGGTGATTTCTGTACCGCTGAAACTGGAGTAGGTCAGTTCGTCAACATCGTACCGATGCGTCATGGTCGCACCCATTTTTGTCACATGGAAGTGCAGGGCACGGTCGTGTGGCTCATAGGCTGTCTTGAGAGAAGCGTTATCCGTATGTTGCTGCCAGCCCTGCGTTGAACTGTTAGGGAACGCAAGTCGGTCATTACTTACATCTGACCCATCTTGAGAAAGGTGTTCCCACCCATTGTTCTCCCAAGTTGGCCAAAGGCGAGGACCGGTGTAGGTATCAGCAAAGGTGTCCTTGACAGCCCCTTCTCCCTGCAACGGGTGCATAATACCGCCAGCCCCCATCGTTTCGGTTTGGTAGCCCTGTATTCGGTCAAATCCGGGTCGCACGATGATGTTGCCCGGAATCTCGTTCGCAAGTGGTAGACGGATGCGCATGTTTGGTGAGACACCGTCACCGGCAAGCGAAGGGGCCAAGCCCTCAAGGTCCCGGTCGCTGACATGTCGGAAGTCATAGATGATGGTACCCAGTGGACTACCTCCTTCTAACCGGTGCTCTTGCCCTGTATCGTCAACGACCTGTAAACTTCGGAACTGCAATTCTTCGTTGGGTATGTTGAGTGCACTTTCTACAAGTGGATAGTTCAGTTCCAATTGCGGATGGCTCAATTCTTGCGCTTGGATAAGTGGCATCATGGCTTTATTTGTGGTTTCAAAAGAAAACCGATTGTTACCAAGGACTTTTTCACCCACTGTTTTGTAAGTTGAGGAGTCTTTGCGCACGACCCATGGTGTCATGCCCAGTCCACGAGCGTTGCTGGCAGGAAGCGTGAGGTTGCCACCGTCCATTCGCTTCCAAACGACATGTTCTTCAAGGAAATTACGAGCAGCCTGTCGCCCGTTGTAATACTTGTACAGACCTTCACTTGTGCTGTAATACTGTATTTTGGTTGTCACACCCGTACACTCAACTCCATAGGTTGCACTGTCTTCGTGATTGGCGCGTGCCGGTACGATTGACTTATCCCAAAACAAATCACCTGTCGGACTGTGACAGGCATCGCCGCGACTAATGTGAGAAGCGGCTGTGACTCGTGAATGCCAGTAGGCTTCCGTGCCGACCGCTGGATAGGAGGTGGCTTTTTGTGGGAAAGAAGTTGTTGTATTGACCATAGTAGCCTCAATGTGAGGCCCGGCAGTAGCGTGTGAAACATAGCGGTCTTTGTTGTGTACCTTACCAGTGTTCCAAGCAACCGTGCCAGCATTAGCAAGCGTGGCACTTCGTTTCACATCCAACCAGTCCCCCATGGCAATAATGCCGTCTCGGTCGGTCTTTGCGATGAGTGGCAATTCGCTTTCGTGCGTCACAGCAATCAAGTGTCGGGAAGCAAGACCATGAACGCAACTTTCCGATGACAAAGTAGTGATGGTGTCTATAGAGCCATGAGGGGAAACGCTGCCTATACAAGACTCTGCACTACCGTATGGAGAGAACCCTAAGAATGGGTGCCATGCACCGAGTCCGGCAGCAAAGGTGGAGGTAGTGCCTACTTCCAATGAGTTGAGATATGAGTATCGTTCACCTGCCCAACCTACTGCGCCAATCGGTTTCGTGCGGTCAACGGCGTCCATAAGTCCGTTGAAGTGCACTTGTGTACGCTCATTGATTGATTCATTGGAATTGTCGTAGCGATGCGTACCAGCCTTGGTCCACACATACACTTTGACATTTGGACCATTGAATGTTGCAGAAGGTATGGCTGCCTTTGAAACTGGGTTGACAATGTTACTGTTGGAGGTAATCGTATTGACACCAAGCGTAAAAGTAGCGCCTGTGTACGAAACATAGGGTGCAAACCCACTGACTGCTCCATCGCTAACTCTTAGCCAGCCGTATTGAGGTAGTGTGGTAGGAATGGCAGATGTCACTGTAAGGGTCGCCGCAGTTGGTCCGGAAGCATGTTCAGTGTAACCTGTGTTTTGAACTGCATCCAGTGTCACCCAACCGTAGCGGTCTTGCTTTGCAGCGTGCTGCATAGACGGTAAGAAGGTTCCACCAATCGCTTTCAATGGTTCAGTACCGGGGAAAGTGTTGATGGATGTAGCGACAACAGCCGCTAACTCTTCTGCATTTTGGCAACGCGTGGCATCAATGATGAAAATGTTATCAGTGTGGTCCATAGCGGCTTCGGAACCGTAAGTGCCAAGGTATGCTTTGGCCAAAGCAGAAGCAACACGGAACACCGACGGGTTTTGTGATGTGCCCGAACCTGTTGCCAATCGCTGGGTGGATTTAGGATGCTTGATGTTACGGATGATATGGTTGTCCAAGAAATGCCCACCGGGATGGTAGCCGCCGTCCATGTGCCAAACACAGCCACTGGCATGCGTTGTCGGCAAAGAAGCGTGCCCCATCGCCACACCGGCAACATTGGTGAAAACTTCATTCATCAAATGAGCGTTTGCTGGAGGACTTGATGCTCCTAATTGACTTTGATAATAGCGCCCTTCTCCTGCACTTTGACCGTAATAAGTGGCGTTGGGTGAACCTTTAGTCGGCTCCCAATTTAAAATGAAATTGAAACCTTGGACATTGGTCTTTTGGTATTCTTTTGCAGGAGGTAACCTTGCTCCGAAGCCTTGGATAGAAGCATCTCCGTGCGTGATGATGTTTGGAAGAAGAGAAAGACCCGACACTGGGTGATTTGTGGGTACAGCACTGTAGCCGTTACCTGTTTCAATGATGTTTGAAAGTTGGGGCTCAAAGGAAGCAAAGTTGTGAGGCACGGCTTGACCCGGTCCAAAGACGAGATAGGTGGTAGAATCGTCCGCTTGTGGCGTAGAGTCATAACGGGCATGAGGATGTCCAAAGCGTATGACAATGGGGCTTGGACGAGCGCAATTCACAGTGAATCCTCCTCCAGCATAAGTGACACCAGTAGATGATGCATTGGTGTTGTTCCCCGCATCCAAGTCCGGACTTAGCATAGCGTCTTGATTGAAGAACGGCATGTGATTGCGACCGTTATGTTGGTTGAGGTAAGGTGTTCCGGGGAACATAGCCAGCATAGCGTTAGCGTCAAGTAATGCGTACGAACCTGCAACCTCACCTACATTTTGCATTCCACTCGCACCTGTTGGTCCATCGGCGTACGGATGCGTGTAAAACTCCGAGTAGTCATTTTCTGTACCGTCGTTGATGTCTACGGTCACGCCCGAGAAACCGCCGCCAAAGTACAGAGGTACCCACCGGTCGGGACTGGGCTTACCCCCACGGAAGTAAAGGAAAGGCTCCCCGTGTTTACTTCCCTTCGTACGAATGCCTTGCAGGTATCTACTCTTCGCAATGCTGTTTTGCTTTACCAGTATGTCTCCTGCCACAGCAGTTGTCAAAAAGTCGTCGGAATGAGAAACTATGGTTGCGTGGTAATGAGAAGTTGAGCCAGCGGTGCTTTGCACACGAGCCCAGTTTTCTTCACCTAACCAAAGTACAACTTGGTTCCCCCATGAGTTACTGTCATTTGAGGCCGGCGTTAATGCCAAGAACAGTAACTCGTTATTGCTATTATCTGTTTCAATGTGAGGAGTACCAGTGTTGATAGTGGCGATTTCAATCATTGGTGAGTTGACCATGGGTATGATTCGGTCGCCGGGCAACCTGTAGAAGTTATCTCCACGCAAATTTTGACGCCACAAATCAGTGCTGACAATGTTGTTTTGACTGTTGACCAAAACTGGAGTAGCCGTGTTAGCGTTTGGACCTCGGAACTTGGTGGTAATCGTCAACAGCGTCTTTGGTAAGTAGCCACAATCAATGCGCATACTGTCGTTGATTTGACTTGCACTCAAATCAGCATCAGCGACAGAGGCTTGAATACCCAAGTCGGGGGTCAATGAAGACTCAAAGAGATGGTTAAGTGGTACGACACGGTCTTTGGAACTGTAGGCTTTGATTCGCACAGCGCCGGGCTTTACGCCCCACTCACCCAAAGTGCGCCCGTCGGGAGCGTAGAGTCCAGTGCAATCAAAGGTAGTGGCTGCCACATCGTCTGTGTTGGGGTCATCCATGTTGATGGCAAAGTTGACGGCCGCTGCCATCACTTCGTCTGTTAAAACACAAGTGAAATTGATACGAGGGCTCATGATACGAGTCACTTTTCCACTTTGATAATTGGACCCTATATTCTTGACACCATACAAAAAGTGCTCATTGGACCCGCCAATACCAGCCTTACCCTCATGTGAACGAGAAGTATAGTAGTAGACTTCACCATTGTTGCCCGAGCCCATGTCATTCAACTGAATCAGCCCACTGTCCGGCAGTCCGAGATAACCAAGAATATCTGTGTGCGTGAACGAACCACCATTGTCGTATGGCGAAGCGAGCGTGAACTTCAAGTTGTCATTTGAGCCGTCCTTTTCAACGGAGATGGAAATGCCCACAGCAGGAGAATTGTAGTTGTTCCAAAGGTTGCCCTTGAACGACGACTTCGTCCCTGCTGTATAACGCCCGTTGACATCACCTTTCCCGGCCATGTGCTTACCGACAGTGAATCCGCCCTGCCCAACATCTCGGTCATCAAAGTAAATGACAATTTCATCGTCAAGTGTTTCGGGGAGATGTGTCAAGTCGCCTGCAAAAGCCTCGCCAAACTGCCTGTACACGAAGCGTACAGTGTGAGACTTACCACGATGGTCAGCGAGTCGGATGCCGTACATTTGCCCATCACCAATTTTGTCGGGGCGTATCTCATCGTCGGGGATGTAGGAACCAGCCAACTGATTGACCAAGCCATGCTGCTTTGTCCCAATGTGCTCGTTGTCTCCGTAGATGTGGTCAAAGCGGACATTTTCCCCATCGGGACCATAACCCCAGCGACTACAATCGGGTGCCCATCCGGGTATGCCAGCCTGTGTCAATCCGCCAAAATTGATGCGACCAATCGCCTGTGACCCTACTCGGAGTCCGTTGACGATGACTTGACCACTTGCTTTGGGCTCAAAGTTTGAATCAACAACTGTGTTAGCACTGCGCCCAGTAGCGTGCTCAGTGGTTGATTCTGTGTTGAGGGAAACGCTGCTTTGAATCTCGGGACCAAAGTCCAAGTTGTTTCGGTATTCGTCCGAAGTTTGCTCAACAGGAAGGTATTCTCGTAGCGTGGTGATGGGAGCAAACGGGCGACCGAGACGGTTAATTGGCATAGGTGCAGGGTGCATATTTTCGCCATCCTTTTCATTTGGTTGACACCAATAGTTGCGGAAGCGGCCACCATGCCCAATCAAAAATTCCGGACGATAAGGCGTCTGTGCACGGGATGCGTCTAACCACACACAGAAGTTGCGACCGGATGCACCGGGAACCGTTGAGTGGATGACAACAGAATAGCCTTCTTTCCCATCTTCATCAGTGACAATGCGTCCCAAATGTGCTCGCATGTAGCCCATATGACTACCACGGTCATGGCTACCAAACGCTGTGTCTTTGTTCCAAAACGGAGCAGGGTCATGAGTTGAGCCCGTAGCCGCAAAGTCAGCGCGCTGATGTCTTGCTGCTGGGTCTTTGATACGCCCTGTGTTGACAGAAGTCTCACCCTTACCCAAATCAAACCGCTCACCTTCACCCAAATACTGGTCCGCTGGACGCCGTGCGTGAGTGCGTCCGTTCTTAGCACCTGCTTGATTGATGAGTCGGACCACCTCTTTTGCGGCTGCCTCAATATCAGTTACACCTTCTTTGACACCAACCTCGCCTAAATCAATAACAAGGCGGCGAACGAAGTCCATGTTCGTCCAATGCGGGAGATGCTGGAGGCGGTCCTCTTCGTGAGTGGATAAATCAAGTGTAGATGAACGAATGCCCTTCATTGACAAGAATGCAGGAATGACTCTCGTCCCATCGGGGGTATCAAAGAATGTAGCCTGCTCAGTAGTGTCTTTGAGCATTTGCTGATGCAAAGTGTTGGCCTCGGATGTATCAACCGTGGCGTCTTGAGTTCGTGGCATGATTGAACTGACTTGAGGGGTTTGCTCATGATAACCAGTTGCGTGGCTACCTATCGCTACATTTGCGTTCCAAGTGCTGTTATGCGACATTGACGCTTCTACAAATTCGGACGACGCACTGCTTGCCAAGTTCTTGTTTTGTGAGGCGAACCCTGCTGCGACATCAATTCCGGAGTTTCGCTTGTCATTGTCGTGGGCCCCGGAACCTTCGTTGTCAGTGCCAATTTTGACAGCGGCTGGACTTGACTGAACTTGCATGTGCAAATCTTGGAACGCTATGAACTCCCGGTCATGAGCGACATCGTAAAGCAATACCCTCGCATGCTCTTCTGTAGACTGGTATGGGTCAAGGTATGCTACGACAGGTATAGCAGATGACAAACCGAGTGATTCATAATTCATCTCAATCGTTTTATTCACATGCTGTACGAAATTGCGAGCCGTTTCCAAACAAGAGTTCCCAATCAAAAAGTTCTCCAATGGTAGACTGCTACGAGGTATAGTAGCAAGGTCGCCCTCTCCACCAAGGAATCCTTCCCACACCTCGCCTTCATTCAATGTTCCACGACTCTTGCAGAAAAGGCCTTCCGTGGCGTGAGGGTTCGTGTAGTGCATGTTCATCCACACAGTGTCACCAGCACGCAGTCCACCCGGACAATACGGATTTGCCCAAGCCGTATTGAGGAAATAGTTGGTATTCACCTCGGGGAAAATAGATGTCGTAGTGTGCACATCTATGAGTGTGATTTCAGTCCCAACTGGAGGATTAAAGCCCGAATCAATTGAAACCAGTGCTAATGAATTACCAGTGCGAGTGTTGTAATGAGCATGTTTAAAGGCACTTGCGGTGGTATCATAGTACCTTACACGGTAAGCATAATTGGAGTTAGCAGTTATGTCAAGAGGGAAATCCGACCCGTCTTTCAATACAAGAGTAGGACTACTAAAAGAAGAAACGATGCCTTTCGCACGCTTGTTTTTGATGCGTGCCAAATGTGGGTTGATAGATGGCCCTGCTCTAAACTCAACCGCACTGACATACTGTTTGAGCCCATAGTCAATGTTTCCACCCTGTGTCATGGCGTTCGCTCGGTCAAAGTAGAACGAATCCCGACCCTCATAACCTGCACTGGAGACTAAGGGGTTGTCAGCCACGCTTTGGTAATTGAGGTTTTCATTGTCAAGCGGTGGCATGACTTGCATGCCCACTTGAAACTCTCGTTTGAAGCCCGCTGAAAAAGCCCAGTTGTCATCAGCGGCAGCGTTCCCCGCCACTTCTAAATAGCCATTTGCAGTGTTGACCCCACTGTACATGACCCACTCACCATTAGCAGTGTACGCTGTCCGTAATCGCAAAGCGCCGTTGATGTTTGCCACAGTGACAGGTATTGATGATGGGGCGGGAAAGACCTTGTGATTCGTGACATAAACTCGGCGATTAGCAGCATCATATTCAGCACTGACAGTTGTGCCTTCTCGGTGGGTTTTGTCTACGACTGAAACAGAATAAGCACTGTGTAAGGCAGGGTCTTCCGGCGATGTGCTCGTCGGTCGCCTCCCTACCGGATTCGGTGACCAAGAAGGAGCGGTATATGTAGCATCCAAATGCAACTTCATACTGTTGTCCGGTCCAACCAAAGCGTTGAAAAATTGGTCATGGAATAATGGAATCTCAACCATAGCACGAGTGCTGGCATACTGCGTGCCCAGTTGATAATCATGCTGAACGCTGTTCAATGATTGGAACATACGGTCGTTAATTGTTGTACCATCGTGCACAACAGAACCCTCGTCAAACTTGTTATCCACATGTAAGTTATTGCCTACTGATATGCCAACAGCCGTTTTCCAAGCCGCAAAAGAATCCAATTCTCTTCCGTCAAAGTCCACGAAAGTGCCCAAGCCTCGTTGACCTGTACTTGAAGTAAAGGTAAATGCAGTTCCTGTCTTTGATGAATATGTAGCGTAAGCAAAAGCATTATCGGTACCAGTATCAGTGGAGACTGGTTGCTTGAAGTAAATACGCCCATTTTGAGGGAAGCAGTATGTGCCCCACGATGCCAAGTCAGTGGCAGCGTTGTTTAACGGAACAACAGTGATAGTGGTTGAGCCAAGTGCACTCACTTTAGTTACGCAATCTCGTCGCAGCGACCAGCCAAGGCGTGAAACAGCACTGGGACTAAAGGTGGGCTTTGTGTTGACAGCCCCTTGACCGGGACCGCCCATGGTCATGGTGACGACAGGGGCACCGGGCATAATCTCCTTGACAACAAACGAGTCGGGCGCACCATCGCCTTTGACATTGACGGAGTTGGACAGTGCGTCAGCCACTAACCCATGTGCTCGCAAAGTAATGTCTTGTCCGTTCATGGACAACTGGAAATCCAATACTTTCCCACGGGACATGACATATTGTACAGCGACTTTATTGGGCGTTGTTGAGTCTTCCTCAAGCGTCAGCATTTTTGACAGTTGGTTGAAACGAGTGCGGTCATTGGGTTGAACAATAAGTCGTACACTTGCTCCTTGGCCACGATGACTGACAATGTCAAACACTTCATTGATAGGAGTGCCTTGATTGCTGTTGCTACGAGATTGGCGTATGGGTTGGTAGAACAGTTCTTCTCTGTGAACAATCGCCGCTGTGCTTCCCGAAGAAATGGTGATACTGGTCGCTGATAATGCTGAAATCTCACCCAAATTTTGACCATGTAAACTGTAAAGCGGAACACCAACAGCGAACACAGTAGTAGCATCAACGCCACTGACGGTAAAGTTAGTAGTAGATGCCGCATAGCCACCTGCGTTATTGACGAGGACGCCTGTGCGGACACGACGACCATGAGCAAACTTTGCTTTGAAATTACCATTGGAGTCAACCTCCGAACCAAGGTCTTCTACTTCGGACGGGGTTACAATCAATTTATGGAAGTAGGACGGACGAGCGTTATCATCGTAGAACGCAGTGGGTATGATACTTGGTGCACTTTGTGGACTGTCCGATGAGTGAGACGGCAGGTAGTTTTTAGGTGATTTTGTTTCATCCAAAGCCCCTTCATGCAGCGTTCCTTCTGTGTCATCACCGATTAAGTCGCCGTCTTCAAAGTAAAAATCCGATGTTGCTCCAAACTCAATGACACCACCGGGAGCGTAGAGAACAGCAGTGCCGGCTGCAATGTCCGTATGCATGATGTCCAGCACTCGTGTGCCCGAAGTCACCTCTACGCTGGCCTTGGGCACGGTCTTGTTGACAATCAGTGCGCTGCCGTCAAGTGTTGTCCGTACAATAGCACCAGTCACTGCGGCTGTTTGGAAGGCTGAGGTGGGTGCCGAAGAAAAGGTAAGAGTGGCAGGTGAATGACTGATAGTCACAGTGATGGACGATGCTCCTGCAACTTCGGAGCCAATGAATACCTTGTCAGCCGTCGTTGTTCCTGTGTCCTTACCAAACGCTTTCGTGCTTTGTAAAGTGATGACATTGCTGCTGTAGTTTGCTGCCAAGCGACCTGTAGCAGCGTACTGCAAGCCCGTGCCACCGAAGTCAATCGCTTCGTAGTGAACTTGTACAAAGGGTGCATAATCGTGAGTGGCCAGTGTTGGGAGTTTAAGGATGGCAATACGAGGCTCCGACGAAGGTGTAAGGTGACGAGTATGCTCAGTTCCTGTCGGGTCCGTGTCCTGTAGACCTTTGAGTGCAAACGGCTCTGCATCAAATCCTGTGCCCCCAATAGCCAGTAGACCACGCTTTGTGTCATCAATGCCAGCCATTCCATTTTCTACGACCTGTGTAGGGCTTGAAGTAAAGGTAGCGTGGCTAACTGAGAAATCACCAACTTCGTCATGGAACGCTACTTCCGAGCCAGCCACGACGACATCTTTCAACTGACCATAGCGACCTGTAAAGGTGGCTTCCATAATTTGAGCAACGGCGTCTACTGATTGTTCTACAAAGGCAGCACTTGCTTCGGGTAAAACACCCATAAAGGGGTGGCCAGCGACATGGTTGAGCGTGTGTCGCCCAGTATGTCCAATCAAGAACTTGTCATCCATCCGAGTCGTGGCCGAGAACTTGGTGTAGTCATTATCAGTGATAGCCATCGTTGTAGAGAACATGATGCCGTGATTTTGCAGGTCACTTTCATCAATCAAAACTTGTCCTTGCCGGTGAGAAAATTGTGTTCCTGTTCCAACCTTTTGGTTCGGGTTGTCTTGACCCGCATCTACCAAACAATCCCCAGTCACAATCACGCCAATACCTGCGCTGTGTGTCATCAATGCTCCACGACGACCCGTGCTGGCATTTGAAGCAAAGTCCAAATGAATGCTCTCTACAGTCATGGTCCCAGCAGAAGCATCTACCGCAGTGATGCGCATACGCTCGGGGGCTTCTCGGTTTGGAATACCAGTATCGTTGTCATAGCCCAACGGGTTGATAAGCAAGTTGTAAGGGACATGCGGTATTGAAACAGTAGAAGTCGTACCTCCGCTGTTTGTACGAGTCACAGCGTAATTACCAGTTGATTGGGGCGAAGTGGTCAAAGTAACTGATGACTCACCTGCCTTTCCAGTGAATGAGTCAACCAATGTTTGAGCAAGCGTAGTCCCAATGCTGATAGACGAAGACACACCTGTCTGCGCAGATATGGAAGGTAGGTCAAGAACTGTCGTGAACGGCTCTACAGGCTCTTCAAATCGCCAAAGTCCAATTGTACTGTCACTCTTGATAGGCATTTCAAAACGAGAAGCAGCGTCGGAAGCCCCACGCATCCAGTGAATGGCTTCAATGACTCCACGATATTCACCTCCGGTACCGCCGATACTGAGGGTCGTAGGGTAGAGCACAAGTTCATGGTCTTCTGTAAGTTGACGCTGTGCCACGACAGTACCGTTAATAGCCAGTGAAAGGACTCGCCGGTCAAAGGTCGCCGTGACCAGCATCAATTCTCGGTGCCCCAAGTTAAGGGCCGTAAGGTCATTCTTCCCTTTGTCCTGCGCACTGAATGTGTCGTGTACATCGTCACCTGCTTGTGGAAAAGTAATGCCGTCCCAATAAGCAATTTCGCCGTCGGGCCCGGACACACTTTTCGCAGTGCTCAGTGTAAATGTGTTGACAGCGCCGTTGTTGGCGTTTCGCAACTGAACTTGGAAATGAGCCGGGCCCGGACTTGATGGGCTGCCGACAATGAGGCGGCAGATGTTTTCTTGTTCCCACACGATACCTCCCGAGTCGGGGATGACCCACGCTTCAAGTGTAAACGAAGAAAGTGAATTGAGTGGTGACTGGTTGTTCAAATCACTCCCTTCGTGCAACTCACCGAAGTTGCTTCGGAAGTTCATGCGCGGGACAGTGACACCATCAGTGACGCCATTGAAGAAGAGAGCGTGACTTGGCTTCATCAATAACGACATCAATTCACCCCTATTACATGGTCCGCACTGACTACTTGTAAATCAAACCTGTAGTAGTTTTCCGCACCTTCTTTGCTCATGTGGAATGATTCGGGTATCACCGAAATGCCACCGCTGTTAAGGGTCGCACCTCGCGCCGTAACCTTAGCCCACGCATCCCCAACGACATCGCCGATACCATCTATAGAAAAGTCCAACACAGTTTCAATTACACTGGATTCGGGCTCACCTGTTTCTTCTTGGCCACTGCTGTCAAAAGCGCCGATGTCCATCGGCAGCGTACTCGGACGAGTGTTGCGAAGCGAGCCCTTCTGCAAAGGAGACACTTTGCCCGCAGTGAGAAAAAAATTGCGTACAACAGGCGTAATGTCGTTTGAAGTGATGAGTGAGTTGTAGGGTATTTGGATGCCTCGTAAAAGGTCCTTGTCCTTTGTGCTATTCGCCAGCAAACCAAGCAAATTTTGGGCCTTATCACCTGCGCTCAAAACCTTACCTCCCAAGCCGTCCGAACTGGTTTTTTGCACTGCGATTGGGACCGGCCGACCTAATCCTGTATTCATAGCGAAAAACGGATTGTATCGCACAGCGTCGTTGACAAAGGTGTCCACCAATGTTAGCGTAGTACCCGAAACGGAGTCATTGAAAGCATCAGTCACTTGCTTTCCACTCACGCCGTCCACGCTACTTGTTTTGGTAATTTCAGTGGTCAATTGAAGGGCATCCTGTACGATAAGTGCTAATGTGCTGGCGGGGTTTGAGTTGGCTGAACTGTACATCACACCGCCAACCGGGACATCAATTTGCACTTTGCCTGTTTTTTCAGCCAAATTAAACGATGCGTTGACAGATGGTGTAGCGGAGCCGCCTGCACGGTTTGAAACAGAACTGTTGAATTGTAGGACTATGTAGTTGCCCGACAGAAGCGAAGCACCACCATTTGGTGAGTTGTATC
>CENK01000954.1_pt1 | contig 64075 bp, 67 predicted proteins | sample 530191 | NCBI WGS metagenome assembly CENK01 (sample SAMEA2619686, study PRJEB7988) | marine metagenome | biome: marine biome (ENVO:00000447); feature: deep chlorophyll maximum layer (ENVO:xxxxxxxx); material: "saline water (ENVO:00002010), including plankton (ENVO:xxxxxxxx)" | depth 60 m | reverse complement strand
TATTCATTTATAGGTACAGGTCAAAATAATATATCTTTAAGTGCACACGGAGCTGTTGTAGGAGGTCTTACCAATACTTCATCAGGTTCAGGAGCATTTGTTGGAGCAGGTGTATTTAACCAATCCTCAGGTTTAGCATCTACTGTAACTGGTGGTTTAAGTAATACTACTCTTGAAAATTTTGGTGTTGTGGGAGGTGGTTGCAATAATAGTGCTGCAGGAACTTTAGCTTCGACTGTTGCAGGTGGTTTTAATAATAGAGCAAATGGTCAAAATTCATTTATTGGTGGTGGTCAAAATAATGTTGCTGCTGCTGCAAACTCAGTAGTAGCTGGAGGTGCTAATAATACATCTTGTAGTACTGCTGCTGTAGGTGGAGGAACTTCTAATTTTGCTACTGGTAACTCGTCTACTGTTGCTGGTGGTAATACGAACAAAGCTACTGGAAATAACAGTGTTGTTGCTGGAGGTACCACTAACTGTGCAGTAGGTAATTATTCATTTGTTGGCTCCGGGGGACTTAATAAAGCAATAGGAAATCAAAGTTTTGTAGGTTCTGGTTTCGCTGCTTGTGCAATAGGGGGTAATTCATTTGTTGGTACTGGTGGTCAAGCACATGGTACGTACAGTGTAGTTTTAGGTTCAATTAATAAAGTTTGTAGCCAAGGTGGATGTTCTTCAGTACTTGGAGGTAAAAGTAATATATCTTTAAGTGCATTAGAGGTTATTGCAGGAGGATTTAGTAATACTACATCAGGTTCAGGATCAGTTATTGGCGGTGGTTTATTTAATACTGCTTCAGGTAAAGCATCAATTATAGGTGGAGGTTCTAAAAATGATGCTTCAGGTAATTATTCAACAGTAGTAGGAGGCTTTAGTTCTAAAGCTGAAGGTATAAGATCATTTGTTGGGGGAGGTATGTGTCATTGTGCTAAAGGAGCGTGTTCAACTATAGGTGGAGGAGGTAGGAATCATGTTAATGATGAATTTGGAACCATTGCCGGTGGATTTGCTAATTGCAATTTAGGTCAATACAACACCGTGGGTGGAGGTCACACTAATTGTGTTAATGGTATGTATGCTACAATTGCTGGAGGTACGTTAAATAAGTCATCTCAAGATTATACATTTATAGGTGGTGGTACTAGGCATTGCGTAAACGGTACAGGAGGTAGTATTGCAGGAGGTTATCAGAATTGTGCATGTGGAGGTTATTCATTCGTAGGTAGTGGTGTAAATAATCTAGCACTCTCAGAAAAATCAGTTATAGTCGGTGGTTTACTAAACAAAGCTCTCGGCGATTATTCTTTTGTAGGTAGTGGTAATCAAAATTTTGTTTTCCGTAATAGTAATTTTTCATCAATTGCGGGTGGTAAAAATAATGAAGTTTTAAATAAATCAACTTGTGCTTTTATCGGAGGAGGTAATTTAAATAGTACTTTAAGTTCAGGTGATGTTATCGGTGGAGGATTTAGTAATACTGCTTCAGGTTCAGCATCATTTATAGGTGGTGGTACACTTAACGAAGCTTCTGGTAAAGTAAATACTATAGCAGGTGGTACTAAAAACTTAACTTCAGGTGAATATTCAACATTAGTTGGTGGTTTTAGCTCTAAAGCTTCAGGTGGTCGTTCATTTGTTGGGGGAGGTTTTATTAATGAAGCAAAAGGAACTAATACAACTATAGCCGGTGGTTATAAAAATTTAATTACCGGAGCTTATGCTACTATTGGAGGGGGGTTTAAAAATTGTTCCTCCGGTAATCGTTCAACTATTGGTGGGGGTAATTTTAACTGTGCTGCAGGTGATGAAAATACTATTGGAGGAGGCAATTCAAACCGGACTGCAGCGGAATATTCAACTGTTGGAGGAGGCTATCAAAATCATGCATGTGCATGCGCGACTACTGTTGCAGGTGGATATTATGGTTTAGCTATTGGTGAGTATTCTACCGTAGGTGGTGGTCGTCTAAATAAAGCAAGAGGAAATACAAGTGTTATTGCAGGAGGAAATGAAAATCAAATTTTTACAGGTGCAACCAGATCAGCAATTGCAGGGGGTACTTATAATAAAATTTGTAATAAATCTATTAATTCATTTATAGGTGGAGGTCAAGCTAATTGCTCTCTAAGTGCTGCATCGTTTATAGGCGGTGGATTTTCAAATACCGCATCAGGTTCTGCAACGTTTATAGGCGGTGGTATGAAGAATATAATAAATTCAAATGATAGTGGTATATTAGGAGGCAGTCATAATGAACTATCAGTAGCAGCTGATAAATCATTTATTGTTGGTAATGCTTTATCAGGTAGTCAACCTAATACTTTATATTCTGAAAATGTTAGTGTGCAAGGTAATTTATCAGCTACTGGTTCGATTTTATCTTTATCAGCAGTATACGGTTCAATATATTCTATATGGGCTGAGGAAGCAGAAGATTTAACTGACGGTAGCCACGAATGGTCCTTCGGTAATGGAGATTTAACACCAGCAGCACATGGTATACCAATAGCATTTAAATCTAAGCTATTAAAAATATCTGTTAATGCAGAAATAAACAGTGGTACAATGGCTGATGACATTGAGATAGAGGTATACAAAAATGGTGTTGCAACTGGCGCAAAAGGTATAATAACTAGTGGGTTAGCTGATACTGATGCTAAAAAATCTCAAGTAACTGATGTTACATCTTCAAATATTACATTTGATGAAAATGATATAATTAACTTTAGAACTAATAAAGATGGTGATACTGCTATGACTAGTGGTAGAGTAGCAGCTTGGTTGCAAACAATATTATAATTTATTAAACAATACTGAACCATTTAAAATTGGAGCTCCGACTGGGTCAGGACAAACTAATGACTCAAGCATAAAAGTATGGGCTTTTCATGCTTATGATTCTTTTTTAACAGATGCTCAAATAGATCAAAATTGGAACAATCTAAGAGGTAGGGTAGGTTTATAATACCTATTTTAATCTATATAACCAAAGTATTTTTGATACCAAGCGTAATCTCTATCGATCATATCACATGCATCTTTACCTAATATTTCAGCATAATCATCTACTAAAGGTTCTACCTTATTTTTAATTGTATGCAGATCATTATCTAATGCATGGATAACGTCGTTTTCTTTCGTTATTTGTTCTATATTATTAAAATTATGCTGGTATCTTTCCTCACCTAATATATCATATACTTGATTCATTATTTCTTGAGGATTGGAAGTAAGATTTTCTGCTCTTATAAATCTTATTTTACTTTCATTACCCATTTCTAAAATTTCTTGAATCCTATCTAGACTTATACTAACTGGTATATTTTTTAAATACATATCAACTCTTTTAAAGACTGTAGTACCTCTAGCTTCATGATTAATCAACCACTGAGAAGTTTTATCAGGATTTTTTCTATGCAGTTTTTCAAATGAAGCTATTATACTTTTTAAATTTCTAACACAGCAAAATATTTTAGGCTCTTCATTTAAAAAGTTTTCCATCCAGTTTATATTACCTTTCCACCCTCTACCTTTTAAAACTATATTAGGTTTATCAGTTAAAGTATTGCAATAACTTATTAAACCACCTTTACAAAAATTACGCCATGATGATAAAGATAAGTCTTGATCAACCGAAGCTTTAAATTCAACACTATCAGTAAATCTTTGTCTTGCCCCATCTAATAGTTCAATAGCACCGTCAGTTGGGGTTGCATAAAAATTAGGGTTTTGAGCAAATATATTTTGTAGTAAAGTACTACAAGCTCTAGGCATTGACGAGTTAAATATTATTTTTTTCATTTGTTATACTATCATAAATATTTTGTAAGTTAAATATATTGAAATCGTCATATGGATATTCATGCTCTGGTCCATTAAAATCGTGATCAAAGAATAAACTATCAATCATATGACAGCCTCCAATATCTTGTTTTTCTTTAACTGGTAGTATATTTTTATGTATTTTATATCCGAATACTTTCGGATTAGTACCGACCCAACATACAGTAGATGGTAGGTTTAATGCAGCAGCAGCATGCTGCAAACAGCTATCAATTAAAAGTCTTTTTTCTGATTTAAGTAATAATGATATTAAAATTCTCTTATTAGGTACGTCTTCTACTCTATCTACACCAGCTAATTGAGGACCATTTTTACGAGTTACGTGATAAATCTTATATAGTTTGGATAATTCATTAACTAAAATTTGAGACTGCTCATGAGGTAAATCTCTTGTCCATGCATAAGAACGACCATCATCATAAGGACCACCATTAGTTTGCATTATCAAAATAGGCTTATCAGTTGCTTGTATATTGGAACTATAATATGTCTTTTCAGCAACATTAAAAAATATCTGAGGTCTAAGTGTATCTTTAAAAGTTAAATCGTGAAGCTCACACCAAGATTTAATTAAATGCTGTTTACTGTATAAGTGAGGTGTATTGAAATAAGGTTCACCTTTTAATACGACACTCTCTCTTCCTTCAAGATAGTCTCTATAAAAATAGGGTGTAACACCTGATCGAAAAACTCTATAAACATGAGGATTATTTACAAATACTTCAGCCCATGGTGTTAATACAATTATTTTATGATCAGGATATTTTTCTTTTATAGGTTCAATTAAAGCAGTTGCAGCAATAATTTTACCTAACCCTCCTTCAGGGTTAAAAATTACATAATTATCTTTAGTCGGCATTTAATTAATTATTCGTATGTATATAAAACTCCATATCAGATAATAAAGTTATTTTACTAACCCCTGCATAACTCATACAACTTTGCACACCTTGATTGATTCTATCAAAGTATTGTAAATATGTTTCATTTCTCATATCCATATATACTGTTTGACCTTCCACGTAACCTTCATGTCCTTTATTTGTAGATGATGCGCTACCGTAAAAAACTTTCTTGTTAGTATTACCTATTGCAGGCCCCCCTATAATATCAGCAGGGCTATCTTCACACTTTGCAAACTCACTACCAATCATTACCATATTAGCTCCTGCTACTAATGCTTTACATACATCTCCTACCTCTCGTATTTGACCATCAGCTATAACTGGTATAGAAATATTTTTATAATTACCTTTTTGCCAATCAGTTTCATCATTAGGCATCCATTTAATATACTTTTGTTTAGCTATAGTTTCTACAGTAGAGAACATAGGGGTACCTACCCCGGTGCAGTTATATGTGGTACAGCTTTTACCCATTGATAAACCTACCTTTACTGCATCTGCACCCCATTCATATAAGTCTTGAGCAGCAGCGAAAGTACCAACATTACCAGCAATAATTTTTACGCTTAATCTATCTTTGATATAGGTTATCATATCTCTCACTAATATATGATGACCGTGAGCTACATCAATAGTAATGAAATCTACACCTACACCTTTTACTGCAATCTTATCAATAAAATCTCGATCTTTTTTATTCACACCAACAGATATTGAAATAGTTTTCATATCTTTGTTTTTAATCATCCAATCTAGGATTTCATCGTAATCATAGAATCTATGCAGTACATAAAAGTAACCAGCTTCACTCAACTCTCTCGCCTTCTTAAAATCGATAGTACATTTCATATTAGCTGGTATAGCAGCACTTTCAAATGTTTTACCTAAGAACTTTACTGATGCATCTAAAGATGATCTTGATTTAATTTCAGAGTACGCAGGTTGCAATACTATATCTTTGTAACTATAAAATGTATTCATTATTTATTTCCTTTCATAAATGCTATTAGACAATCATACGGGCTAAAGCCTACGTCTTGTAATTTAACATACTGATCACAAAATTCATCTTGCATATGTTTTCGTTCTATATCTCTTAAAACTGTATCAACTGTACCTTGTTGTTTTTTATCTACTTCCACACGCAATTGCTCTCGTATAGTATTATATTTACTCATATGCTATATTATATACTATAGATAGTAACTAATCAACTTTTATGTATTTGATAATGCCAATAAAGTAATAAATATTTTTAATGTATACGTTCGGTACAACTCAGGGTAATAAGTATCTACAATTAACTTTAAATACAGCTGGTTCAGCTTTTGAATCTATATCAAATTATAGTGAAATGGATTTTAATAAATTTGATTTTATAGATACTATTCCAAATGTTAGTGGCCAGTCATATCCAACTCCTTTAGTTAGCTTTAATATACCCAGTTACAGTTCTTCCTCAGCACCCAAATTTAATATTGAAGATAATGAAGTAACTTATTCAGGTAAACCAAGTTTTTTATTCAATAATACTTTATCAGGTTCAGTATATACCATATTAACAGGTTCAGATTTAATTAATAAAAACCATTACTCTTTTGCTTTTTTAAATAATATTAGTTTTGACACATTTAAAAGTACAAAATTATTACATTTAACTGGAGGAAAACCAATAATAAAAAATGTAGATGATAGTTTTATTTCATTAATTGAATTAACTGGGTCAGATATACATAATACTAATCAATGGATTTATTCTGGACCTATAGGGGAAGCAGACGGTTACGTTTTCGATCAATATACATGCGATATAGCTCTTTCTAAAGGAAATGACAAACCAGGTATAGTATCTATATATGGTGGTGAATTGTTCTATTATCAACTAACTGGAGTTGATATAAGAGGTCCTTACACCAAAACTGGAATATTATCATCTGATTCAGGCCTTGAAAACCCTATTCATACTAGCATTGATTTTAATTCAGCAGGTAAAGTAGCAATTGCTTCTAGTAAGGGTAAATTTACTGGGAATGAATATTACAATACACTATCATATGTACAGCTTACAGGTTCAAATTATGAAAATAGAGACCACCTTGTATTTGTAACCTTTGAAAACTTATCAGGAGTTAATAAGCCTAAATTAAATTTTTCTACCAAAGATAGCAAACCTGCAATAGTTTATTATGATGGTAATAACAATTTAAACTATTTTAGTTTGACTGGGGATAGTATCCACAATATTAATCATTGGAAAAATACTAACTTAGGGGTATCTGCATCTTATTGTAATTTTAATTTTCAACCAGAGAATAGTTTTTATCCATGTTCACCAGTTATATCTTATATATCAGGTATGAATGATACTCTAAACGTTATTCAATTAACTGGATCTGATTATTTTGCGTTAACAGGTTCGGGTAATTGGGGTAATCATTCATTATTAGAAAATTCTGATACACTTATAACAGGAAACGTTACTACTTATATCCAGGCAGTTAGCGCTCCTGACCCTATAGTTTTAGATTTTCTACCTTTAAAAGACCCTAGAACATATCCTATAGCTGATAAAGTAGGAATGAGTTTCTTTGATGATACTTCTGATGCTCTAAAATATGCTGAGCTAACAGGTACAGATTTTAGTAGTGCAAATAGTTTTGGTGTTTATACTGTAGATGATGCTAATGTTACCGGTAAGTTTTCATCATTAAAGTTTTTATCGGGTAGTATACCTGGCATATCATATCATGATAATGTTTTAGGAGATTTAAAATATGCTCAATTAACTGGTGCAGATTTTGATGGTACCCCTTCACAATCGAATTGGGGTATTTTAACTCTAGACTCTATAAATGATACTGGAGAATTTACTTCTTTAGAGCTTATTAATAATAGACCAGCAATAGCTTATCTTAACCAAACCGATGACGATTTAAAATATATAGAGCTTACCGGTACTAATTTTTATGACATATCCAATTGGGGTAGTTTAATTTTAGAAGATACAGTAGAGGGTGCCTCACCGGGTATATCTTTAGCAATTTCAAATGATTCTAAACCATCAATATCTTATAAGGCAAATGATAATTTAAAATTTACTCAGTTAACCGGTAGTGATGTTACAAGTTTAGATAGCTGGGGTAGAATAACAGTACCGAAATCAAGTGATGGAGCTGTAGGTAAATTTTCTTCTTTACAATTTTTATCTACTAATGAACCTGCAATTGCACATATGGACGATGATAATGATTATTTTTACTATACTCAATTAACAGGGTCGGATTCATTTAAATTATCTAGCTGGGGTAATATAAGGTTACATGAAGTTGATACTAATGAAGAATTATCTTTACAAGTTAACCCTAATAATAATAAACCTGCAATTTCATTTATAAATAGCAGTGGTAAATTATCATATACTCAGCTAACTGGATCAGATACTTTTAAATTATCAAGTTGGGCTTTAGAAGCAATTAGTAGTGCTACATCAAACGGTACTTCATTACAATTTTCATCTGCAGGAGCCCCTGGTATAATAACTCGATCTAATGCCGGTCAAACAGTAAGATACTTTCAGTTAACAGGTGTCGATTTTAGTGACTTTTCATCAATTGAACAATTAAGTCTTAGCTCAGGTAATTGGGGTCAATCATTTGTAGCAAGTAATATTGCAGGTGGTGATGGAACTCAAAATTCTTTAGCCTTTGGAGAGTTTCAATTCACTAATGAATTTAAATTATCAGCTGATAGATTATCAGCATTTGAAGGTGAGACGTTTAACGTTAGATTATCAACTAATATAATACCTCAACCTGTAGATGTAAATTTAAATTTTGTTAATATAGATGAAAACAATGATATATTTCCATCATCGAATAATTTTATAACTTCCGTAATTGATACCATATCTATTGATGTTCTACAAGTTAATAAAGAACAAACTTTTACATTAAATTTACCTGACCAATATATACCATCTGAAGGAATAAATCCTGACCATACATTAGATGTAATTTTAGGTAAATCTTTAACTGTACCGGTTACATCGTTATCAGCTGAACCTACAGATGATGAGTCTTGCAACCGTATTGTGTTAAAAGAATTAATTAACCCAGCAAAAGATATTTGCATATCATTGCAAACTAATAGAGATGCAGTAAATTTATTAACTGTACCTGGTAGTGGTGTTGAAATAACTACTGATGACGGTATCAATATTATTGGTGAGTTTGATATAATTCAAGGTAGTGGTTTTTCAGTATTCTTAGTGCAAGGTGAGCAACCATTAGATAATGTAGGTGGTGAACCTGGTCCTGGATTAGGGTTATTAGCGACCAATGATACAAGTCTATCAGCTATGTCAGGTCATATAATGAGTATTGCTTTTGATTTTGCTGGTTTTTATGGATTAAGAAATTTATTTAAAGATTCAGGTAACCGAGGCTATTTAAATCCGAGACCATTTTCCATATCTACAAGATTAAGTACAACTGAATCACAATATAATTTTCTATCATCGACTACCTTTAATGATAAAATTTTCAAATACAACTCACCAATAAAAGTATATAGGGTAAGATTTAAAGAACATTTAAATAGGGTATTTTTTGATATTAAGGATAATTTTTCTGATAAGTATACTAATTTGGTTAGTTATGAGACTAATATAGATTTAGCATCAGTACCAAGAGGTGTAAAAATAGGTCTTACTTACAGTGGTGAACAAAATTTACCAGTAAAAGATATAACGTATTCAGCTAACGTTTATTAATTATTTTCTAATTCGTTGACTCTAGTCTTAAGATCTTTAATTTCTTTTACAAGTAGAGGTATAAACTGAATATAATCTACCCCTAAATAACCATTACTACTCTCTTTAACTACGTGAGGTAATACCTCTTGAACTTCTTGAGCAATAAAACCATAACCTTTACCTTCTCTATCTGATTTTGAATTCCAATTAAATTCATAACTATCTATATTGTCAATTACATTATTAGATTCAATTTTATTTAAATTATCTTTTAGTTTTTTATCCGAAGAATAGAAAGCTATAACATCTCCAGTAGCTCTAATTACTCCGGTGGTATCTAAATTACCGGCAAACGAAGCGTTACAAGCCGTTATATCTCCGTTAATAGCAACAGCAGCAGTAGAACAAATACCACCAAAAGTAGCTTTACCTGTAGCACAAAAATCTCCATTATTTTGTAATTTGCTTTTTTCCGACCCACCAAAAACTAATCTTAAACTATTATTTTCTGATACTTGAATAGTTTCCCCTGGATTTGTTAAACAACACCCAAATGAATCTTTACCAATTGATATATTATTAGCAAATATACCATTTGAAGCGACCACATTTTCATCAGTATCGATGCAACCATTAGCACAAATTTTACCCGTTGTACATATTAATCCAGTTGCGTCAATTGCTCCATTTATACTCGCATTACCTGTTGTAGTTAAAGCGCCGCAAACTGCAATTCCAGCTGTATCAGACTGCTTACCGATACTTAAAGATGAACAAGTACCATGACCATCGGTTAAATTTATTCTACCGGATTGATGGGTAAGTAAACAGTTATTTTCAGTTTTAATTAAACCGAAATAGGTATCTTGAATATTCTGATCTTGTAAAGTTGCCATATATATTATTTAATTTTTATTTTTTAGTTCGTTTATTTCTGAATTTAATCTTTTAACTTCTTCGATTAACACTGGAATCAATTTAATATAATCTACCGCCAGGTAACCATCATCTCTTTGATTAACAATAGTTGGTAATACCTTTTCAACATCTTGAGCAATTACTCCTATATCAGAACCTTCTCTATCTGATTTATCATTCCAGTCGAATGTATAACCTGTTAAACCATTTATAATATTCTCTGAATCGTTAATTTTATTTAAATTATCTTTTAGTTTTTTATCTGATGAAGAAAAAGCTATAACATCACCACCAGCAGTTACGGACCCAGATGCGATAATATTACCAGAAAAAGTACCAGCAACAGCATTTACATTTGCTAAAGTTGTTGTACCGCTTACACCTAAATTACTTGCTATAGTAGCGGCGCCGCCTATAGTAGCGGCTCCAGTAGTTTCAATATTAGCGAATGTACCTTTAGTAGTAGCTATTAAATTAGCTGCTGACGCGTCACCAGTTGCACTAAAGTTACCACAAACTGAAGCCCCTCCAGTATTTTTTGCAATGAATAGAGATGAATCATTACCCTTACCATCTGTTATTCTGACTTTACCAGAGGCTGGAAATTCATTATTATCAGTAGTTTTTAATAATGACTTATATGTTGTCGATATTTGATTACCTGTTAGATCTTGTCCTGCCATATAAATTATTTAATTAAAAGGTGATAGTAGATAAAGGCGGATTTTTTAAATTAATAGTTTCTACCTGTAATAGTTTTAATATATCTATTTGATAGTCGTAAAAACTTTTTAATATTCGGTTAAAAACTAATGTGGACATCGTTTCATTAACACCAGCATAAAAATTTTCAGTACCAGATAAGGTCATTTCTAATTTTTTTTCAGGGTTCAAATGTGATATATCATTAAATATTTTTCTACCTCTATCAAATTTTAAAGAGACCTTTTTAGATATTCTATTTGATAGTAAATTATGATTGTATAATAACTTATACAATGCTGTATTTAAAGTTATTGAATTAAAGTATTCGAATTCAAATAATATTTCATTAAGGTTATATAGGTCAGGTGAATCTTTACTGAATAATGTTAAAAATTCTTCATTTTCTGAATATTCTAATATATTCCTTTTAGACATAAACACTAATTTATCAAAGTTGTTATCAGAAGGTAAAACATCTATATCAATATAATTAAAGTTATCAGGTCCTTGCATAAACCCTTCCCAATTATCTAGATTAAAGTTATATATAGAATTAGTTTGTTCCCATGTAGGTGAAAAAGCTACATTTTTTAGCAATTGCCATTCAGCTATTAATTTATTTTTACGGCTTAAAAGATATTTATAAACTCCGAAATTGGATTGTATATAGTATATGTTAGAATTATTTTCAGAAAAGATTATTTTTTCTAATTTTTCATCATTAAAATTATTTTGATCCAGAGTATATTCATCTATTGTTTGAAAATATTCAGTTTCAACCACGACTATTTTTTTATTAGCAAATAATATATACAAATTTCTATTAAAAATATTATAAGCAAAATTTACAAATTTATTATTTTCGAATAATTTATTATTTACATATTTTTTAATAAAAACTAAATCTTCAGTAAATTGTTTTATAACTTTTTCACCCGCATCATATGTATATATAAAATCTCCTCCGTATATAATTTTTTCTAAATTTTGAAAATTCGTTTCATTGCTTCCAGATCCTCCAATTTGTTCGATATATTTAAAATCTCTAATACCAGTTCTATCCAAATTAACTATATTTGTAACATCTAACTTTGTAATAGTATTATTACCAGAATCAGCTACAAATAAAGTATTTCTACTATTATTTGCTGTGTTAGAAATTTTATTAAATGATAAACTTTTATAATCGCCTACTGCATTAGCACTTGCAATAAAATTAAACGTTGTATGTTGTTCGCCTATACCCGGGTCATCCACTTCAAATGAAAAGATAGTATCTTTTGCAGATAAAAATATAGTATACTTATCTGCAAATTTATTCTTTAATATATCAAGATTAATATCATCCGTACCATTAAATGTTTCATTATAATTCCCAAATGATGCAGTTTCTATTGCTGCTGATACCAATTCAGTATTTGTTGGTACCCATTTAATGTACGTATTACTATAACCAGCAGCAGGACCATCTGATGATAAAAGAGCAAATCCGGTAAATTGTACTGGTATCTTAGGACTCGGAAATTTTCCATATCTAAATATTTCAGTAAAATTATCAAATAATTGAGTAAGTTTTAAATTAAGAGTATTTTTATTAACTATTTCATTAGGTTGAAATAAAATTTCATTTAATTCAAAAGGTAATAAAATTCCATCTTCAACTACTCTATCGAAGTTTAAATCTTTATTTAAAATAATTCTTGTTTCAATAGTACCATATGGCTGTAAAAGTACATCTCTATTAAATTTTCCTGCATAAGCTTTATTATCAAGAATATTATAATAACCAATATAATTGCTACCTGTTAAAGCAAATTCATTACCTGAGGTAAAACCTACCTTTTCACTAACTGTTGTTTCGTAAATTGTATTTTTATTTTTCATTTTATATGTTTATATCAAAGTCGTACTCAATTGTATCTATATTAGAAGGTAAAACTCTTTTTAATTTATTGTTCAAAAACTTTTCAAATTTTTCTCTATCAGTTTTAGATAAATTAGCATTTTTAATATAAATTTTTAAGTTATTATTTTTTATACCTGGTAAATTAACATTATATATATTATTCATTTCTTCAACATTACTCCTTGTACCAGTAGTTATATCAAAATTAATATTATCTATTTTTTTATCTTTTAAATGTAAAAAGTCTATAAAATTATCTTCTAATATATTATTATATAATTTAAAATTACTAATAGTGCCACCCTTACCGTAGTATTCATCTGTAGTAATTAATTTATTAATTGGATTATTCTTGATATTAGGTGTATTATAAAAAATATCTGGAAAAATTAGTCTATTAAGGGCTGATCTATTAGGTGTAAAGTTTATAATTCCAGCTAAATTACCGTTTAAAAATACTTCTATTAAGCCATCATTTAATTTAAAATTAAAAGACATATCATTTTTAAGCTTTAAATCTTTTAATTCTATAAAAGATTCTTTACTCAACAAATTATCAATACTAGTAGTTAAAAATGATGTACCCCACCCGCTTAAAGCTGTTTGTGGATTTGTATAAGTATAACCAGCAGTATTCCATTTAGTTTTATTTAAAGAAGAATCAAAAAATGTATCTAAACTAACAACAAAATGTAATTTGTTTTGCCTTTCTTTGTGCTTAAAATATATACTTTGGAAATTAACAGGGTTGAAATAATATGTAGGGTGTTGCCCATTATCAAAACTAATATTATTTGTAGTTAAGGGTAAAGAATATGTTCTAGTATTTTCAGATTTATAGGGGTCTTCAACATCAATTTTATCTACAATTAAATTACCGCTAGAACTTTTACCAAATGATAGTACTTTTATTTTACCATCATCATTAACAAAATCTAAACTCGCTCCTGAAACTGCTGAAGTAGATAAATTAATAGTACTTAATAAATCTCTTTCAGATGAAAACACATGTATAAAACCTGAACTGGCAGGGTTAGTAGTGAAACTTTGAATATATAATTTTTCATCATAAGTGTTAATATCATAAACATGTCTATTCGTAGATAAATTACCTAACGTTGTAGAATTCTCTATATTTTGAAAGAGAATAGTATTTCTATCGGTTAAAGCTACACCTGTATCATTGTTTAAATATTTTCCCCTAAAACCTGTTAATGGTACAAAATCACCTGAAGCATTTTGAATTATTGATGAACCAGATGATAAACGTTCATTTTTTGAAGATGATAGAGATAAATTATTTAAATCTAAACTTTTAATTTGATCATCCCCTCTAGTTAAAAATAATACTCTATTATAATCATAAAAATATCTATTATCATATGAACTAATAATTGAATTAATAGTAGAGTCCCCTAATATAGATGTATTTAATAATCTTTGATCTAACAATTCTCCAGTAAAGCTTGTTTTAATAATTTTATCATTACCGACAATTACTATATTATTATGTTGTTCCAGGTACAAGACATCTTTAATAGCGCTTATACTAGAATATGTATTTTCAGTTAATAAATTAAAATCCTTGTCATATATTATTAATTTATTTCCTTGAGGTATAAATATGAATGGAGTAAAATAAAAATTATTCTTCAATGCGAACCCATCTTGATATAAATTACCAAATATTTGATAAGAGTCTAAAGATTTTAAAGTATCTAATTTTAAATCAAAACTTATATTAAAGTCTTTCAAGTTGAATAAGTCAAAATCTGTAATATCGTATGCTTTTTTATCAAACACTAATTCAGGTTCATTAAATAATTCTTGACCGGATAGTTTTAAATTAAATGTATCTTTTATCAATTTACCATCAATACCGTCTATAATTTTATTGATATATTTTTCTCCTATTCTTTGGTAAAAATAAGTAGCCCGAGGCTCAAAGACTAAATTACTCTTTATATCGTAAAAAACTGAATCAATACCATTTTGTTTAAAATATCTTTTGGCTTGGGATTGCTTTTCAAATGCTTGTTCTTCGACCCCTGTTATAGCTGTTAAATATGATACTTTTTGAGGGTTATAATACCTATCAAACCAAATACCTTCTTCATTACTATTACCACTTAACCATGAACAAAGCAATGAACCGTTGTTATCGGTATCACCGGGGTCATTATAATCTTCATTACCCAATTTAAACCCATTTTGCAGTAATAAGAACCCTTTATCTTCTAGTAAGATAATATTAACTAAATCACCAGCCCCTCTATTTTTATTTTTATTAGCATCAAGAAGTTTAAATACTTTATCACTAAAATAAGGTGAATTTCCAGCATAGGCACCAGCTTTTGATAAATTACTATCATTTATATTTAACCTTCTATACGGGAATAAACTATCAGGTAAAGTAAATTTAGTATATTTATCTGGTAAAAAGTTATATTCTTTAGTAAAGAAATTATACCCCAATAACATTTCTTCATTTTCAAATTCTTTATTATCAACGTTTAAAAGAGAGCTATATTTTTTTTGACTTACTTTGTTACCCGATAACGGTAATGTAGGGTTTATAAAATTATCATTAGAAACTTGATTTCTAAGATTCATAAAATCTATAACATTTATAAATCTTTGAGATTGCCCTTCACTGACATCACCACTTAAAGCTGTAATTTCATACGGGTACCAACCAATAAAATTATTTTTTTGATTTTTTAAAGTTTCATTGCTAATATTATGTTCTTTATCATAAAAAATAAAACTATTTAAATTATCTTTTGTTATAGTAGGCTGTTGTTCAGATATTTTTATAGTTCCAGCTCCTACGGTATCGTTACTAGGGGTTTGTAATGATATAGACCCACTTAACGGGGCTAATACTTTAAACCCTCCACCTGTCAAGGTTTTAAAAAGGGTAATAAACAAATTAGTTTTATCTAAATCATATTCAAACATAAATGAACTGGTTGATATGTAGTTATTTGTAAGAGATGTAAATTTTAAATCATTAGATTCTTCTTCTAAAACAGTAAGAAATTTAATTATACCATTATCTACTCCTTTTATAGTGCATAATTTATCATCAATAAAATCTAATACAAATGATTGATTATCCGCGCCTCCATAAAAATCTATATTTGTAAGAGAACTATTAAAATTTTTAGATCTATCAAAACTTAAGAACGAACTAGCAGATAAATTATTTAACGCATTGAATCCAATAGATGTATTGTAATCTAGTAATTGAAAGTTTTTATCTAAATCGTATTTATAAAAATCATTATAATCGACTTCATCTGTAAGAACGTTTACACTAAAGTTTTTAACTTTTAAGTCGTTTAAATTTTCAAATATTTTGTATTTGTTAAGAGTTAGACCTTGAGATGTAGAAATGGTGTCTTTAACTATTTCAGTATCTTTATCAGGAGTTTCAAAGAAAATAGGTTCTAAGGTTTTAAATGATTTCTTATTGATAGGCATTTAAAATATTTAGTGTAAAGTATCGATTAAATAAATATAATTATGGCAGGTATTTCTATTTCAGAGTTAATTAATAAAGAAGATACAATTGATGTACCGAATGGTTTTATACCAATATCGATAAATGATAATACTTTTAAGATAAAAGCTAGTACTTTTTTACAGGAAACAACTAATCGGACGAATAATTTTGAAACGATCGTTGAGCAACAAAGTGCTACAATAACCCAATGTATTACGGACACTGTTTCATTATGTGCTTCAATTGAATGCAATGATACTGATATAACTAATTTACAAAGTAATATAACTAATATATATAGCTGTTTAACTGATTTAAGTGGCTGTGTAGATGTAAGATCATGTATTACTGAGATTGATATATTAAGAAATACGGTAGAAAATAATAGTAATGCAATTAATAACGTTAGGACCAGATTTACCACTTTAAGCTCATGCGTTGATACGATAAACGGTGATCTTCTTTTAAAAGCATCAGCATCTAGTGTAGATAACCTACTTAGTCAAGTAAATTCTTTAGATAGTTGTGTAGAAACTGAATCTAATAAAATTGTTGATATACAAAGTCAAATAAATGCTTTGGATGTATGTGGTAATGCTATAGCAGTTGATTGTTTAAATCAAAGAATTACTAAAAATGAGACCGATATATGTAATAACGGTACTAGTATTTGCACTATAGATGGACGTATCAGTACTTTAGATGGAAGAGTTAATGCTACAGCGACTGCAGAATGTGTTAATGGGTTAGAAAGTAGGATTACTGTAACTGAAGGCGTAGCAGAAGGAGCTGCAAGTAGTGTTACTTCCATTAATAATGAAATCACAACTATTAATGGTACCTTATCAGGCAAAGCAAATTCTAGCGTAATAGAATCATTAGCATCATCTATTGCTACTGAATCTTCTAAAGTTACTTCTTTACAAACTCTTACAGCAAATTTACAAACACAAATTACTAATATAGACGTTAGTAGTCAAGGTTCAGCTATAGCTACTCTTCAATCTCAAGCATCTACTGCTGATAGCAATATTACACAGCTACAAACTGATAAGACTACTTTAGATAGTTGTATTAGCTGTATTGATGGTTGTATTACCGGGCAAGCAAGTAGTATTTCAACGTTAACAACTAATGTAAATACAATTAACGGTAGCGGCACTGGTAGTATAACATCAGTTTGCAGTCTAATAACTAATGCTAATAGTGATATTACATGTATTAAAGCTAAATATGGTGTTCAATTAAATACTAATAATATTGTTTCTGGTTTTTGCCTTAATTCTAGCGGTGGTAGTTCTGATTTTATAATACAAGCTGATTGTTTTATACTTGCTGACCAAACTAACAGTAATTGTGGGTCGCCTTTTTCAGTAATTAATAACTGCGTAAGAATGTGCGGTGCATGTATTAAAGACCTTTCAGTTGACACTTTACAAATAGGTGAACAGGCAATTAGTTCATGTTCAGCAAGCGCCGGAAATGATAAGCGTTTTTCCGTAGGCTCAATGACTTCCAAGACGGATACCACACCTCTTGGAGAATATGTAAATTTAGCTACAGCAACGATAGTATCATTAGGATGCCCGACTGCAGTATCGATTGGATACGGAGGTACTTTACTAAAAACTGCAAGGACTGCGGTAAGATGTGACAATGTAAGTGGTAGAAATGGTACGAATATGTGCCGTATGAACTCGGCGACTTTTTCATATGAGGCTCAAGTACGTGTATTAAGAGGCAGTACAGTATTACCGGCAACTAATACATCGACCTTTTTTGATGATAATCCAGGTACAGGTAGTGTTACATATAAATTACAGGCCAGATTTATTCGTAACTACGGTAATATTACTATTGATAGATGTAGTGCGTCTTTTACCTTTGGTAAAAGCACCTCCGGAGGTAATATAACGACGACTACATGTACACTTTTGAGATGTATGGGTAATGTGCAATCAATTTCACCATCAACTCAAACAATAACAATTACTGACCCGTTTATTGAAGTTAGGCAAAATAAGAGATAAATAAAATAATGAAAAGATATATAGAATATAATATAAGCGATGGAAGTATAAATGCCTTAAGAACTATACATGAAGAAGATATTTCATTGTATAGTTCTGATACAGTATCATTATATGATATAGGAACCTTACAGGTAGATATAAGAAATAGTTATTTTGTTTTATCAAGTTCAGAAATTAAAGAATTACAAACTTTACCAATACAATATAATACCCTATCTTATGAAATAAGCTCATCAAATAGCATATCATTTTCATCGATACCGGTTAATACACAATTTGAATTAGAATATAATAGCAATATTATTGAAAGTGCCCCATCGATCGATGATGGAATATTAACCTTTACAACTGATACAGCCGGTGTATATACATTAGAATTTAGTAATTCATTATATAATAATTTATCGTCAACCACCTACAGCATTACTGCTCTTTAATAAAATGAATATAGATATTAAATTAATAGAAACAATTTATTTAGATAATGAAAACTTGCGTGAATTAAAAGGTATTTTTGAAAATTCACCCTTAACGATTGATAGTATTCCTTTTGATGTTGATGATGCTTCATTAGTAAGATTAAAAATGATATCAAATATTAATGATGAAATAGAATTTAAAGACGCTAATAATAATATATTAAGTTTATCAGGATCTGAATTGAAAAATACCTATATACCTCTTATTGAAAGTAATTTAGGTACAAGATTTAATATAATAAGTAAAAGATATAATTTATTTAAAAATAGTTTATCAGCTGAAGAAGTAATAACGTATTACGAAGGAGCTTCTGCATTTTTTGAAGATTTATATGATACATCATTCACGCAGAATGATTATGATAACCTATATGAGCTTTAAAAAAATAAATTTTTTTAGTCCATTTTTCTTAAAAAAAAATTTAAAGGATGACTTTAAGTTGGTTAGAGATGAAATTTTAAATGATATTATCTATAATTATAATTTAAAAAATAATAATTGTACCTGGTGGGGAGTTAATACTGATGAAAATAGAACTACTACCGATTTAGAAGGTTTAAAAAAAATAAATTATGAAAAAATAATACCTATATATGAAAAAAATTTAAATGATTATAATAAAGAAAATTTAAGTATTGATTATAAAGTAAAAATAGATGAGATATGGTATAATGCTTATGATAAAGGTAAAGAAGCTACAATTCATCAACATGCAAATGGTGCTCATGAAAAAAATTTTTCATGTATTCATTTTTTTAAATTTGACCCTAAATTACATAACTCAGTAACATTTTGTAATAATAGAAGAGTGTTGAATAGATACTACACTAAAAAGAATGCAAAATATAAAAATGTAGATTATTTGGAAGAAGAATATACCCCTGAAGTAATTCAAGATGATCTAATTGTTTTTCCCAGTGAAACTTATCACAGAGTAAAAAAGAACGAATCAGATGAATTAAGAATTACTATTTGTTTTAACGTAAAATTAGTTTAAGTTACATTTATAAATAGGTCATTGTAGCTAAATCCTTTCAACAGTATAGGGGTACCATCTTCAGTTGCTAAGAAATTACCTGCACCTGTTAAAGTAAAGAATTCTATACTACCAGTTTTATCATCAAATTTATACAGAGGGGTAGGTGTATATGCCATACTATATAAGGTATTTTCATGATTAGTAAAGTTTATTAATTCTCTTACTTCACCATTGCTAAAAAATGATTGATTATTGGCTGTATAAAGCTCTAAATCTATATTATTACTTTGAGATGTAAATACTGATAAAAATACAGTATGTGTCTCACCATTTTTATATTTAAATTCAAGTTTTCCTAATAGGTTACTATCTTCTGTATCTACATGATAAGTATGATCAAATGAACTGACTGGTTCAAAACCTAGCGTAGTGGGGTTCAACTGACTAGGTATAATCTCTATTTCATTATCACCGTAATGAGCTATAGTTTTCAAAATACCTAAATTATAGTTAGAACCTTGATATTTAGCTACCCCGTTTATATCAAAAGTAACAGTAGTAATGTCTGAAACTGAAAATATTTTAACGCTTGATTCACTTACAAAAGGAAAGTCGCTTTCTATTTTAACTGTTTTATTAAATTCCATTATAAGTATAAAATTCCGTTAAGTTTATCTTGAGTTGGGGACCCGCTTAAAGATGCAAATGTATAAGCTCTAGTAAAGTCCCCTGATAAATAAAAATTAGTAGTGGCAAAAAAGTTATCAGGTTGGTAAAAATCATTTTCATAAAAATAAAATACATCATCTATAACTTTATATAATACACTGTTTATATAAAAATTATCACATAGGTCATTTATCTGAGTAGTTATATTAAATACCTCAAGTTTAGAACTATATGTAATATTTATATTTTTAATATATTTTGGTTTGACTGGCAAATCAAAATTAAAATTATCATAATACGTTGCATTATTACTTTTTTTATTTTTATCTAATATTTTGTCTATTTTATTTGTAGTTATATCATAGTTGTATATTTCATAAATTAAAATATCATTTGTTGCAGATGCTTGAGGTAGCAATGATGTCTCAACTTTATAAATTTTGCTACCGATCAAATAATCATTAGATACTTTATTAAAGAAAGAATCATCTGAACCGTATTCTAATATTAATGGGTGGAAATCATCTTGTATAAATTCACCATTATAAACATAACTATCAATTACATTATATGATGGTGTGGTAATTGAAAAAACATCCTCATATAAATTTATATTAATAATAGAGTTGTTAAGTTCGTCATATAGCTTTTCATCATAATTGTATTTTTTAAATACGTCATTAAAAGCAGCACTAATAGGTTCAAACTTATTGGAAGATAAATTAAAAGTAAAAACGTTTTTAACGGAAAGTTTATTAGTTAAAAAATCTTTTTTAGTTTCAATTGTACCATTAACATTTTCTTGATCTACTATAGTATTACTACCTGTAAAAATGGTTCTGTCTTGTATATAAGAATCATTATTTTTATTTTCAATAACACTTTTTGTGTTAATGTATTCAATAAATTCATTACCATATATATCGTAGTTAACATTTTCAATAATACCATTATTAAATTTTTCAGGGTATTTAGTTGGAAATGAACTTAAATAATTAGGCTTATATCGTTTTTGTTCTAATGTATCATATGAATAAAAATTTTGATTTTTATTTGTACTTTTTGTATTTTTTACACCGAATGAAGAAGATTTATTTTTGTAAATGTCTTCTTTTAAAATAAAATCAAAAGGGCTAGGTCTTGGAGATTTACCTAACCAACTAACGCTACCATAATTATTAGGATCTGGAAACATATAAACGTTATTATCTTTTAAATTATCTTTTTTAACAAAATCAAATTCACCTTGCATTTTTAATACTGAAAAATCAGTAGGTCTAAAATAATAAGATATATCTCTTTCAAATACTTGTGAAGACGTTGAAATAGATAGCGTAGTAGGGTGATTAATATTAAGTAAATTATTAACTTTATTAGTTGCTTCAAACATTATACCGGATACTGAATTATATTGGCTATCAGTTGATAAATAGTAATAATCAGTTCCGATAGTTTTAGCAACTAATTGATTGTCAAAAGGAAGTTTTAAATTATTTTCCCCATCTTTTGTATAATCAATATAATCAGACCTATCTAATAAATTTACATCTAATTCATTAAATGTTACAAATGGTCCTTGTATAGCACTTAATTCACTTAAAGTAATATTTTTTTCATTTATAACATCAATTAAGGCTTGATTGAAATCTAAAAAGTTATTAGAACAAACAGGGTGAGTTTCAGTATAGAAAATATCATTTCTGTTTAACGAGTCAAACTCTTTATTGAAAAAATCTAAATCATCTGCCATATAAAGTATTTATATTAAAACTTATGCAATGCACATTTTTACCTCTTGTATTATTTTATGCATTGAAAATGCATGTAATTTATCAGAAAATGCAAATATAACATCTTGATATTCTAAATTTAATTCTATTCGACCAATGATATAATTTCTAAATCTATCTTCTAAAATATTAGGAAAAGGTGCCCCTTCTGGTCTATCAAATCTATGCATCCATCTAAAATCATTGACACATATACATCTACCCCCTGCTTGCCTGTACTTTTCATGTATATAGTGTTCTTCCCCTCCAAAACCTGTAAATAACTTATTAAAACCTAACCATTCATTTTTTTTACATGAAAATACTCCCATACCTTGCGCTTCAATTTCAAACCATTCATCATTAGTTATTTTAGTTTGCCATTTACCATAAAAATTAGAACCCCATTCTGAATCTAAATGGGTGCTAATAGTTTTACCATCATCATAAATTAATGGGCCTTGGACAAAATCATATTTTTTATGACCATTTTCGTAAAACTTTTTCAATTTTTCAAAAGCATTAGGAAGGAATAAAATATGACTATCACAAATAACAACGTATTCATTGGATGCATATTTAAAAGCTTCTTCTTTACAAAATGAAGTCTTCTTTTCTGTATATTTTATATATTGTATCTTTAAATTACTTTTATGGTTACACAATTTTTCATTTAATTTACCATCATTTGATTCGGGGTTATTATCGATTACAACAACTTCAGTAACTAATGGGTGAAATAAACGGATCGATTGTATAGTATAATAAAGACCTGAATAATCATCATAAGTAGCAATACCTACCGTAAACATACTATAATTTATGAAGATAAAAGAGATAAACCAGTATATATATTTTGCATAACAAACTGATCTATTAAACCACCTTCATCTTCAAATTGACTATATGCTGTTATAGTTTCAAACTTCGTAGCTGGGTTATTATAATCTATAAATTTTTGCTCGTAAGACCCATCTACACCTTCTATATATTCATAAAATTTATAGAAATTTTTAATATTATTTGGATCACCTTTGATCGTATCAAATTTTTGGTCTAATAATCTCCAAATATTATCTTGTAATTTAAATCTTGAACTGCTTAAACTTACCCCTTTATTGCTAAATGTATTTGTTTCAAAAGCAATAGGGTTTCTATTATCAAATATATCTTGAGGTACTAATAAATTCCAACCCCATGACCTATTATAGTCAGATAGACTATATGTATTTGAATTAATATTATTATATCGAAAATCATTAGTACTTAATAAATTAGTATCTAGTAATGTATAGTTTTCGCTAAATTTTTCATATGCTACTATAGGTTTTGAGTCGGGGCCAGTTTTTAATTCAGTTGTGTTAAAGTCTAACTCTGCTCCTTTATTAGTACCATAAATTTTAGAATTTTCATAGCCTTTACTATCAAAATTTTCATTAAAATTATTAATTGACCCAATTTGCAATGAAGCTGGTACAGATAGATTATCTACAATTCTTTGAAGGCTAGGTGGTATACTTATAAAGTATTTTTCTACATCTATATCAGTAGATTCTAGCATACTTATTAAAGATCTAACATTGCTATAATTTACATCTGCAATATTTGAAGGCATATTGCTAATCTTTTCATAAATTTTAGTACCTAAATTATTTGGATCTCCGCTAATATCTCCTACCATTGTCCCTAGAAAATTATCAAAGAAATTATTCTTATCAGTTAAAATATTTTGAAATATCAATTTTTTGTAATTTTCTTTCTGATCATTATCTTCATTTATTTTTCTATATATATTTTTACCCTTAATCGGGTAAACGTTAAATAGTGAAGAATCTCCAGTCACGACCCCGTTACCAGCATTAGTTGCAAATTCATTAACATTTTCTACAGTAGTTTTTACTTCACCTGTTAGTTTTACATTATCATATGGTTTATCTAAAATAATATAACCTTTAAAATATCCACCTGCTTTATCATCTATAATAATTGTATTACTGTAAAAAAAGGTATCTACATATTTACCATTACTAGTAGCACTTAAAGATAATTGATTATTGTTAGTACCTATTACTAACTTAGGTAGATATTTTATTGGTGTATTAAATATACTTTTAACCCGGATGGTAAAATAAATTTTTTGATTTTGAAAATAGAACTTATTTAAACTGAAAGTATCATCACTAAAACCTATACCATCTACTCCATTCGTTGTAAATGATAAAGAAAAAGGAGTATGAGATTTATCAACCCTTAAAGTTAATGACTCAGAAACATTATTTAGTACATTAAATTGATCTTCATTGTAATTATAATAATTAGACTCAGGGTCTTGTAGACCTTTTAAATTAAAATTAGCAAAAATAGTTCTGTTACCTGCAAATGGCATAAAATTATTTAATTAATCGGAGTAAATAACGATTAAATAATTTAAATGGCAAACGTTAAACAAATACAAGATGTTCAGATAACAAGGCAAATTGATGGGTCTGATAAATTGCTAGTAGTTAAATCAGGCATCAATAAAACCCGTTCAGTCTCGGTAGATGATTTTATTCATGAAAATTCTATAAACACTGGTGAGATTAACAAAAATGCAATTGTAGAAGATAAGATCGCTGACTTGGCAATTGCCTCTAGACACCTACAAGCCAATAGTGTTACAGCTGACAAGATAGCAGCAAATGCAATTACAAGTAATGATATTGCTTCTAATGCAATTACAGCTGATGAAATAGCAGCAAATAATATTACAAGTGATAGCATAGCATCAAATAGTATTACAGTTGATCAAATAGCAGCGAATAGTATTACAACTGATACCCTAGCAGCCAATATAATTACAGCTGATCAAATAGCAGCGAATGTAATTACAGCCGATCAAATAGCAGCGAATAGTATTACAACTGATACCCTAGCAGCCAATATAATTACAGCTGATCAAATAGCAGCGAATGTAATTACAGCCGATCAAATAGCAGCGAATAGTATTACAACTGATACCCTAGCAGCTAATGCAATTACAGCTGATACCCTAGCAGCTAATGCAATTACAGCTGATAAAATATCTAATGGTACTATAGCATCTGAATCAATGATAGCATCAAATATTATTACCGCTCAATCTATATCTTCTAATGCTATTATTACTGGTTCAATACAGAGTAAAAACTTTGATGGTTCATATAATTCAGGTACAGGGGTAATAGTTCTCGGTACACAAGGATTTTATCTAGAAGGTAACACAGGTACTATTATAGCTAATACTTTAGTTGCAAGAGATGATATTATCACCGGTAATATGATAAAATTTTCTGACGGCAAAGCATTAACATCTAACTCTGATACCGGTGAATTAGAAGTAGTTGTTGATGATGATACCCTATCTATTCAAGATGGTAAATTAGCTATTAAAAGTGTACCATCAACAGCTAATTATACTCCGACTGGTGATATAACTTATTCCGGGGCTACTACTGAAAAAGCAATTGGTACATATTCTAGAGGAACGGGTGATGTATACTCATCGGTAATAGGTGTTGGTAACACAATAGCCCCTTTTGCTGGTGAATATACAGTAGGAGATTTTATAGCTCGGCGCGCTGCTGCTTCAATGTTTACCATCGATTTACTTGACCATGTGTCAGGACCATCTGCAGTTACCGGTATAAGATTATATAACATTACATTTGAAGTTGATTATACAAATATACAAAACCTTGCTGCTATAAATGGATTATGCAATATAGGATTTTTAGCGACTCCGTCAGATTCTTTAACTGATTTTGTGAATGTTCAAGGAAGTGGCCAGGGGACCTTCTTCCAAATCTCAAACCCGGTGTTTCCAGTAGCCAAAGTCGATTATACATTAGCTAATGTTAATCTTATATCTCCAGCAAATTTATTCAACACAAATAGATATATTCATGTATACCCTTACTTTGCTATTAGAAATTCAGTAGCCGGGGGTCCATACCAAGCCTTTGCCGAATCTGATACAATAGGTATAAAAATTAAAGCATCAACTGATATGAGATTAATAATAAACGCTTCCGGAACTCTTACCAATACAAATAGAAGTATGCAAAGCTTATTAGATACAACCTCTGCAAATGATTACTGGCCATTCAGCTACAACGCTTATTAATAAATAATTAAACATATGTCATTCAAAAATAAACAAAACACCGACTGGGGTGCAATATCGGGTAATTTTGATAATCTTCCTTATTATGCGAAAAGAGAATTGCATTACCCTGAAGCATCCGATGCAGACATTGGGCATATATATGATATTTTATCTACAATAATTGACACCTTATCCACCCAGTATAATATTGATATTGATCTTAAAGGTGATCAAGTTAAGATAGATCATAGAAAAGCTATTAAAGCTAAGTTTCCGAAGGATTAGTTACCTCGCTCCACCCCGATAGCTGGTCACCGAGCGTTTCGTAATATTTCATATCAATACCATCTTCAGTTAATGGTACAGAATGCCACTGACTCTTAAATACTAGTTCCCATAGTTGATACTGTATAGCAGAAGCTTTAGATCTAAATTTTTTATCACCCCATAAATGCCATACATTTTCATATGGCTTATCAAAGACAGCTAATTGTAGAAGTGGATCATAATCTTTATCGTTTTCTCTTATCTCCCTAATAGCTCTTAGTCTCTGACTACCAACTAAAGGCCACCAGTTTGAAAGGCATAAAAAAGGATTTTTAATTGACTCCTTTTTAAGATTTTCCATTAACGGTTCATTTAACGCTACTTTATCAAGATTACTCTTAACTGTTGGTCGCTCGAGTATCACTGACGCTGGTTTCCAATACCACGTATGAGATGGTATAGGGCATAATTCACTTACTTCTTTACTAACTCTATCTGAAGCCATATTGTTATTATATAGCAAAAATATATTATATCAAGATTCTATATAATAATATTATTCATTAATTTCTATATTATCTCCTGAATCATCTACCACAAACTCGTTTTCAGAATCTACTAAAAGGACACGGCCATCGTCATCTGATGTAGGATCAACCGGTAGGGAAACGACTTCTGGTGGTAAACGAACAATCTCAGGGTCTGGTACAAATTCGAACGGTGGTGGGTCTACTGGTACGTTGATAAAAATACTATTTATGTCACTATCTGCATCGAATTCTAATATATCTTCATAATAGTAAAAAGTACCAAAGCCAGATGTACCAACAAATATATTAGAGATATCATCTGCTTTTTCAGTTTTAATAATTATTTCACCACCACTAATACCAGCAAATATATTAACACTATTAGTTTCAACTCCATCAATTACCTTAAAATCTTTACCCCTAGTATTTGCAAAAAAACTACAGCCTTCAAGATGAAAATTTTTATTACTATTATATTGATCTTCGGTAACAAAAGCCATTCTATTACCCTCGACTGATAAGTCTATTTTATAATTATTAGTAGATAATAATTGTGACATACTTTTAGAGTTGTATCGAGTTAAAAATATAGGGTCTACGCTAAAAGCTGAATAATGTTGCTCAACATCAGTTGCTGATAGATAATTTAAAAATATACTATCTGGTATTAAGTTAGTAACTTCAACTAATTTGCTATCTGAACTTTTAAAAATATTATTAGCACTATCAGTTACAACTAAAGTTAAATTGTAAGAGCCTGGATATTTATAAGTGTGGGATGCTGTTAATTCAGTTGATTTAGTACCATCTCCAAAATCAATAAAGTAATTATTATCACTTACCGAAAGGTCAGCATTATCAAAGTCTGGAGCAACTTTAATTGAAGTAAAATCCGCATATGCTGATAGTTTTACATTATCTAAAAATCGTCTAAATGAATGATCTAAAACTTTTATTGGTACGCTAATTTTCGATAAATTATCATAACTTTTGTCAAAATTGTATTTAATATCAGGCATCTTCTACTATTATATTATTTCGTATGTTACCGTTAAATAAGAATGGATATTTGAAAAAGTCCAATTCTGTATCATTTGAATAAATTTTTATATCTAAATCAGAATATATAGCATTAAACCCTACTAATGATATATTTGGGGTTTCATTTAAAGTTGTACCATCTAATGGATTTATTCTTCGGGTAAAAATACGATCAATACCATCTAAACTTAGTATTGAAACTTTTAATTCATTTAAACTTATTGTGTCACCTAGTTTTAAAGATTTAAAGTAATTTTTAAAAATTAAATCTGTTTGCTGTTTTAGACTTTCTTCACTTACTCTTTCTGAAATTTTTCTTTTTAGTACAAGGAAAGTATCATCTATAAAATCTGTACTTATTTTTTCAGTATTGTTTTTTTCTAGACCTAAATTGAACCCCATATAAACAGGGTCTTGTGGAATTATTTCCATTGTAACTAATTTCTTATCTTCTAAAGAATTTATAATAGAATTTTTTTGAGATAACGTTAAGAAAGATAAAGTGTTATTTTCATCTACATTTCGAATTTTTGGTACAGCAAAAAGGTATATATTGTTTAATTCAGCTGATGATGAAAATTTAACTTGGTTAAATAAAAATCTAGGATCTTCATTAGGGGTATCAAGACCTAAATCATAAAAATATTGAATATATCTTTGTATGAATGTTTTGTTATTTACAACGTTATATGAATCTAATATATTTGAAAAATTCTTTGTAATAAAACTATTGAAATCATCATTAGTTACAAGTCTATCTTGCGCAGTAAATAATTTCGGCGCATTTACTTGTATTTCTTCAACGCTTTCTTTTTCTTTAGGAAAGGTTGATTCAATCGTATTGGTAAATGCTAAGTCTTGTAATTTATCAGGTGTTAAAAATTCGTAGTTTTTATCTTTATATATATCTTTACCAATGCTTTCAAATTGAACTGATGTAAAATAATTTATAGTTTTACCATTTAATGCATTAGCTTCTATTACCCCATTTTCACCGTCACTTTTTAGATAATATATATAAACTTGATCACCAGGTGCAACTTTTTTACCAAAGACCCCATTACCAAATTTAATTTCATAAAAACCATTTTCATTTAATCTTTTTTCATAAACCGGTGAAGTGGGGTTTTCTAAAAATAGATTATTTGTTTCAGTATAATAAGTGTATTGACCATTTTTAACATCAAACACATATACGTCTATTGAACTATCTTCTATATTGATAGGTTCATTATTAATATTATCTTTAACAAGAAGGGTAAATATTTCAAAATCTTCCCCTATAGCCCTTTGTGGTGGGTATTCAAAATACCTACCCTGTAAAAGTAAATTATCCTCTGAAAATGATTTTAATTCTTCATCTATTGTTAAAGTTTTATTAAAAGTTATATCATTTTTAAATGAAAAATAAGTTCCATTAACTATAAAAAATGAATATCTTTTTAATGTGTATAAATTTCTATCAATATTTGCATTTGCTGAAACTTTAAACGGTAATAATGATGTCTGATAACCTATAGGTTTGTAATCTATAAGTTTAACTATTCTATTCATATTTTCATATATAGAAGCTTCATTAAATAAAGTTTCATTTGATGATTGATTGAGATAAAATAGTAAAGTATGGTATGAATAAGCAATTATATCAATAATTGAAGATATATTACTACCTTCAAATATTTGATCGGTAAATACTCCTTCTTCGTTTAACCTATCTTTTATTAGCTGTTTTAACGTTAATGCGTCAAATGAAGCATAACTTTTTTTAGAAAGAGTGAAATCTGTGAGGTTTTCGTTTGCCATAAAAATATTTAATTAAAAAATGTAAAATCTGATTTGTTAATTGAACCAGTTAAATTAAGACTTTGGTTCGGGAATCTTGGTACAATATATACTATATCAATATTATATTCTTGTTCAGATATATTAGCTGTAACATTTAGGCTCGTAATAGTTATACGTGGTTCAAATTTTTCTACACCATTAACTATTATTTCACCTATATTTTGCGCACGTACTTTAGAAACAGGTAGAAATAATAAATCTCCAAAATTAAGACCAAATGTCGGGTTTAGAATTTTTTCCCCTGGAGATGTAGTAATTATACTTATAATAGAGTTTCTTATTGCAGCTAAATTATCTGACGATTCTATATCAACATTTTGTTTATTGGGTAAAGCTTCATTCCTTTTCAATTCACCTATAACAAGATCTAATCTTAAATCACTAAAGATTTTTTCATCTGGTTTATTTGAACCTTTTAATATATCTAAATTTAATTTAGCCATTTTAAATATTTAATTATAGATAGTTAGTTGATTAAATATAAATATTATTATGGCAAAAAAATTCTTAAATTTAATAGAGCAGATATCTGCTAAGATGAATAGTGGATTTCAAACTGGGGGATTGGTAAAATTAGCTAGTAATTATAAATCCAAAGAAGGTTACAAAAATCAAAATAAAGAACAGCAAAAATATATCGACGATTATTTTGATTCAGACAGTAATTATCTTATAAAAAATGTATCTACTGAATACCCTACGGATGCCCCTAATAATAGTGATAATAGAGGAAATTTTTTCTATATCACAGTTGCTAGGGAATTAGCTAACGGGTTATCAGATACTCAAGGTCAAGTTACAGTTACAAGTGACATGTTAGAGCCTATTGATTTAGGTATTAATAGACACCCTGTACCGGGTTCGCAAAAATATGATAATAAAGTTCAAATTGATCCAGTTGAAGCTGAAGAAAATGAAGAACAACAGCAAACAATGACCCAGCAAGGTGATAGTTTAAAAAAGACTGAAATGTCTAACCCAACCCAGAATACTAAGATCCCTTCATCCCCAGCGACTAAATCACCTGCAGTTAATGAAAATTATACTTCTCAGTATATGCCAATTAATGGTTAAATCTTCTCAAGATTAACCCAGCATGCAAAAGCATTAATTTCTTTATCTAATACAAATACGTCTTTATACATGTGATCTGAAATAGTCACTATATATTGACGTTTTTTATTGTCATCTAAACTAGAAGTATAAACATAATTTAAATATTGCTTCATTAAGTTATGGTAATCACCTTGAAACTCGTTTTCGTTTTCAATTAGATACTTTCTTAGCTTTAAAGAATCTTTAGATACAATATGCTTGTGTATAACGTTAACTATCTCTTTACTATCAACGCTATGATCTACCGTAAAGATATTACCTATAGTAGCTTTTTGAATACTATTTAGTACCTTACGAATATCAGGATAACTTTGCTTAATAACATTTACAAAATTAGGTTTTTGATCAGTTTCAATCTTAATACCTTCCTGCTTTACAATATCAATAACACGCTTAACTACATCGTCAAACGGGGGTGTCAAATCAAAGAATTGAGTTCTACTTTGAACAGCAGGTATAATTTTATGCTTATAATTAGCAGTTAAAATAAACCGAGTCATACTACTATATTCCTCCATCGTATTACGTAGTGCGCGCTGCCCGTCAATGGTGATACCATCAGCCTCATCTAATATGACTACTTTATGTTTCCCATCGAGAGACTTAGTCTGACTAAAGCCAACTACCTTGGAGCGTATGGTATCTATACCATTTTCATCTGAAGCATTGATATACAGATATTGACACTCTAATATATCATTTACTAATATTCTAGCTAATGTAGTTTTACCTAACCCTGGGGTACCAACAAAAAGCAGATTTGGTATTTCTTCAGTAATAGATTCAAAATACTTTCTATTACTGTCAGATAATACCAAATCTGATAACGTTTTAGGTCTATACTTTTCTACGTATAAGTTATTAAACATTATTTTTTTCTTTTTGATGGCTTTGTAACTGTTACAGTTACCGTCTTTCTCACCTTCGCATTACCTACTTTTCTTTCGGTTATCTTTTGTCTTGTTACTTTCCCCATAATCTATTATATCAAAGTTCCTATTTACCAGATGAACCGAAACCTGCATCCCCTCGTTCAGCTTTTGTTAACTTACCGGTCCATTCAACAGATGTATCATAAATTTTTTCTATCTTAATTTGAGCTACTTTATCACCTTTCTTAAAAGTATAGTCTTTACTAGAAAAATTATACATTTTTACCGCACAGTCTCCACGATATCCATTATCTATTTCACCTAAATGAGGTTGTAAACCTGCTTTAAAACCTAACCCTGATTTAGGTCTTAATACAAAGCCGAACCCTGTTGTAATATCTGCTACTGTAATACCAACAGGCACTATTGCATTACCAATTTTTACATCTCCTATCCATGAACTACTTCCTGGTACTTCAGTATCTTCTACCGCATATAAGTCAAAACAATTATCACCATCGTGTGCTTTGGTAGGTAAAATAGCATCTTCATGCGTCTTTATAAATTTAATTTTAACATTATCCATATAACTATTATACTGTATTAGTTTAGTTATTCAACTTTATTAATAAATATTTTTATATGGATGATGATGTTGATATAGTTGTAGATGATTTACTTTCTCAATTAAAAGGGACTAATTTAGCTGCCAAAGAAGTGGAAAAAAATGAATTTAACTTAGATAAAGATAAGTTAGAAGATTTTTTATTAAAATACTCAGGTAAGCTAATTAAAGATAGTGTAGATTATGTAGAAGATGTAAAGCAATTTATTACATCGGCTCCTGATGCTAGAGATGTCGAAGCTTTAAGTAAATTGGTAGGTGCATCAGCATCAGCTATTGAAAGCTTAAATAAAATATTAATATCCAATAAACAAAATGATAGCAGAAAAGAAATAAAACAAATGGATATTGATAGTAAAAAAGAGCTAGCTCAAGAAAATGAAAAACGTTTAGGGTTAACTATTAATAGAGAAGAATTACTAAAGCAACTTATAGATGATGCTAAGGTAATAGAAATAGATAATTAATTTAAAATAGTATTATCTTTATAGGCTTTACTTACTATTTGATTTTTTAATATATCCAAATTTTCTTCTACACCCTCTAAAGTACTTTTAAATTGCAATAATATTGCTTCATTATTACTTTGATTTCTAATATTTAAATTTTTTAAAAAGTATATGTATTCACCTAAATCTGCAGTTAAATCAATAAAAATTGATTGTCTTATTTCTTCTGAAAATGATAATAATCTTTCATAATAGTCATAATCTGTTACTAAATTGCTTCCGTGTGAAGTTTTAGTAATTGTGGTTTCTGTATAATTTGCTATATCTTTTAAATTATTTTTTAATACTGCATCATTTAATAATGAAAAGTTTTTTTGAAGTTTTTTATTCTGCAATGATACCTTATTAAAAACGGTATTGGGTATATTTGTGGGAATATTTTTAGATTCATTATAAAATATATCGAAAAATGGGCATATAGAATCATCAAATATTGTATTTGTATCTAATAAAGTCCCAACATCATCAGATAATTTTTTAAAGTAAATATTTTTATTACCTAATATTTTTTCTATTACATTTTTAAAATTAGATGCTAATGATTGATATTTTTCGATATAATAATTTTTATTTTGAATATCTATTTCATAACCATCTATAATAAATTTATTATTGTTTAATTTTTCATATATACCAGATATATCTTTAATAAAATCACCCGAAGATTTACCTTTTTCATAATCTATATTAAGTTTCAACATATCAATAAAATCATCAAATAATTCTAATAAATTAGTATTATTTTTATAATAATCAGTTTTCTGTAAAATAACTGTATCAAGGTAACTTGGTAATAATGATAATTCGTAACTCATAGTATATTTTCCTTATATTTTAAATCTTTAAAGTTATATGTTTTTACTGCAAATATTTTATTATTGTATGTGTTATCACTGTTAAAAGTGTGAGTAACTTCTACTATAAAATATATACCTAATAGTTTATCATCAAAATTATTTTCAACATAATTTTCACTTCTATCTAAAGTAAAAAAATTACCAGCTTTTCTAAACATTTGACCTTTCAATGTAAGCTCTACACCAATATTAGTTAATAATAAGTTTTTCAATAGTTTATTAATTCCGCTGGATTTTCTAATAAATTCATCCCCACTATATAAAGAAAAGACATTTTCGTAAGATAAATTAGTAGTTTTAGATGAATTTAATACTACACTTGGTGAAGGGGAATTATTATAACCTTTCATGTTACTTACATAATTTTCATCAAAAGTATTTTTAGCTGAAATTATATTACTATCTTTTTGCTCTAAATTAAATGCCTTATCGCCGGGGCTATATGAATGTACAATTTTAGTATTATTTTTTTTGCTGCTAATATTTGCATTAACATTAAAAAATTTATAATCAATAACATTTCCCTTTTCTCCGAAATATGCAATAGTAGATGGAGATTTTTTACTACTTTGAACTACATTTTCACCGGTACCAGCGCCACCTGTTATAACAAGTTTTTCCATATTTAATTTACCAGCAGTATCGTCGCTTTTATTAAAAGCTTCATCAAATTTTTCTTTTACACTTTTTAGTTCATACTGCCCATCATAGTACCTCTTTTTTAGAAATGAAAAATCTTGACCAGTTTTATCGGTAGTATGTTTATCGTAAATATACATTAAATCTTCATAAGCAGTATTACTAGAAGGTGAAGTATAGAATATTTTACTAGCTCCGGAGTCAAAATCAGGGGTTTCTCCGTTTTCAGTTTTTATTATTTCATTTATATCATTTTGAAACAACCCATCTTTTAAAATTAATTTTAAACACTCGCCAGTAGGTACCTCCCTACCTGTATTAGATAATAATTCTATAGGGGTATCAGTTTTTAGTAATTTTGTTGTAGAGAAAAATATATTTTTTTCTTTTAATAATTTTTCATCAAAATCTATGAAATCAAATCTTTTCAATTCATCAGTACCATCAAATAATTGCTCATCATTAACTAATGCAAAGACATTTTTTAAGGAAAAAGTGTCGTTAAATTTATTGCCTAGTTTACCAAAACTTTCATCAACATTTTCTACCGGTACAATTTCCAAATAAAATAAATCTCGTCCATCTCCTCTATATGTATATCCTTTTAGTAGGTCGGAATTAGCATCAAACTCTTTAACGTTTTTAGGGGTAGCTAACCTTTCTAACGATTCACCATTATTTAAAATGGTTAACGACCCCTTTGTAAAGGGGTTCATTATGTTATCTGTGATAGTGATATTTCTAATAGACGACTTTGCTAGAACCGATACATTGCTATCGGGGTTAAATAATAAAGTTTTAAAAATATAGTTTTGTTGATCTACTACATATAAAAACTTTTTCTTATCATCATATATAAATCCCTCTAAAAATTTGTATCTCATTGTAGCTGTTTAGTGATTGCATCTATAACTATTTTTACATACTCAGGCTTTATATATCTAATTTTTTGACCCACTGGTAAGTTTTTATACGGGTTTAATATCTTGTTTACCAACATAATAAGCCACCAAAGATAAGTCGTACTATAAATCTGGTATGATATTGTAGTTAAAGGTAGATTTTTATTTAAAGTAAAAAAATCAAAAAATGAATTATCAAGATTATCAGGTATATGTATTTTTTTAACTATATTATACATAAAAAAGTTTTCATTGCCTGATATGCCTAAATCTTTAGTCTCGTAAACTTTAAATATATTTTCATACCTATACGTTTCTAGTTCTGGTAACTCATTAATGTTATTTTGAAATTTTCCTTCCATTAGTTATTCCTCCTTTTAATTTTTTTAGGTTTCGGTCTAGGAGTAGGATCTGTTGGTTTATTTCTAACTGATCTTCTTCCAGGGTTACTTCTAGAACTAAAATTAGTAGGACCTGCTTTTGTATTACTATCATCTGGTATAGGTGCTTCGCTAGGAGTTACGTCTCCACCAGTTTCTGATGCTCTTACTACACCCGGGTTTATACTTTCATATATAAAGTTTCTCGTTTCTTCATTTAAACCTTTTAACGTTAAATTCAATTCATAAGCATCGGGTATAGTTGCATTTAATGTTAAATTATTTGAACTATCGCTACCTTCTACTGGTACTGTTATTTCCATTGTACGTCTATTACCTAAAAAATTAACTGATAACTCTGAAATATAAGCATAAGGCATAAAAAGTATATCTTCTACTATAGCTTCATATATAACAGGTATATCAACTAAATTTTTAGTTATCCTACCAGGTCTGTTCTGGTAAGTTAATCCAAATATTAGCTGCCAGTTTTGCAATATATCCTCATAACTACCTGTATTTAATAAGGGTAAAACTATATTTACTGATCTACCATCTTGAGACATTTGAAATTGTCTTGATTCTTCTATATAAACACCAGGTCTTAGGGCAAATACGGTACCAGCAACTTGTGAAGCTGCGTCAGCAGCAGCTCCTGCTATATTACTAATTATATTTTCTTGATCTTCTCCCATAGCAGTAGTCATACTCCTATATTCACTGTTTAAAAATGGTAGAATATATTGAAAACCTGTACTTTCGATACTATATAACCCATTATACGGTTGTAAAACACTACTCTTAAATGTTTGCGTGCCTAATAATTTTTCGTTAATTAAAGACTGGGTAGCTTCTAAAGTATCTGAAATAGTAGATGCGCCCCCCTTCACTAAATTTGTTGTACTTTCTAATATTGAACCTTCTTTAATAGCATCTTCATTAAAAAATATAAAATCCCCTTGAGAAATCTTATCTGACAAAGTTTTAGCTAAATCCGCTGTTGCATTTACTGAATAAGCTAGATTAGTGACTGTACTGTTTTTAATAATACGTTTTTCTTTAAGAGATAATGAAGGAACATCTAATCTAGAGCTTTTAGGACTCTTCGTCCATTGAAAATCTTCCCTTACATCAATAGGAATATATGGTGTATCTCCTCCATTTAATTTACTATAAACTTCGTTATTTTGTAAATTTAAATTAGCAGAGTTGGTATTAGTTCCAGCTCTTATAAGAACTGGTATAGTATTGTCTTTACCAAATTTTAAACTCCATAAATTATTAGCCATTTATAATATTTAGTATTAAACAGCAAATTGCATATCTCTAAAACCTGATCTACTTTGATTATTAACAACACTGCTACTCTTATTATTAATAACAGTATTACCACTATTAGATTTTTCTAATATAGCTTGCAATAACATATTATTCTTTTTTAGTTCAGCAAATTGAAGATTGCTAATTTTCATATTCATATTTGTTACATCTACAAATGTATTTTTATCTAAAATATTTTTTAAATTTTCAGTTGAAGTATTATCAACTACACTTCCATTATTAGTAGGTACAAATAATTCAGGCCCGGCTTCTCCTACCATATATGGTTCATTTTTTCTTACTGGTCCTCCTCTTCTTCTTCCTCTTCTTCCTGTTCTAACTTTCTTTTCTATTTCTGCTGATTCTGCAGCCATATCTTCAGCTATATCTGCAGATCCAGGTTCTGAATTACTTTCAATATCAGCCACATTTTCAGCTCTTTCGGTTTCGGCAGTTTTAGCAGCTTCCATATTTTCGTCTTCAACTGGACCTAAGTCTATACCCAATAAACCAGCAATTTTATTTCTAATACCAAATTTCTCAGGAAATAAATTTAAAAGTTTCATCAACATTTTATCTTTAATAGAACCAAAAAATCCACCTAGAGTACCTAAAACTTTTTTATAACCAGCATCTTTTTTCTCTCCAGTCTCAGCATCAGTACTACCGAAAAAGAAATTAGCTATAGCTTTTAATCCAGGCAGACCGTTTTCACCAATTTGAATTAAACCTTCTTTAAAATTACCCTTAAAAACTTTACTTATACCTTCACCTATACCTATAAAATTTTTCATAGGGTATTTATCTTTAATAGGTTCGATCAAAGTAGATATAAATTCTTTAGCTCCTCCGATAGTAGAACTAATTTTATCACTCATACCTGATGCCATATCATCAACTGAACCGCCATCTCCACCTAAAAATACATTATTAAATAAATTTATAATATCAAAAATGGGATTTGAAGTTGCTATTTTAGTTAAACCTGAAACAATATTACCTTTAAAAATTTCTTGAATACCTTCCCCTATTGCAAAAAACATTCTCATAGGTTGTACTTTTTTAATTATTCCGAAAATTGGACCCATAAACTCTTTTAATGTCCTTAATTTAGCTTGTCCCAGTGTTTCGCCTTCTTCTTGCGTTGTACTAAGACTTAACATAGCACTTAAAGTGTCAATACCCATTTGTAAAGGAAATGCAAATGCTTGACCACCTGGTACAAAGTAAAGTAACCCAGCCAAACCACTGGCTAAGTCAAATAAACCCCCAACAAAATCATCGTTTTTAAATGCTGAATAAGCAAATCCAAAGCTAATTAATGCACCTATTAATGGTAATTTCCCTAGTACCGGTTTTAACAATGTACCTGCTGTTTTTGCTGCTAATTTTAACCCAAGTGCTAATCCTCCTTTACCTATAGCTTGGAGAGCGTCTTGCATCCCAGTACCACCTCCAGCAAATAGACCACCGACTAAAGCTCCTAAACTACCAAGAATAATTAATGCAGGACCTATTAGTTTTTTGACATAAGCCATTACACCACCATCGCCTTCGCCTCCTGCTGCTTCTTTGGATTCCGGGGTTGTTAAAACATCTCTAAAATCTTTTTTAGCTTCTTTACCTATATCAGCTATAATAACAGGTTCAGCTTTTTCCACTATACTTTCAGGTTGAGCTTTAATACTATTAGTACTCATTCCAATAGTATTACTAACAGCATCCTCTAAAGCTAGGACCCTATCCGTTAACTTATCTGAAACCCCTGATAATAGGGATAATATTTTTGCGTGGTCGACTTTTGGGTTCATCAATAATATTTAATTACCCTAACGAACTATAAAGAAGTCCGGGGTAATAGAAATACTATCATCTGAATTAGGTATTTTAGTTAGAGAAGTTTCTATTTCTCTGAGTTTATTAATATAATCAAATACCTTATTAAAATTATTTGAATCAATTTCATTTAAAATTTTTACTGTATTATTAATATTTTCTTCTACTTTAATTATATTCTCACCAAATTCTAATACATCAATAAACTTAACTAATTCATATATGTATAAATCACTAATAACGTTATTCACATTATCTTCAGTAATTTTTTCATTTTTATATTTTCTTAAGACAATATTATTAATTTTATTATCTAATTCTAAATTTGGTTTTTTTAGTCTAAAAGTAAATTCATTACTAGTAACATTTTCAGATTTAAAAGTTGCTTTATTTTTATTTTTTTCTATAATATCAGACAAGTTAACCTCTACGTCTTCTGATTTATATAAACTTGAAATCTTATTTCTCAAAGATAATGAAATTGATACCCTATCAATAGTATCTAAATCTTTAATATTTCCAGAAAAATTTTCTTTAATAATATTATAAATGCAATTGTTAAAATATAACAATGATAAAGTTGTTGAAAAGGTATTTTCTAATATATCTTTTTGTTGCTTAAGACTTAAAGGGTAAATATTTAGTTCTTTATCGTTTATTGGTGAATAAAAAGTAATCTCTTTTTTGAGACTTTTTACTTGATTTAAAATATCATTAAAATTTTCCATTTGAAATATTTACATTTATTTAACAGGAACACCACTCTGCTTATTATCTTTATATTCATCTTTTAGTTTGTTTAACAAAATTTTCATTTCACTTAAAGAATAATTTTGAAAATCTACAGTATTCAAATTTAAATTTTTTATTAACGTATATTCTAAATCGTATAAACTATTTAAATCAGTTTTGAATATATTTTTTAAAAAATATAAAATATCTCCATTATGTAAATTAAAATTCATATCAAATAAATTAAGATTATCTTGTTTTAAATTATCAGCGATACTATTTACTATATGAGATATGTTAGAATCTGAAATTTCGTTAAATATAATATTTTTTTGTTCGTTAGTTAATTTAGAAAAATTTATTTCGCCGTTATCTAAAACTATTTTTTCAATTGATATAATTACTTCATTTAATAAATTTTCAACATAAAAACTATTTGATTTTTTAAAAGTTACCCTATCTGAAACTATTTCGTTACTGTTAATCGATATATTATTCACAATTGAATTAATATTCATTTTATAATTTTTTTCTTTAAAAGTTATATCAAAATCTTCCCCTAAAGTTAACGATCTTAAAAATAAAAGTATTTTTACTTTATCAAAAATATCTATTTCTTTATTACCTTTAACTGAATTATTAATAGTATTATTAAAAACTTGATTTAATACCCATGGGTCATCGGTGAAAAGATTCTTTACCAAATTTTTATATTCAAAATAACTTAACTCTGTTATTTCATAACTTTCATAGAAATATTGATTCATTTTAGAAAGGGAACGGATTAATAGCTTTAATAAGCTCACCTACATTCATATATAAGTTACTACTAATTTCATATCTATCGTATACCCATGTTGTATCAAAGTTTTTTACGTCTTCTGCTTCACCATATTGATAATCTCTTGTACTTACTGATGTAGGTACGCAGTTATAAAATCTCCAAGTTTTTCTTGGTATCTGTGACAGACCTTTATCACTTCTTGTATATTGGACCACTGTTAAATTAACTTTAGGGTCTTTTAATAACTCTGCAGGATTAGATTTATCTCTAGCTACCATACCAAAATGAGATGCCATTATAACCCAAGGCCTTATTACAAAATCTACAAATGATGAGTTAGTTTCCCTAAGGCTAAGGGTAAATTTATTTGACGCGAAATCTGACCTATTTTTTAATATAGTTCCTTGTATGAATCCCCTATTATTTTCAATTTTAGCTGAATCTGCTTCTAAACTATCATCACCTATATTAAACCCATTAGTAAAAATACAACCTACTATAGCTTGATTTTTATAATTAGTTAAAGTTGCTTTGGGTAAATTTATATCAAAACCAGTGCGTTGTACAATTGGTTCTAAATTTTGTAAAACGTTAGTAGTTAAACCTAATGGAAAATTATCTATTAAAACAATAAACTGAGTGTTTAAAGGTATAGATGTATTCCACTGATCTAAACTATTTAAAAATCTATCTCTAAAGCTAATTAAAGGTGTGAATGGTAAATTAGTACCAAATAAACTTAAACCAGGTTGAGCTAATGAGCCACCTATAAGACTATTTGCTTTATTACCAATACTTTGAACAGCATTGTTTATAGAATTTAAAATACCTGGCATAATAATATTTATGCATAAAAAAAGCTCTCAAAGAGAGCTTTTAGATTTAGATGTTTTTATATGTGTTATGCTGTCTTTCTGAAGTAATGGTAAGCAACTGTTGTATCAAATGTTACGACATCACCTGCACCAGTAGAATCATATGATTGAGGACCTACATTCCGAATAGAACAACCTACTAATTGATATTGCGCTACTCTATCTAATTCCTTATTTAAAAGAACTAAATCAATAACCGCATCAGCTGTTGGCATAAAATAGTTACCTGTACTATCTTCATCGTCAAAAGTATCTGCTTGAACTTGTAAGAATTTTTCTCTTAAGTTATGAGATTCATCAGATCGAAACTGTAATGTATAAGCGTCGCTACCATCATATGTAACTGTACCAGGTACATTAAAATTTAAACCCATGTAAGGTACTGCTACATTACCAATTGTTTTACCTGGTAATGTAGCTGTTGTAGCATAAACTAAATCTGATTCATCAAATGATACTTCAGTACCACCTCCAAAATTGATATTTAAGACTCTAAATAGATTATTTCTAGCAAAATCCTTAGCTTGTGCTTGTGTATAAAAACCTTGAATTGTTTGTGTTGTGTCTGCCATATAATTATTTAATCTTTATAGTTTATTGAATAACAGATCTAACTAGAAAATATGTAAATACTGTATTTGCTGGAATTGTAATAGTTCTATCATCGTTTACTCTTGTACTTATAATTAGTTCACATTTATTAGCACTCATTGGATAAAAATTGGTTTCTAAGCCACTTAAACCTCCTTCAGCACTTAAACCTACCACGCCAACATCTCCTATTTGTGTATTAAATGTAGTAACATGCTGTGTTACAGGTGCAGCAGAATTAATTGTCATTGCAGTACCAAAGCTAAAAGTATTACCATTATCTACACCACTAATAGTTGGGTCTTTTGTAAAGACATTAGCGCTAAGATTAGCTACATCAGCTGATAAAGTTAAAGTATCAGAACTAAGTGTATTTATATCAGTTGAATTTTCAAGTATATCATTCTGAGCAGTTGTAATGTTAGTGGTATTAGAACCTATATCTGCAGTCAAATTTACATTAAGAGTATCAAATGATGCACTTAAAGAATCTATTTTAGTACCTACTAGGTTATTATAGGTTATTTGTTTAGACGCATCTTGATTAATATCGACAATATATAATATGTCTCCATCCTTAGGTTGAGTTACTATCTCTAAATCTGTTAATTTAGTATCTGGCATAATAATATTTATAAACTATAAATGTTTAACCAACCAATTCATTGAAATCAGCTCCAGTCTTGGTTGCGTAGAAATTAACTAAAATAAATTCTGCAGCTCTTACTGGTTTGAGATATATATCAACAATAAGCTCGTTCTGATCAATTACTGTTGGTGTATTATTTCTTTCATCACAAACTACTAAGAAATCGTAAACCCCTTCAGTATTTTTAGCATTATCAAAAATAGGTGTTAATGTATTTAACACTCTCGTACGAGTTAATAATGTATTAGGTTCAAAAACAAAATACTTAACTGTTTGTCTAGTAGCTTTTTCTAGATTTAAGAATAAACGTCTTACATTAATTCTATCAAATGCACTTGGTTTCTTGAGTAACGTTTTCTGACCAAATATTACAAATCCTTCTCCTGGGAAGAATGCTACTGGGTTAGTCGATATCTTATAAAGTTGATCTCTTTGCTTCTGCTTAGGATATAATGCAAGATCGTTAACACCAGTTACAACCCCTCTAGTAAATCCAGCTGGTGCAAACCAAGGTTGGAAATTAGCATCTGTATTAGCCATTGCTGCACCGGCAAACCCTGAAAACGGTACATAACATTGATCATCTAAATATGAATCATAAACTTGTGCCCACTGCGCATAAGTTGCTGCATAACTTGTATTAACAATACTAGTATGAGCTTGGATTGGCTTAAGCACATTGAGTGAGAAGTTTTTATTAGGATCATCTAATGTTAAGAAACTCTTACCTTGTATAAAAATTGGTTTCGGTAAGTCCGCTACAAACATATGATCTTTTCTACGTTTCTCTGCAAATTCTGCAAACCTATCAAAGATTGTTTTCCAATCACTTCTGAATGCTTTTGCTTCAGTTGTTAAATTATTAACAATGTCTGATGTATAGAAACCGTCGAAAGCTGAAATCGGTGCTGTATCATCAAAATACTTACCTTGACCTGTTCTTTCTAAGAATTCAGAAACTGCATTAATAGTACTAATACCACCATCTAAGGTTAAGTCGATATCAAATAAGTCAATATTTTCGACTGTATCGAATAATCTATCAAGTTTTGCAGGTATACTACCAAGATCCTTGGTTTTAGAATCTTGACTTGCATATGAACCTAGTGGGAATAAACTATCTGCGGCACCAAGCTGATTCGTTGTTTGAAACAACGAAGCTGATAACGCTGCTGCCTGAGCTAATGTTGTTGCCCCGTATGAAGCTGATAACGTCTCTATATTCTTAATACTACTTGTATCTGTTGCAAATTTGGTTGATGTAAATCTTACTTTATTAGAAGGTTTACCATTAATATCTAACCAAGTACCACCATCTTCTGCATGTGATACATACTTATTAGTTAAGATCTGCACATTTGGTGAATCATTTTCTTTTGTATCCAAATAAAAGCTTACCGGGGCACCACCATCAGATGTATTAATTTGTCTAAAGCTATCAAATGAACCAACATAAGATTCACTTAATACATAATTTAATTTAATTGTATCAGGTGAGAATGGTGATTGTCTTAGTTTAAATAACCCTAACGAAACTGTATCATCAAAATCATTAGTAGCAATATCAAATTTACTAAGATTTTCCATTATTTCTGAAACACTATCATCTTCTTGACCAAAAGTACTTGTATTATTGTCAGATATTGACGATAGAGTAAAGTCTAATCTAGTTGATGGTAACGAGAGGTAATTTGTCGTAACTTCAGCTGATTGCCCAATTGTTTTTGTATTTAAAATACCGTCAAAGTCTGTTGCTGGGTTAAGATTAGTGTTATCAACTGCCCCGATATAAAAACCTTGGAATTTTTCATCAATTGTAGTTTGTCCTTTATTAAGGACTAATAAACCTGCTTTACCTAAAGTTTCAAATGAAGATAATTCTTCTGCTTTGGTACCGATATTACTAAAATCAAAACCATCTTTTTGTAAAATCTGATTATATTGCTTTTGTGTTAAGGAGAAATGTTTTGGTCTACCAAGTGTATACATTACCCCTGATGGTGATTGATTCAATGTTCTAAGGCCCCCACCATATGGAATGTCATCTCCTTCTGTTATTGTATTACCAATATTAATAGCACTTACTGGATAGGCTAAAACCCCGTAATCGTTACCAAAACCGTTACCGGATTCTGAACCATATGGTAATCTATACGTTAAAATGTTAGCTGGAGATTGAAATAATGGTCTTACCGTATGGTAAAAATATCTTTCTGCTGGAGTAGATGGAACCCCATAAATCTGTTCAAATTCACTCTGACTTGTTACTTGAATAACTTCGTCTGTTGGACCTTTATCAGAATAACCAGCAACCATAATGTTTGTACCTGTTGGAAAAACAGGTCTCAAACTTAAATCGACTTCTTTTATTTCTACCCCTGGAGATTGTATCGTACGCATACAATTATTTAATGGTTTTAATGCTATTTTTTTTAAATGAAATTATAAATATAGACTAAAGCAGTTCAACTTTTAATTGAGAAAACGCAAATTCAAAGGTAGTTTCAATTTCACCTGCGGTCCTATAATTAAAATTAAGCCCTCCTAAACTAATAGGAAAAGCTTTCGTATAAATGAATTTTACTTTACTTTTATCAAACTCGTCTAATGCTAATAAAGTTATATCAGCTTGATATAATGATTGCGGACTTAAACTTTTACCATTTCTATTATTTACTGGCTCCATTTTAACTGTATTAGCTACATCTTTACCGTTAAATTTAGATAATTCTTCATCATTAAGTAAATCTAACCATTTATATAATACCCAATAATTATTAAATTCATTATCTACAGTAAAATTTACCGTTACGTTTTCATAAACCGGTCTAGTATGTTTAGATACTTTAAGTGATTGTCCCCCGTAGAAAAGATCTTCAGCAGGTACTTGAACAGATGGTACAACAGCACCGTATACTGAAAATTGTAAGCTATTTTCTATAACAACTTTATTATCTCTACTTCCAAGATCTTTTTTACTTATGTCTTTAAGAACAGGGGGTAAATTTAATATAAGTAAAAACTTATCTAATCTACTTTTATTAAACTGTGATTGATTTATTGCTGCCATATTTTAAAACCTTGATTTTGTAAATAATCTATTTCACTATCTGTATTTGAAGCGTTGCCTATAATAACTGGTAATGTATTGGGTGAACCTGATTTTTCATTTGTATAAATAGAAGTCGGGTTCATAAAATATTTAATACCAAAATCCATTTGTTGCAACTCTAATGGTCTATTATTTGTGTCTCTTTTTATTACTTCAAAATACTGTTCAACTATATCATCTAATAATATAATAAGGTTCCACATGAGAGAGGTGACTAAATCATCATGATAACCTTTCTTTGCATTCCATGTACCGTTTGGTGCCTTTACATAGTTTTTTAATTCTTTAATAGTCCTTGAATCATTTATTTGAACTGACTCAAGCTCATTTATCCAATACCTCATGTTAGTTACTGCTTTATATTTAGTATTAGTATGAGATATTATACCTAATTGTTGTTTTTTTCTATTTGCTATTGCACCGCCCCATGAAACTATATTTTCATAATCATGGGTATTTTTTAAAATATCAACTATTTGACCACCACTATTATTTCTTTCAACGCAAACTAAAGGGTTACCCCAATGTTGCAATATTTCATAAACCTTTTCAGTAAAATTATATGGAGATATTTCATTATTATGATAAACTGCAACTTGATTAATATGGGTAAGATCAGTATAATCTAAAACTTGTACAACTGAAGCATCTTTACCTAGACCCTCACTAGTATCTACACTTACTACATATATTCTATCTTCTTTAGGTTCATCCCATAAAAGATATTTACCGTCATCAAATACAAATGCCGGTTCATTGGTTTTACTCTTTAATTTTTGAAAAAGCTCATCATCCAATGAACTTTCACTATTAGAAATAAATTCACAGTTAAATTCTTGCTGAAAAGCTTCAAAACTACCAATGCTATTAATAGTTTCTTGCTTCCATCTTTCATTTCTACCAGGTATTTCATTCCATAAAATTTTATCTGAAGCCCACCCGTTTTCATCTGATTCAGCGCCTGAATATAATTTATAAAATAGGTTATCAGTACCATTAGCGGTAGATGCTATAAAGATTTTTGATTTTTTAGACGATGAAACAATAGGGTATACTGATTTCCAGAAATCTTCCACTAAATGAGGTTCAATAAACGCCAACTCATCAAGTATTAAACAGTTAACTGATTGACCACGAGCAGCTGTACCGGTAGTAGTAGATATACCTATTCTCGTACCGTTAGCTAATACAATAGATGTTTTACCATATTCTTTTACACCGGGTTTCAACCAATTTGGTAATTCTTCATATGCTAGTCTAATTCTACTCATTATTTCTAAAGCAGTACCTTCCTTATTAGCTACAATAAGTATGCGCTGGTCATTATTAAAGCATGCAACCCATAAAGCATATATCGTCATCATTGTGGTCTTACCAATCTGTCTAGAAGCTAATAATATAAAAAATCTATTATCTCTCATTTTACGTAAAGCTCTTTTTTGACAATAATGTAAGTTGATAGTCTTCTTACCTTCATCTAATGATATAATGTAAAAAAACTTTTCAGCAAAATGTAAAATATTTTTTTCACATTTTTTTAACTCTTTTACCATTGCTGGAGTATATTCAAATTCAGCCCCAGTTGTAGGGAGATTTGGGTTGTTCATATAATTTTGTTTATCTTTAGGCATTTTGCTATAAATATTTACATGTCTAGATCAAATACTCTAACCGAAATATGGAATACATATAATAATAGCATTCTATCTGAAAACGCACCAGGTGTAAAAGCAGCTAAAATGGGAACAAAAGTAGGTAAACCGCCGGTGAAACCTAACGACGTTAAACATGGCTTTGCTAATGATAATAGTTCTGGTCCAGAAAATGCTGATAAGGGGGAAATATATAGCAACGTTATAGACCCTAAACATAACGGTGTAGAAGATGAATTATATAATAGTGAGATATATTCTTCACAAGAATATAACAAAAAAAATAAAAAACTAGAGAAAAAGGTAAAAGAGAGTATAAATAATAATATGAAATCAACTTTTGACAAACTCTTTGAAAACGTTATGGGTGAAGAAATGCACTCAGATCAAGAAACACAAGAATTGGATGCACTTGGTATTGATACCGAAGTAGCAGACACCGAATCAGACGAAGTTACAATTACGTTAGATCGTGATATGGCCAAGTCACTTTGCGACATGCTGCAAGCAGCAATGGGCGAAGAAGAAGATGGTGATGATGATGATGCAGATGGTGAAGAAGATTATTCTGCTGAAATGGAAGAAAATGGATTTGAAAGCTTTGAAGAAGCTGAAGAAGATGGAGAAGACGAAGACGAAGACGATACACATAAAGAAGCAGTAGATGCTGAAGAAATGGGTCACGCATTGGTTAATCAAAAGGATTCAGGTTTAACACACGGTGGTAATAATAAAGTTGGTAAGGTTAAACCAAAAAGTGGTAAAGCATCCGATTCAACTAAGAAGTATGTTGAAGCAGAACCAAAACCATTAGCTGATGCTAAAGGCAAGCTCCAAAGTAAAGCAAATAAAGTAGCATTACAAGCTGGGGCAGATTTCATACAATAAAAGATTAGATTTCAATTTAAATTGCGTAACCATTAATTTGGTTGCGCTTTTTTTTGCTTAAATATAATTATGTTAAGATTTTGCAAATTTTATGAAAATAAATATCAGGGGGCTAAACCTGGAATAAATCATAGACATAGAAGGGCTATACCAGGTGCTGGTGATCCCCATTATATGAGAATTCATCAAAACATAGTACCTGATTATGTTAAAACAGACCCAACTAAAAATTCAAATATTGAACTTTTAAGACAAGGCTCAGGTAAAAAAGTTTGCGGTACCCCTGATCTTGAATATATAAGAAAAGAATATAATGTAATACCTTTCAAAGGTGAAGTAAAAAAATTGGGTAGTACTGGTATTAAGTTATATTTTGATGAAAAATTAAAAAAATTCGTTATTGAAAAATGAGTCAACCTAATTATAATTGTGATTTTCCAGGAATTGTACAGACTGATGAAACTTGTTTTAGATTCACAGATAAGTCTATACAATCGAATGAACGTACTCTTTTTTCTAATTATTGGAGAGAGCAAATAAATTTATACGGAACTAAAGTAAATTACTTTGTTAATACATACAACTTATTAAGTGCTGATAATTTTTACGGAGAAGAAACCACTAAAATATTTGCTCAACCAAGAGAAATTATTTTAGCAGTAACTTTAAATGAAAATGCAATACAGCTTTCTAAATTTGGTTTTGAAAGTGATGATGAGGTAACTGCTTATATTCATATATCTTCATTCTATGATAACTTCTTTACTTTAAGTTCAGTATATGAAAAGCAATTTAATGTTATAGAACCTAAGGCCGGTGATGTATTCCAGTTAAGTGAGTATGGAGATGATAGACCTAGTGATAGACAACCGAAATATTTTGAAATAACTGAAAAATTAGATCAAGATATAGCTCAAATTAACCCTTTACAAGGTCATTATGTATTTTTAATAAAAGCAAAACGATTAGATTATAGCTTTGAACCTAATATACCTTTCAATAATTTAACTAGTGGTATATCAGGCAATAGTCAAATTTATGAAGAATCGTTTGCAGGTAGATTATCTGGAGGAGCCAATGAAGAAAGTCAAGGTAAAAAAGATAACTATAACCAATATGACGTTGACGCTATTAGTAAGAAAGATGTTTTTGATATGTCAGTAAACGATACTGATGTATATGGGGATTATTATTAATTTACTATAATTTTTTCTAACCATTGATCTGCTTGTTCTACGTTCTTAAACGTCACTTCTTTTAGTTTATTACCAACTTTAAATGTATACACAATATTACCCTCTAATGGTTTAATATTGTTCAACGTATATAATACACCTCTTTTAAAGAGTTTGGTGTTAGTCATTGTATTATTTATAAATTTCGTCCCAGGGATAAATTTCATCAGTGTCTATTCCTTTTAAATAAAGCTGTATATCGTGCTTCATATCTAAATATCGTTCATCGACATATTTTTGAAAAGCTGTAGGTTTAACCCATGCAGTACTATGCTCAGTATCATAACCTATTCTTTCAGCTCTACTACAAGCTACGTTAACTCCTTCATATAAGCATGCAAATCTTGCAACAAAATCTATACCATACTCTTGAATAATATCTCTATCTTTTTGAATCATATATAGATTGTATCAGAGTTCCTAAAACAAAATCTGATATTCTTTTTTCATCTAAATTATATTGTTTAATAATTTCCTTTATAATGAATAAATTATTAGAAAGAATTTTTTTATTTAAACTAAAAAATGAATTATCAGAATCTCTATTATTTTTAGATTCCATCTTTCCTATTTCTTCTTCTATTAATTTAAATAAAGTTTCTATAAAATTAGGGTTTTTATTGGTCTGAAAAACTCTACCAGCTGTAACCCGAGCTTTTGTATCGGTATCATTATTAACTATATACTTTATTACGTCTTCTATACTAATTTCTTTAATTGTATTATCTTCTTTTAGGCTATTATCTACCTCTTTAGTAATATCTTTTAATTTGTCCATTATACTTTAGATATAGTTGGAGCAGTTGCTGCTGTACTTATAGGCGTGGTAACTAATGCGGTACCAATATTGGTCGTGGCTCTAATTTCATTCTTACACTCTTTACAACGATATATCGTATCTTCAGTCATTGAAAGTACAACATCTTGTTTTGCTCCGCACGGGCATGTAACCTGTACAGTATTTTTTAAAATTTCTTTTTCTATTTCTCCATTTAGTTCGACTGCTCTTTTTATGAGAAAATTTTCATAAACTGTATTAAAAAAATAAAAAAATAAAATTTGTAATATAGTTGCAAGACCAAACACTAACCAATCTCTAAAAATTATACCAAATAAACCACTAACTAATAAAGTTAATGATAAGGATAATAAAACTTTCTTCATTATTTTATTTTACTAACTTTCCTACTAATATCAACTAGCTTACCTTTTAATTCAACAATTTCTTTACCGATACTATCTAATGGTTTTTTATCTTTAATAACTGTGTTAGTTCCTGCATGCTTTAATAACTCTTCTAAATTTTGTAAATTTACAAATGCATTAGCAACAACGTCGTCAAATTCATTTAACGGGTATGGTATATTTTCAGGAGCTATATCTGTTCTATTCTGTTTATTAAATATGTCTCTAACACTTGATGGTTCAGATGGATACTCTGTTTTTTGGCCAGATTGGTCTCTAACAACATCAGGCATCATTTCTTGTCCATAGTCTTCTTCAAGTACTTTTACGAAGTCTTCAAATTTTGTGGTAGATTGCATATAAATATTTATAAATAATAGTATGAGCTTATACCAAAAACGATTTAAAAAATTTCTATCTGAACAAGATGATGAAAATACCGAGTTAACTGACCAAGAAGCAATGGCTTCTACTTTAGAGCCTGAGACATCTCCAGAAGATTTTGATGTTGATGCACCAGCAGGTGGTGAAGATCCAGTTAGTTCTCAATCAAGGCAAATGTTTGAAGAGTTAAGTAGCTGGATTGATAAAATGGATGAATTTGGTGATTACTTAAATGGAACTACTGATAGTATTCAAACTTCTTTAAACTCTGCTGAACCAGATACAATCTTTGATAGTATTTCAAATGCTGAAACTAAAAAGATTGCAAGAGTAGCAATGGAAGTTTCTTCATTAAGTGAAATACTTAAAGGTTATTTAGCAGGTGCAAATGACCCTAAATACAAATTTAACTAAATAATAATATGAAAACAGACCAAGATTTAATTTTTGAAGCATACATTAATAATGATGAAGTTGAACAAGATGATAATGATGAGTTTGCTCCTGAAGAAGCCGCGGCCGATGATCAATTAGGTGAAATGGAACCTTTAGACGGAGAAAATGAAGAAAACGATTTATCTAAAATAGAAGCATCTTTAGAAAGAATTGCAGATGAATTGAAAACTTTAAATCAGTATGCTGATTTTATGACAACTGGTACAAGAGCTCAAGGATTTGCCGGTGGTGTAACAAAATCTTAACTATTATTTTTAATATCAGTTAATAATAATTTAGCTTTAAGACCTGAATGAGTATTTTTTAATATAAATTCAGGTTTTATTTTGTCTTTATTACCAGCTACGCATATATCGTTAAAGTCTTTAAAACGCTTTAACTCTTTAGGCCATATAAAAACCTTTTCATTATTATCAGCTAATATAATACTTTTACTTAAAGCAGCTTTATCACAGTACTGGTTATCTAATACATAAACCTTTTCATATAAGTTTAGTTTATTGATCTGTTGTAATTGTAATGTTGTAAACATCTTATTACTCTTTTCAGTAATACCACAAGTAGCTAAACCATTTTCAACAAAGTAACTGTCAATAGGTCCTTCAAATATAAACACGTTATCTAAATCTGAATTTATATTTTGCATACCGTATAAGCTTCTTTCTGCACCTACCTTACTAAGATATTTTGGTCTTTCAAACAAATCCTTTTTAGTTAACCCTCTTGATTGATAAAATATAATATCATCATTTTCATCGTAGAATGGTAATATTAATCTATTCTTATGCACCGGGTCTTTTAAAGATAAATAAAACGTTTTAGGTTTATTAACACCTTTATCTAGTTTTCTATCTTTAATTAACTGTAAAGCTAGTTTTACTGTAGTATTATCTTTATAGTATTCTATTTGACTAATATCAGATAAATTAATACAATCTTCAGGTAAACTTTTATCTATAACTTTTTTAACTTCCTTTGGTTCTTCGGTAGGTAAGATTTCAACATCAAAACCTTTTATATCATTAACAATAGTATGTAACGGTTTATTAGTTACCTCAGTTATAAAGGTAAGAGCCTTTTTACTATAACCGCAGTTATGACAATAAGCCAACTCTTTATTCGGTATATAATAAAATCGCTTTTTCTTACCCCATGAACCACCTTCTTTACAGATAGGGCAGCAACCATTATACGTTTTTGTATATTTATTATATGAGATTTTATAGACATTCTCATACAAAACGTTTACAACATACTGCTCTGGTATAATTATCACATTATAATTATAAATGCAATATACTATATTTCAAGCCTAACCTCTACTTTGAGTAGTATTACTTTGAGATAGTGCTGAATTATAATCTTGTATTACTTCACCAGTTTTAGAATCTTTAATAGATACTAAACCTTTTTTAATTATATGACCTGTAACTGGGTCAGACATAACTGCTTGTTCATACGTTTTACCATTATTAACGTAGGTATTAAAAACTGGTCTAACTGTTTCCCCGGTATATGGGGAACGTATTTGCTGAGGATTAATAAATTGATCTTCCATATTAATATTTAAGATAGTAACTCTAATAATCTATTTTTCTGGAAAAATGTAGTATACCATTTAGTATCATTTTTAACAATTTGACTTAAATTATAATCTTTACTTAATTTTTTAAACTGTTCATAGTCAGTTTCATTTTTAATTTCTGATAATTGATTCATAACATACTCCTTTTCATCTTTATCATTAGTTAACGTGACTAAATCTAAATTTCTATTATATATAACGTTTTCTTCTTCTGTTAAAACTACTTCACCGTTAAGGAACTTATCTATTTTTACTTTACCAAAACCTTTTAAGCCGGGAATATTATCACTTTTATCACCAGTTAACGCTTTTACTTTAATAAAATCTTTTTTATTATATTTTAATATTTCATTAAAGTTTTCTTTATTAATTTCCACCTTTCTTATAGGGTCGTATACCGAAACTTTACTAGAAATTAACTGGCATAAGTCTTTATCTACAGTAACAATGACATGTCTGAATAATTTTTTAGTTAAATAAAATTTAGTTGTGCTCATTTTATCATATGCATCGTTAACAATCTTGATAACATCATCAGCTTCATATGATCTAGGGAATATTGATGGTATACCTATTGTATTAAGCATCTCTTTTATTATTTCATTCTTACCATGTACTTCTTTACCATACTCAGGGTCACGATTTCCTTTATATTCTTCTAAAAGTTCCTTACGTTTATTGGGTCTATAATCAGGTTTTTCATCCCACACGCATATGACTTTATCTGGTTGGTACATTTCCACATAACTCTTAACACTATTGAGAAACATATAAACATGGTAGTTTTCAGAAACATTTTTAATGTTATTTGCAACCCAATACACTCGATGTACTAAATTATTTCCGTCTATCGTTAGTAATTTCATTCTTTTTATATTGTGCCATTATAACTTTATGGACGTATTTTGGAACCTTTTCAACAAATTTAATTATATCTCTATCTAAACCTTCATCGAAATCTTTTTGAGGTATTTTAGTTGTAATCATTTCAGGCATTCTAAGAAAATTATACGTCAGTTCCTTTTTATCTCGGCAAATAAATGCAAATAATTGACCGGCATACTCACCGTGATGGCATGCATATATTTCTCCTACTCTAATCTTAGCTTTACTCATAAATTTTTACTAATTCAATTAATTGTTCATCAAAATCTTTATATAATGGTTCATACAATAATTCATTTTCTATTTTACTACTATTGATACTATATCTAAAGTCATGACCTAATCGATCTTTAACAAATATAGCATTTTTATCTAAATCTTTACCCATTATTGAACATATCTTATCCACTAACTCAATATTTGATAATTCTAAACCAGAACCTATGTTATATACTTCATTTTTACCTTTTGTTGCTACGGCCCATACTGCTAAAATATGATCATATACATGAATCCATTCACGTATGTTTAAACCTTCCCCATATATGGGAACTTTTTTACCAGCACTTAAAGATTTTATAATTGTAGGTATAAATTTTTCACTATGCTGATTAGGACCGTAGTTATTACAACACCTGGTTATACTTATATTACTATCGAATGTTTTAATGTATGACATACATAAGAGATCGCTTGATGCTTTACTTGCAGCATAGGGAGAACGAGGTGCAATAGGGGTTAACTCAGTAAATGAGGGGTCGTTAAACCCTAAATGTCCATAAACTTCATCAGTACTAATATGTATAAATCTACCGTAATTGTTATTAATTTTCCGGAAGCATTCTAACATATTTTGTGTCCCTAATACATTAGATTCAATAAAAACTTTAGGACCACTAATACTATTATCCACATGGGATTCAGCCGCAAAATGAAAGATATAATCAAACTTATTATTTGTAAGAAATACATTTTCTAGCTCTAAACTTTTTGAAATATCTAATTTATACTCTTTATCACATAAACCCTTTACATAGTCTTTATTTGAAGCATAACCATCCTTATCTATACATGTTATCTTATGCTGCGGAAAGTTATCTCTTAAGAATCGTATAAAATTTCCACCTATAAACCCGTAACCACCTGTTACTAAAATATTTTTACTTTTTTGTTTCATTTTTTATATAGTCTTTTAAATTTTTCTTAGGAGACCACCCTAAAAGTTTTATATCTTTAGTAATTAAATTACCAGACATTCTATTACCCTTTCTTTCAGGCAATTCATCTATTTGTACTTTACCATAATTTGAAAACATCATAGCGACGTCAATAACTGAATAAGATTCATCATGGCCTATACCATATCCATCACCGCTACCGTTATCTCCAACTAATATTAAGCCATCTACTATATCATCCACGTGTGTAAAATTTCTTTGCTGCGTACCGGGTAAAACAACCTGTAAATTTTCACCCTTTTTAACTTTTTCTTTGAACAAAGCAATTAATGTAGCGTACTTACCTTCTGAAATTTCTCTTCCACCATAAACATTATAAAAATAAGTGATTGCATAATCAATGTTAAACCATTCACCATAGTTCATAACAAGTTGTGTATTCTGAGCCTTTGTAAAGGCATAAGGAGATGCATCTGCACCATTGTCACTAAACTTTGTACTACTACCAGCGTAAATAAGCTTAGCACCAGTTTCTTTAATAAATTCTAATACTTGAAATGTACCTTGAGTATTATATTCATGGACAAGACTCACATCATCAAAGCTTTGTTCTACCCGTGAGTACTCTCCTAAGTGATACACAATTTCAGGTTTTTCTTCAACACACCAACGTATATCATTTGTTGGCGCGTCAATATAATTAACCCCTTTAATGTGATTGTTATAATCCCCTGTAAAATAATTATCAAGTGAAGTTACTTCATTCCCATCATTTACTAGTCTTTCACATAAATGACTACCTATAAACCCAGCCCCTCCTGTTACTAAAACTTTTTTATTTTCCATTATTAATAATATTAGGATTCTGTTTAATTGTTTGCTTAGTAATTAAATCTTTTATTCTAGTCGTGGACCATTCATGTGAACGAGTTGTATATATAACTTTTGGTGGTAGGTCATCCCCTGTAAATGATTTACCGATGTAATCTTCACCTAATATTCTGATATCAGGTTTGAAGAATTTAATTAATTCTATTAATTCTTCTTCTGTTTGGTACATATAAACATCGTCGACATACTGAATTGCCATTAAAGTCTTATATCTTTCATAATAAGGTATAACAGGTTTATATTTTGTGTATCTTGTAGCTGATGGATCTTTTTGCAAGAAAACTAAAAATCTATCACAGTGTTTTTTTGCTTCTTCAAAAGTGTATATGTAACCTGGGTGTAATAAATCAAAGTTACCAGCTGTAAACCCCACTAATTCTTTTTCCATTTTGATTCCTTCTCAATTAAAGATGCGTTTAATCTTAAATAGTATTCTTCATCACCAAAGTCAAAATTAAAATCATCTTTGGCTTTTTGATTAGATAATATACAATTACTCCTATTGCATTTTATTTCTAATTCATCGTAAGGTATAAACTTCCAATTATTATTTTGAATACCGTATTCTTTTAAAATGTCAATAACTTCATCGGTACCTAATGAACCATGGTGAACTGCATTATATATACCAGCTTTAAAATTTTTTATTACAGTTTCAATAAATTTACATAAAACTACCATATCTGTTTTACTATTAACAAAATCAACTAAATTTGGGTAATTAATAAGTTTAGTTAACAAATTTTTCTTAGTTAATTTACTTTCAATCGGCATTCTAATTCTAATAATATTAGTAAAATTTGTATCAAGCAACATTTCAGATATATGTTTCGTTTTACTATAAAAACTTGATTCTTTTTCAAATACACCAAAATTAGGTTTATCATCTTCGGTATATTCTTTATCATAACCACCATAAATACAACCTGACCCTATATGGATAAAATTTATATCTAAAGATTTGCAAATGCCTTCCACGGTTACCGGTACATTTACATTATAATAAAAACAATCTTCTTTATTATCTTCACAACCATCTACATTAGGTGCACCTGTATAACCTGATGTATTAATTACTGTATCGATATCTTCAGAAAGACAAAAGTTATATAACACTTCCGGGTTTGTATAGTCTAAATCTTTTTTTGATTTAAAAAATATATCATTATCTGGTAACCATTGCTCAGATAGATATTTTTTAAGATGATTACCTACATAACCCTTCCCAAGAATTAATACATTCATATATATATTTTAGCTTATAAAATCTAAAAATCAATATATAGAATTCATTATAAACTTTTGAATGTACTGACCTAAAGCATCTCCATCCAAATCATTTTTAGCATAAAAAATAGGTTTAATAGCTTTACCTTCAAAATCATAACCCATAATTACAAAACATTTCATAAACTCTGCACAAGTAGAAACCATAGCTTCAATCTCATCATCAGTTTTTCTATCTTTTAATTTTTCATTTACAAACGTTTTTAGAGCTTCTCTTATCACCTTTTCAGTTTGTAGATCAATAGACTTATTGACGATTTCTTCTTCTTTTTTATCGTCTTTACTATCCTCATTCATAATATTATTTAAGTCTACCAAATGGGTTTTCTTTGGGGTCATTACTTATACCTTTTTCAATTAATTGATTAATTATTACTTCAATGCTATCAGTTTTTAAATAAAATCCTTTTTTAAAGTTATTACCACCATCATCAAATTCAAATAAAACTTCACCTTTTTCATCCTTATTAGTAAAACATGTAACGTAAACACTCGATACCCCGGGGTCGATCAAACATGACCATCTTCTCGGGTCAGCTTGACTATAAGCATTAAACATTTTTAAAACTACGAAACCACTATCTTTTAACCTTTTTATAAAATAACCAGGGGTCTTAATTTTATTTTTTACTTTATGTTCTGACCAATCTTTCATATTAATTAATTAATGCAGAAATAATATAAATCAATTGGGTTTCACCTTTTTCAAAGTTACAAGTTATAACACCCATATCAGTATTAATACTGAAATTTACTTCATTACTGCCATTAAAACTAACAAGTCTAAATGAATCAAAATTAACTGGTAACGGCTTTTGTATATTACCTTGATAGGTATCACTTAATAGACAAACAAAGTTATCTGAATTATGTCTAGATCTATCCCCTAATTCACTAAAAATTTTATTACCTTCCTCGAAAAGATAGACCTTTGATGTTTCAGTAGCAAACGTACTACCTTTAAATAGAGTATTTAACTCTTTTTCTTTTACTACAAACTTAGTATTAAATTCTAACTTTTTAATTTTTTCTACATTTAACGAAGGTTGCTTAATTATACCATCATCTAATAAATGATACTTAAATTTATAACCATCTTTATTGAAAGAAATATTATTTTCATTAATTTGTAATTCAATATCAACAGAAGGTATAATATCTAAAACCCGAATAAGTTTTTTAATATCCGGTAAGTTTAAAGTCATACTATCTTTTAAATCTGTATCTATTGCAATACTAGTCTTACACACAATAGTTGCATCTGCTGATGCCAACGTACAACAAATATTATCACCTTCTATCGATAGAATACATGCATCATTTAAATTTGATACCGGTACAAGAAAGTTAGAAACGAAATCTTTTTTATTTTTTATTTTTAAATAACCCATATACTAAGTCTATTATATTATATTTCCTCTTTCGATTTAACTGATTTTTTTTTTGCAATCTTTTTAATTGGTAAGGATGTTACATTATTATTTTCAATACTTTTGCTTATATTATCAACTTTTATATGCAACTTATCTAATCTATTCAACATTTTTTCTACCATTAAAAATAATTCATCTTTTTCACTAGTGTTAAAATTTAAAGTTAGTTGATTTATATCAACAGGAGTTTCAATAAGTGTATCAACAGGTTGATTTATAGTTACTTTATTAGGTTGAGCTTCATTAGGATTTGATTGTAAAGGTTCATGTTTAGCAACCTGCGCTTCCAATGGGGCTGGTTGCGCAGATTGCTGAGGCTGAGTATAAACTTGTTCAATTTGTTTTTTTAACTCCTCACTTTTACCTCTTTGTAAAGTAGTAGAGGGTGCAATAATATTGCTATCCATTTTTTTAGCTTCCCCATACATATTACCCATAAAATTAAGTAATGTAGCTCTTTCCTCGTCAGGTGATAGTTGCCTGGTCATTTCAGGAACAGCCTCACCTGAAGGTTGATTCTCGGGTACAGGAATCATTTCTGGCATTTGATCGCTCATTTTACTAAACGTCTAAACCTTCAAGCAATTCTTTCAGAACTTCATCTTCGTTATCATCCTTTTTAGTTTCAACAACAGGAGCTGCCACCGGAGTCGTCGCCGGGGTTTCTTCTATAGGATTATCAACAACTACGTTATTATCAGTTGATGAATCTCTAACATAATAATGCTCATCCATCATCGTCTTGAGTTCATTTGCACTCTTAACGCTAAATACACTAGATAGTTCGAATACATTTTTATAAATTTCGTTATGACGATCTTCATCTAGATTATCAATTGCACTCGGCATACCAAACTTAGAAGATACATAAGTCGGAAAGTCACCTTGCTTCTCAACCTTAACTCTAAAGTTAACTCCGTCTGGACCTAGATCAAATATACGAGGACCTAATTCAGCTGCATCTTCACCTTCAATTGCATCGGTAATAATATTATGAATTTGCTTACCATAACGAAGCATTTTAACCTTACCATTATTTTCAGGATTAACAGGGTCATTAACAACATATACGTTAACTAACCATTTCTCAGAACGCACAATTGCCTTAGCCTTTTCTTTTTCTTCTTCATTACCAGTACGAAGAATCTTATAACGTTCTTCAGCTATTGGATCCCTTTCACCAAAGGTTTGAAGAGAGATTGCACTAGTATATTGACCAGTAGCAAAACTATTCCAACCATGCTGATAATAATGAAAGAACGTCTTAGAAGGATCTTTAGCATATGGTAGTAGCCTTACAGTAAAGGTATTACCAGGAGGCGTCTTTAAGATATCACCTATTGCACTTTTATTATTATCATTATCTGCTGCTAATGCAGACTTAATACTATCGAACATTGAACTTGTTATATTACTCATATTTTTATTATAGACTATACTTTTTGATTATCAACGAATATTCTAAAATTATTAATTATTTTCTTTGCTTTAGAGCTAGAATAGTATTTTGTTCTAATATAATTTAAACGAGAAAAATTAGAACTATACATAGTTTTTATCTCGGTATCTATAGAACCAATTACCTTTTCAAAATTACTAAAAGCAAATAATATAAAGATTATAATATCTCTATTTTTAATATGTTTAAGAAAAACGTTATATTCACCTTCTTTTATTGTAAGGTAATCTTTAATATTAATATTTTTATCTTTACAGTAATTGTAAATAAATTTTATCGATTCTTGCATTTTAGATAATGTTTTATCATCATCTGGATTATTTAAAAGAAACTTATCATTGTATAGAGTATAAGCTTTTATTGCTTTAGGTCCTAAATAAAATTTTAAATCAAAATAATTTTCATCATATACAAAATATGGAGCTTCAAAAAAATCTTTTATTTTTAAATGTTTAAATTTATAGAAAAAATTACTTAATTTATTGATAATAATATAATTTTCATCCGGAAAATTATCAAAATTCTTTCTATACTTTACTGGTTTGTTATTGATCTTTTTACTAACTTCTAAAAAATTATTATAAATTATTTTTTGTATTTCAGTCATCAAACCCGTCGAACCTATTTAAAAATTTAGTAACGTACTTACTTTTAGTAACTGAAGGTTCAGTCTCTATATATTTTTTTATAGCAGTAAATTCATTTTCTTCTTCTATAATACTAATGAATATATCACGTAAAGCTTTATTTTCAAGTATTTTAAGAAAAACAGTTGCAAAATTCATCTTTTTATCGTGTAAAAGAGCAACAAAAGTACAAAATGAATAAAAAGAACGTTCATATTCATTTACCTGTATTCTCTCGTATGGTATATTATTTCGCATTTAAATTTTATTAAGTAATTTAGTAATATTAATGACCGTATCATTTAAAGTTCCCCCAGCAGCATCTGCATGACCTCCACCGTTCATCAATTTTGCAGCTATTTTACCCATATTTAAAGAGCAACACTCACTACGTCTCATATAAACACTTTTACCAGCAAGGTTGACCATTATTACAAAATCTACCCCATAATTATTAATTATTCGCTCTGCTATTTCATTAGGACTAAAAGTTACCACAACCCCTGCAACGTCATAATTTTTGTCGCCTATTTTTAAGTTACCTCTATGTATCGTTTCTTCTTTAAAAAACCTTTCAATTTTATTTTCTATAATTTTTAAAGCATTTTTTTGAAACTGATTAAAACCAAAGAAACCATTTTTAAAATCATTTTCAAATTTACTAACTCTATCACCAGTATAAGACCAAAATACTTGATTTAATGGTTTACTAAATGGTAAATTTAGAGTATAACTGTCATAATCATCAACTAATTTGACCAATAATTTTTGATTTTTATTTAACTTATTTTCTAACTTAAAAGTATCATATATTAATTTTGTACAAGATGTATAATCTTTTATTATAGGTTTTGCATTTTTATAATTATCTATTAGCTGCATATGTTCAGCATGATGGTCTATTACAATTACATTTTTAAGATCACATAGTCTAATTTCACTTTCTTTTAAATTTAAATCACTAATAATTACTAGATCGTAATCTTCAAATTTAAAGTATGCTATATCATTAATAAACTTTTTTTCTGTAGTTACTGAATATGTTAATGTAGTATCTTTATATGCTTGCTTTAAACAAAGGTATGAACCAGCTCCATCGAGATCTGCATCTGTAATTATATGGATCTTAGGCATTTATTTTATTTAGTTCCTCTTTTTAATTACTCAACAAGTTAAGAGTATTAGTTAAATCAGACATCTCGCTACCTTCATCATCAACGTTTAACGTTTCATCTTCTGAAATAGTCAACGTATCGTAATTTAACCTTAATGCGGTATAACCATAATTAGCACCATATCTATTTTTCATCATACCCATTTTAACTATACCTAACTCCTTATCTTCATCATCTTGAAATATACTAAAGATACAGTCAGCAGTAGCAGCCATTCCAATAGATTCAGATATAGTATCTAAACCAGGATTCTCTTCATCATAACCAGATCTATTTAACTGAGTAGCAGAAATAAACGGACATTCAAAAACATAACTCAATGCTCGTATACCTTCAGCAACATGCTTTACCCTTTCATAAGAATTATCACCGAGAGGACTTTTTAATAGATTTAAATAATCAAGAACTACTGCATCTACTTTAATACCTCTATTTTTTAGTTCAGTAATATAACCTTGTATATTCTGCGGTGTAACAGTACTAGGAGGAAACTCTTTAATTAAAATTTTACTATTAGGTTTACCATTATTGTAACTTTTTATTTGAGCTGATAAAGATTGACCAGCTCCTTTTAACTCTTTCATCGGTATTCTAGTTATATTAGATGATAATCTTCTTGCATATATCATCTCTGACATTTCAAGACTTATAACTAAAACTGTCTTACCTTTAGAGGCTATATTACAGGCTATATTACCTAAAAATATAGATTTACCGACGTTTGATTCACCAGCAAATACATATAACGACCTACCATTTTCTAAGAAACCTCCATCTATTTTATCATCTAACCATTTCCAACCTGAAGGTATAGTAGGTTGATCTATATTTAGATCTTCTACGACTTTATCAATATTTTCAAATAAATCTAAACCTATATCTTCCTTTAAATTAACATTACAACTTTTTTCGAAACTATCTAAAATAAAACTCGTGTTTACTTCACCTTTACTGACATCCTCAGCAACAGATAACATTGTATTATAAATTGCCCTTTCTTTTAAGAAACGTTCAGTATTAGAAGTTAATTCTTCATCATTAAAATTCTTATCAATATTAGGAAAATTCTTTACAACTGATCTAAAACTTTCCTTAAGTTCATCATTAATTAAGTATGATTTTAATTCAGTAATAGTAGGTATACTCTGCCTCTTAATATAGAAATTAGTTATTAAACTAAATACAGTCTTAATATTTTTATCATTAAAATATTCAGGTTTTACGTGTTCTATAATTTGAGTTAAATAACTTTCATTAGTTAAACTCTTATAAATTATAACCTGCTCATAATAATCTAAATTTAATCTTCCTACTTCTTCCATTTGTTTATAAAATATTTTTGACCTTCATAGAATTCTTTGGTAGGGTTAGTTAACCCTGGACTTGAATGTATTATTGGTATATCCACTACACCTATTTTAACACTATTTTTATTGCATTCCAGACTAAAATCTAAATCATAGTAATGAAACTTAGACGGGTAAGACTCATCAAATTTTACATTAGTTGGTAAATTTCGTATATTAATACCGATAAAGACCCCATCAATAACCAAAACACGACCTGGAATAGGACCAAACGAAGTATACTGATATTGGACAGGATGTCCGTGAGCAACATTTCCTCTTTGGTCTTTTCTTTCGGACATAAGATGCCATAAAGCAGGTTCTTTAACCT